>Ga0208490_100472_pt1 | contig 24748 bp, 22 predicted proteins | sample SubbioAug_CSWold_FD_184818 | JGI IMG/M metagenome (GOLD analysis project Ga0208490, IMG submission 184818) | Serpentinite rock and fluid subsurface biosphere microbial communities from McLaughlin Reserve, California, USA - CR11Aug_CSWold (SPAdes) | ecosystem: Environmental > Terrestrial > Deep...
CCGTCGACTGCATGGGCGCCCACGGCATGCTCTACGGCACCTACGACATCGACCGCAGCGGTGGCGTCGGCATGTTCGGCGGCTCCACGCAGCAGTCGTTCCTGCGCAGCCGGGCCAACTCCATCGAGGGCGGCACCACCGAGGTCATGAAGAACATCCTCGGCGAGCGAGTCCTCGGCCTGCCCGGCGACATCCGCGTCGACAAGGACAAGCCCTGGTCCGAGGTCCCGCGCAGCTGACCCGCCGCCCGGCCCGGGTGGGTCCGGCGGTCCTGGCCCTGGTCGTCGCGGCCGCGTGCACGGGAGGGGGAGCGGGCGACGCGTCGCCCCCCACCACCGCGGACGCGAACGCCGAGGCGCCGGCGCCCGGGCCGACCACCACGCCGCCCGCGACGATCGCCGAGGTCGCCGAGCTCGGGGCGCTGCCGCCCCCACCGGAGCTGCTCGAGGTGGTGTACCGCGTGGAGCGGGTCGCGACCGGGGTGGTCGACACCGAGCGCCGCCAGGCCCGCGCCCCCTTCGAGGTGCGCGTCGAGACGCGTCGCGTCGAGCCCGACGACGTCGACCCCGACGACGAACCGGAGATCCTCGACATCGCCGTGCTCGGCGGGGCCGAGACCGGCCCGGTCGACCAGCAGCGTGCCCTGGTCGTGGTGCCACCGACGCCCGCACTGAAGGGTGCGCACCTCGGCACCGACGTGACCGCGGCGACCGAGGCCGGCGTGCTCGAGCCCCTCGGGTTCGGGCGGCGGATCGCCGGTCGCACGTGCACCGAGGTGCGCACCGGCGCGCCGCTGGACGGGGGCATCCTGCGCGCGCCCACCGCCGCCGACCACGTCGACGCATGCGTCGACGGCGACGGCATCGTGCTGCGCGAGGAGATCACCCGCGACGGCCTCCTCGCGGAGCGCCGCACCGCCGTCCACGTCGACCTCGAGCCCGCTCTCGGTGCGGACGCCTTCGCACCCCTGGGCCGGCGGTTGCCGGAGGCCGACGGCGGGGGACGGGTCCGCCGGGTGACGGCCGACAGCCGGCCGCCCGACGTCGACCACTACGAGCTGGCGACGGTCCCGGCCGGCCTCGAGCCCGTCGGCCGCTTCGGCGTGCTCACCGACGGCGTGACGGGCGGCAACGTCGCCGGCGCCGTCGACCAGGTGATCTCCATGGTCGACGTGCTCGTCGGCGACGGGCAGGTGCTCGTGATCGAGAACGGCGCGTCGCTGCGGGGCGCCGCGGTGCTGGGCCGGGGCGACGTGGACGTGCCGCTGCCGTGGTCGGCCGAGGCCACCGCGGTGTTCCTCACCACCGGCGTCGAGGTCCGGGCGCCGCTGCCCACCGGTCGCTTCGTGCGCATCACCTCGACCCTGCCCCTGGACGAGGTCGTGGCCCTGGCCTCGTCGCTGCGGGCCGTGGGCGGCCCCGGCGACGTCGTGCCCCTCGACGACGAGCCCGACGTCACCGGCCGCTTCGGACCGCCCGCCTGATCAGCCGCAGCTGCGACAGGGCGGGTCGCCGTCGTGGGTGTGCCCGTCCGCGTCGTGGTCGAAGGTCTCCTTCTCCTGCGTGCGGAAGATCGGGGCGGGGTCGTCGCCGAAGGCGTAGGGGCGCTCCTGGGGCCACTGGCCGGCCTGGTAGCGGGCGCCGTTGTTGGACTTCACGAGGATGCCGCGACCGTTGTTGTTGAGCTCGTCCCGGCCGCTGCCGTCGACGTCCCACCACACCTCCACGAAGTCCTTGATGGCGCCCGGGTTGGCCTCGGTGAACTTGACGAGCGGGGCGTTGACCCGACCGCCCACCGCCGGCGCGGCGAACAGCCCGGCGGCGAAGTTCTGCGGGTTCAGCTCCGGTCCCGCGTAGTGGACCCCGGTGGACAGCAGCTGGATCGGCGACTGGACGACGTTGGCACCGGCGCCCTTCTCGATGCCGGGCTGGACGTGGTCGAGCGTGCGCCAGCCCGAGCTCTGGCCGGCGTCCTCGGAGAACACCCACAGGGGGCTCATGCCGAAGGCCCGGCTCCACTGGTTCTGGTCGTAGGTCCGACCGAAGAAGGTCGTGTCGAGCAGCCCGGTGCCGGTGATCATCCACTCGGGGTTGTAGCCCTGCCGGGTGGCTTCCCCGGTGAGGAAGATGGGGTACAGCGGGTCGCCGACGAAGATCACGTGGTTGACCCCCGCCGTGACCAGCTGGCCGATGATGTTGGTGGCCTGCGCCTGGTTCTGGGCGATGTCGAACTGGTAGCCGATGTCGGCTTCGAGCTTGGCGCCGTACGTGGCCAGCTCCTGCTTGAAGAAGTCCACGGCCGGCTTGATGCGGGGGTTCACGTCGGCACCGGAGCCCTCGAGGAACACGAGGCCGAACGTGCGCTGGTCGTTGAAGCCGCCGCGGCCGAGGGGAGGGGGACCGGCGTGCTCGGCGGGCTTGCCGTTGAGCCGCTTGCCCACGTACTCGGCGATGTTGGTGTAGTACTCCTCGAGCACCGGCAGGATCGTGTAGGCGTACGGGGCGAAGTCGGCGTACAGCGAGCGCGGTGACGACGTCGAGCACAGGCAGATCACCCCGCGCGCGCCCAGCTCCTCGGTGAACGCGCCCCCGATGGCCACGTTGTGGTGGAACACGGCGAAGGGCTTGAGGTTCTGCGCGATGGCGACGGCATCGGAGCGCAGCACCTGGTCGTTCTGCGGGTCGCCGGTGCCCTGGAACTCCTCGATGACGATCTCGCGCCCGTAGGTCTCGAGGTGGAGGTTGTAGTAGCGGGCGAACGCCTGGATCTGGGCCCGGACCACGGCGTCGCTGTCGGAGGCACCGATGCCGGCCAGCGCGGCCTGGGTGGCCGGGTTCTGGTCGTCGTTGTACCAGACGATCTTGATCGTGTCGGCCGTGACGCCCTGGGAGGTGGCGCCGCCGTTGTCACCGGCCCACCTCGGCAGGCAGCGGGCGGCGTAGAGGGAGAAGTCCGGCATGGCGCCGTCCTCGCGGCACGCGGTGTCGGGCCCGGGCGGGGGGTAGTTGCCCGGACCCCACGCGCCCGAGAACGCGGCGGCCTCACCGCCGCCGCCACCGTCGCCGCCCCCGGCCGCCGCATCGGCGCCGCCGCCCGTGGCGGCCGGGTCGCCGCCCGTGGTCCCCGTCCGGGCGGTGCCGTCCGTGGTGACCGTCGAGCCCCCGGAGGAGGTGAAGCCGTCCTGGGCCGTGAAGGTCTCGGTGTCGCCGGCGGTGTCGGCCCCGGCCTGGCCCCCGGCGACCACCGAGGACGGCCGGTCGATGTTGCCAGGCACGAGCGCGGCCAGCAGCGCCAGCGCCGCCACCACGGCGAGCGCCGGGCCGTACCGATCCAGCAGCTCCTTGAGCGTCAGGTCCACGACACGAATCCCCCTGTGTTGTTCCCCCGGGGCGGCCCCCCGACCCGTACGGCCGAGATTGGCAACGGCCGTTGCAGGGATCTTGGACGCGGCCATCGAAATGTCCTGCAACGCGGCGCCGAGCGAGGGGGATTTCTCGTCCGGGGCCCGCGGCACGCAGGGAGCTGGGGCAGGGGGAAGCGCGTTGGAGACACTCGAGGACCCGGGAAGCGACGGGTCGCGACGGCGCCTGCCGCAGTGGGCGCAGGACGGCATCACCGACCCGCACCTGCGGCGCGGGATGTACGCCGCGGCGGCGACGATCACGTTCCTGCTGTTCGTGCGCTTCGTCTACGAGGCGCCGCCCGCGATCTTGTTCAACGGTGCGGTGCTGGGCTCGCTCTACGGCCTGATCGCCATGGGCCTGGTGCTCATCTACCGGTCCAACAAGATCATCAACTTCGCCCAGGGCGACCTCGGCGGCGTCTCGGGCGTGCTGATGGCCAGCCTCATCGCCGGCGCCAACTGGCCCTTCGTGCCGGCGCTGATCGTGGCCCTGATCGCCGGCGTGGCCGTCGGTGCCGTCGTCCAGGCGACGCTCATCCGCCGCTTCTCCGACGCACCCCGCCTCATCCTCACGGTGGTGACGATCCTGGTGTCGTCGATCCTCGCCGGCGTGCAGCTCATCATCCCCCGGCTGTTCGACCTGGTGACCTCGCCGCAGGGCTTCCCGGTGCCGTTCGACTTCTTCCGCTTCCGGTGGGCGCCGCTGACGTTCCGGGGCTCGCACCTGCTCGTCCTGCTGACCGTGCCCCTCATCGCGGGCGCCCTCGCCTACTTCTTCCGGCGCACCCGCCTCGGCGTGGCGGTGCGCGCCTCGTCGGAGTCGGCCGACCGGGCCCGGCTCCTCGGCATCCCCGTCAAGCGGGTGAACCTCTACGTCTGGGTCATCGCCGCCGGCATGTCCGCCGTCGCCGCCATCATGCGGACCTTCATCGTGGGCCCGCCCATCGGCAGCGTCCTCGGGCCGACCCTGCTGTTCCGGGCCCTCGCCGCCGCCGTCATCGCCAAGATGGAGAACCTGTGGGTGGCCTTCGGCGCCGCCGTGGCCATCGGCATCGTCGAGGAGGCCGTCTTCTTCGACGCCCAGCGCACGTCCGCCGTGCCGCCCGTGCTGTTCTTCATCGTGCTGGTCGCCCTCGTCGCCCAGAGCCGGGGCACGGTGTCCCGGGCGGTCGACATGGCCCAGTCCAGCTGGTCGGCGATCCGCGAGGTGCGCCCGATCCCCGCCGAGCTGCGGCACGTGAGGCTCGTCCAGCGCTCCTTCGTCGGCATGCGCATCGCGCTCGCCCTGGTGCTCGTCGTCTGGCCGATCTTCCTCGGCACCGGGCGCGTCAACCTCATGAGCTACGGCGTCATCTACGGCATGCTCGCCCTGTCGCTGGTGATCCTCACCGGCTGGACCGGCCAGATCAGCCTCGGCCAGTGGGGCTTCGCCGGGTTCGGCGGGGCGGTCACCGGCGCCATGTACGCGGCGGGCTGGAACGTGCTCGTCGCCCTGCTCGCCGGCGGCCTCGTCGGCGCCGCCGTCGCCATCGCCGTCGGCATCCCGGCGCTGCGGATCCGCGGCCTGTTCCTCGCCGTCGCCACCTTCGCCTTCACCCTCGCCGCCGGCTCGTTCTTCCTGAACCCCCAGGAGTTCTCGTGGGTGCCGGCGCAGCGCCTGCCCGAGCGACCGATCCTGCTCGAGCGCTGGGACCTGGAGACCGAGCACGCGTTCTACTACTTCTGCCTGGTGCTCCTCGGCACGGTCCTGCTGATGATGCGGGCGATCCGCAGCAGCCGCACCGGACGGGCGATGGTGGCGGTGCGGGAGAACGAACGGGGGGTGCAGGCCTTCGGCGTCAACGCCATCCGCACGAAGCTGGTCGCGTTCGCGTTCTCCGGCTTCGTGGCCGCCGTCGCCGGTGGCCTCGCCGTCATGCACCAGCACGGCCGCCTCGCCGTGCAGCTCGGCGCCGAGGAGAACCTGAGGCTGTTCCTCATCGCCGTCGTCGGCGGGCTCGGCTCCGCGGCCGGCGTGCTCACGTCGGTGGCGCTGTTCCAGATCGTCGACTTCTTCGTGCCGGCCGCCGAGTTCCGCCTGCTGTTCAACGGCTTCGGCGTGCTGATCATCCTGCTCGTGTACCCGTCGGGCTTCGGCGGGATCCTCTACGACCTGCGCGACAGCTTCCTGCGCCGGGTCGCCACGGCGCGGGGCATCCACGTCCCGAGCCTCGTGGCCGACTCCCGCATGCAGGAGGAGGAACCCGACGTCCTCGATCCGGACGAGCCCCCACCGCTCGTAACCCACGAGGACGCGATCGAGCTCGAGCCCGACGAGCCCGTCGGCGCCGGGAGGGCGTCATGACCGAACACACCGGCCCCATCGACGGCAACGGCCGTCCTCGCCGCCGCCGGGAACCGCTCGTCGCGGTCCGCCAGGAGGCGGGCACCACCACGGCGGTGGTCGACCGCGTCCCCGCCCCGCCGGACCCGACCCTGGTCGAGGAGGCCGCCGACGTCGACGCCGAGGCCCTCGCCCAGCAGCTCCTGCAGGACCCCGACGAGGCGCCGCCCGTCGGACCGGGCCAGGCCGCCAAGGGCCTCGCCGGCGCCAGCTGGGGTCCCCTCGCCATCCTCTTCGGCCTCAACCTGGTCGACGAGCTCGACCGCACCGCGTTCGGGGTGCTCGCCCCCCAGATCCGCGACCACTTCGGCCTGTCCATCGCCGGCATCACCGCCATCACCAGCGTCGTCGGCGTCATCGCCGTCGGGCTGCAGGTCATCGTCGGCTTCTACGCCGACCGGTACCCCCGGGTGCGCCTGGCGCTCGCGGGCGCCTCGGTCTGGGCGCTGTTCACCCTCACCACCGGTCTCGCCCCGGGCCTCATCGTCCTCGGCGTGGCCCGGGTGGGCTCGGCGCTCGGCAAGCTCGTCAACGACCCCACCCACCGGTCGCTGATCGCCGACTACTACCCGCCCGAAGCCCGTGGCTACGCCTACTACCTGCACACCGGCGCCAACAGCCTCGGCGTGGTCATCGCCCCGATCCTGGCCGGCGGCCTGGCGTCGTTCGCCAGCTGGCGACTGCCCTTCATCGTCATGGCCGTCCCCACCGCGATCCTCGTGGTCGTCGGCGTCACCCGGCTGCGTGAGCCGGTCCGTGGCGCCCACGAGCGGCGCGAGGCCGGCGGCTCCATCGAGGCGATCGCCGTCGAGGAGGCCGCCCCGTCGTTCGGCGAGGCGTGGCGGGGCCTCCACCAGGTGCAGACCCTGCGGCGGGTCCTCTACTCGCTGCCCTTCCTCAGCGCCGCCTTCACCGGCTTCGTGGTCCTGCTCAGCCAGTTCTACGAGCAGGAGTTCGACCTCGAACCGCTCGAGATCGGGTTCCTCTTCTCCTTCGTCAACGTCGTCCAGTTCGCCGCGCTGGCCGTCCTCATCAGGCGCAGCACCGACCACCTGGCGACGGCCCCCCACAAGATCTTCACCATGGTCGCCCTGTCGGCGCCGATCGCCGTCGTGGGGTACCTCGGCGCATCGATGTCGGGCAGCGTCGTGGTCTCGGCGCTCTTCCTCGCGCTCCTCTCGGCGTCGGTGGCCCCCATGATCGGTGGGGTCCCCCTCGTGATGTCGATCGTGATGCCGCCGCGCATGCGCGCCCTGGGCTTCTCGGTGGGCAGCCTCTACACGCTGCCCGGGTTCCCGCTCATCATCTGGATCGCCCACCTCGCCGAGACGCGCAGCTTCACCTACGCGTTCGTCGTGATGGCACCGTTCCTGCTCCTCGGCGCCGGCATCCTCGCCTCGGGTGGATCCTTCGTGGCCAGCGACCTGGCCCGCGTGCGGTCCTCGGCGCTGGCCCGGGCCGAGGCGATCCTGTCCCGCGAGCGCGGCGAGGCCAAGCTGCTCGTGGCCCGCGACGTCGACGTGAAGTACGGCTCGACCCAGGTCCTCTTCGGCGTCGACATGGAGATCGACGACGGCGAGATCGTGGCGCTGCTGGGCACGAACGGGGCCGGCAAGTCGACCTTCCTGAACGCCGTCACCGGCCTTGTCGACCCGTCCGCCGGCGCCATCATCTTCGATGGGCGCGACATCACCAACCTGCCGGCCGAGGAGGCCACCGCCGCGGGCATCGTGATGGTGCCGGGCGGCAAGGGTGTGTTCCCGACGCTGACCGTGCGCGAGAACATGGAGCTCGCCGCCTGGCTGTTCGAGAAGGAGCCCGAGCGCATCGCCGAGGCCACCGAGCAGGTGCTCGAGCACTTCCCGATCCTGCGGGCGCGCTGGGAGGAGAAGGCCGGCAACATGTCCGGCGGCGAGCAGCAGATGCTGACCCTCGGGCAGGCCTTCATCGCCGAGCCCAAGCTGCTGCTCATCGACGAGCTGTCCCTCGGCCTCGCCCCGGTCATCGTCGAGCAGCTGCTCGAGATCGTCCGGGCCATCCACGCCAAGGGCACCACCATCGTCCTGGTCGAGCAGTCGGTGAACGTGGCGTGCACCGTCGCCGAGCGGGCGGTGTTCATGGAGAAGGGCGAGGTCCGCTTCGACGGCCCCACCGCCGACCTCCTCGAGCGCCCCGACGTCCTGCGCGCCGTGTTCCTCCAGGGCACTGGCGGGGGAGACGACCGGGCCGACCTCATCGACCGCGACGCCCGCCACCTGCAGCTCCACCACGCGCCGGTGGCGCTCGAGACGCACGGCCTGTCGGTCAGCTTCGGGGGCATCCGGGCGGTCAACGACGTCGACCTGTCGATCCGCCAGGGCGAGATCCTCGGCCTCATCGGACCCAACGGCGCCGGCAAGACCACGATCATGGACCTGATCTCGGGCTTCCTGACGCCGACCATGGGGCGGGTCGTGCTCCACGGCACCGATGTCACCGAGCTCACGCCGGACGGCCGGGCCAACCTCGGCCTCGGCCGGTCCTTCCAGGACGCCCGCCTGTTCCCGTCGCTGACCGTTCGCGAGACCCTCGCCATCGCGCTCGAGCGCCACATCCGCACGAAGGACCCGCTGGCGGCCGCGCTCAGCTCGCCCGCCACGCGGGCCAGCGAGAAGGAGGTCACGGCCCGGGTCGAGGAGCTGCTCGAGCTGATGAACCTCCACGCCTTCGCCGACAAGTTCGTCGGCGAGCTGTCCACCGGCAGTCGCCGGGTCGTGGACCTGGCCTGCACGATGGCCCACCGCCCGTCCGTGCTGCTGCTCGACGAGCCGTCGTCGGGCATCGCCCAGCGCGAGACCGAGGCGCTCGGACCGCTCCTGCTCGACATCCGGGACCGCACGAACGCCGCCCTGATCGTCATCGAGCACGACATGCCCCTCATCCAGGGGATCTCGGACCGCCTGGTCGCCCTCGAGCTGGGCGCGGTCGTCACCGAGGGCACGCCCCGGGAGGTCATCGAGCACCCCCAGGTGGTGGCGTCCTACCTCGGCGGCTCCGATGCCGTCATCAACCGCTCCGGAGGTGCGTCGTGAGGATCGCAGGCAACAGAGCCCGGGCGCTCGGCATCGCCGCCGTGGCGGTGCTGCTGTGGAGCGCCGGCGGTGCCGGCGTCGCCGCCGCCACCGGAGACGTGACCGAGCTCGGCTGGTGGAGCCGCAACCCGCTGTCCTCGGCTCCCGACGGCGGCTTCGCGGTCGGGGCGGCACCCGACGGGGTGACCGCCGTCGCCGCGGTGCGCGTCGACCTGGGGGGTGGCGTCGACACCCTCGTCCTCGAGGTCGAGCCCGCGGACGACGGCATCGCCCTCGGATCCCTGGAGGTCTGCGTCGGCCCGGACACCTGGAGCGCCGCCGCGGGCGGCGCGCTCGATGACGCACCGGCCACCGCGTGCGACGCGTCCTCCGTGCCCTTCGCCGAGGCCGGTGGCGGCTGGCGCGCCGACGTGTCGTCCCTGGTGCAGGGGGCCAGCGGCGACGTCTCGCTGGCCGTGGTGCCCGTCGCCGGCAGCGGCACCGTCCCCTTCGAGGTCACCTTCGCCGCCCCGACGGCGCGGGCCACCGGCGCCGTCCCGGCCACCCGGTCCGGCCCCGACGCTCCGGCGCCGTCCGCATCCCCTGCGCCCGCGCCCGCTCCCTCGCCGTCGGTGAGCCCGTCGCCGCCACCCGCGCCCCGGGCCGCTGGGCCGATCACGGCGCCCGCGGTCGCGCCCGCACCGGCACCGGCACCGACCACGTCGGCACCGCCGGCGCCCGAGCCGGCGGAGGGCGACGCGTCCTCCGCCATCGAGCTGGCATCCGCCGGGGTCCTCGACGACGTGGCGGCGGGAGATCCGCGCTGGGGTGAGGCGCTGGTCCTCGTGCTGATCGGCGTCGGCGTCGGTGCCGTCGTGTACGCCACCAGCCGCGTCACGGCTGCCCGCGCGACGGCCGCGTCCTAGCCGGCCTGGTCCGGGCGCCAGGAGCGGCGGCTCTTCTTCTCGCTCTGCTGGCGCTTGGCCTCGAGCCGGCGCCGCTTCGCGCCGCGGGACGGCTTGGTCGGGCGGCGGCGGGCCGGGGGCTTGGCCGCGCCGTCGACGAGGTCGGCCAGGCGCTTCCGGGCCAGCTGGCGGTTGCGGTACTGCGACCGGGAGTCCGACGAGGTCGCCCGCACCGCGTCGCCGTGGGCCGTCCGGAGCCGCTCGGTGACGCCGTCGGGCAGGCCGGCTCCGGCCAGGTCGAGCTCCACCGTGACCTGGGTGTCGGAGGTGTTGGCGTGCTGGCCGCCGGGGCCCCCGGAGCGGCTGGCCCACCAGCGGATCGCCGACGCCGGGACCCGCAGGCCGCGGGAGGTCACGAGGTCGTCATCACCGGCCATGGGAGCAGTCTGGCGTCGGTAGTGTCGCTCCGTGACCCGTCGAACCAAGATCGTCGCCACCATCGGCCCGGCGTCCGACTCCGAAGAGGTCCTGCGGGCGCTGATGCTCGCCGGCGTCGACGTGTGCCGCCTCGGCCTCGCCCACGGCACGATCGAGGAGCACCGGCTCCGGATCAAGCGCATCCGCAAGGTCGCCGCGGAGATGAACCGTCCGATCTCCATCCTCGGCGACCTGCCCGGACCCAAGATCCGGATGGGTCCGGTCATCGAGGAGGGCGGCCTGTTCCTCGCCGAGGGGCAGCGCATCGAGATCCGACCGGGTGACGCGCCCACCGCACCGGACCACATCCACGTCGACTACGACCACCTCCTCGAGGCCGTCGACGTCGGCGACACCCTCGTGCTCGGCGACGGCGCGGTCCGCCTGGTCGCGGTCGAGAACGACGGCAGCCGGCTCATGGTCGAGGTCGAGCACGGCGGCCGCATCCAGGGTCGCCCCGGGGTCACGCTGCCGTCGGCCAAGCTGCGGGTCACGGTGCCGACGGCCCAGGACATCGCCCTGCTCGAGGGCCTGGCCGGCGAGCTCGACTTCGTCGCCGCCTCCTTCGTGCGCTCGGCCGACGAGGTCGCGGCGGTCAAGGACCTGGCCGCCGGCGCCGACGTGGTCGCCAAGATCGAGACCAAGGCCGCGGTGGAGTCCCTGGACGCCATCGTCAACGTGGCCGACGCCGTCATGGTGGCCCGGGGCGACCTCGGCAACGAGTGCGACATCGCCGAGGTGCCGCACCTGCAGAAGCAGATCATCCGCCAGGGCGTCTCCTTCGGCGTCCCGGTCATCACCGCCACCCAGATGCTCGAGTCCATGATCCACTCGCCGTCGCCCACCCGGGCCGAGGCCACCGACGTGGCCAACGCGGTCTTCGACGGCACCACGGCGGTGATGCTCTCGGCCGAGACGGCCATCGGCCACAACCCGGTGCTGGTGATCAAGACGATGTCGCACCTGTGCGAGCGGGCCGAGGCGGCGGCCGACTACAGCACGTGGGGCAGCCAGCTCGGCCGCATCCAGGGCCAGGTGCAGCTCGACGTCAACACCCGCATCACCGCGGGGATGAGCCACGCCGCCTGGCGCCTGGCCACCGAGCTCGAGCTCAACGCCATCATCTCCTGCACCAACTCCGGCTACACCGCGCGTGCCATCTCCCGGTTCCGCCCGCCGGGCGTGCTGGTCGGCGCCAGCCCGTTCGAGGACACGGTCCGCAAGCTGTCCCTCGTGTGGGGCACCAAGCCGCTGAAGATGGACCAGTACGGCAGCACCGACGAGATGGTGTGGCACGCGGTCGAGAAGTCGGTGCGGGCCGGCTACATCAAGGCCGGCGACCTCGTCGCCGTCCTGGCCGGCGCGGCCGACGGGGCCGGCACCACCGACGTGCTGCGCGTCGTCCGCGTGGCGTGAGCGGCGAGGACCTGGTCGCCCAGGGCCGGTGCTGGCGCGACGTCGCCGGCGACGGTCCGGCGGTCGTGCTCGTCCACGGCACCATGGACCGGTCGTCGAGCTTCGGTCGCGTCCGCAAGGCCCTGGGGGATGCCCGGGTCGCCCGCTACGACCGGCGCGGCTACGCCCGCTCCCTCGACCTCGGACCGCCCGGGTCGTTCCAGGACCAGGTCGACGACCTCCTGGACGTCGTGGGCTGGCTGGTGGGCGACGGACCGCCGCCGGTCGTGTTCGGCCACTCCTACGGGGGCACCGTGGCCCTCGCCGCCGCGGCCCAGGCGCCGGAGCGGCTCGCCGGGGTGGTGGCCTTCGAGCCGCCGCTGCCGTGGATGCCGTGGTGGCCGGGCGACAGCGCCGGGGCCGCGGCCGTGGCCGCCGCCGACGATCCCGAGGACGCAGGCGAGCGCTTCATGCGCCGCATGGTCGGCGACGAGCGCTGGGAGCGGCTGCCCCGCCGCACGCGCGACGCCCGGCGCGCCGAGGGCGTGACCCTGGTGGCCGAGCTGGCCCAGCTGCGCCCGCCGCACCCGGCCCCCTTCGAGCTCGGCTCCCTCCGGGTCCCGGTCCTGGCCGCGCACGGCACGGAGGGCGCCGCCCACCACGGCGAAGCGGCCCGGAACGTGGCCGCCGGCGTGCCCGGGGCCGATCTCGAGGTCGTGTCGGGGTCCGGGCACGGGGTGCACCTGACCCACCCGGCCGCCGTCGCGGCGATGGTGCGCCGCCTGGTGACCGAGCTGGACCTCGTCGCCGAGGCCTAGATGCGGGCCGGGTCGCAGGCCGGCAGCTCGACGTCGACGCCGGCGATGGCGCACTCACAGGTCTGGGTGCACTCCTGGATGTTGCCCCGCTCGATGTAGACGAACAGGACCATCAGCAGCAGCGTGGACAGCAGGATCATGCGGGTCATCGTCCTGACCACGAGGCGGACGACCAGCAGCGCCAGGATCAGGCAGAAGATGACCGCCAGGATCGGGCTGTGGTCGCGGACGAACTCCTCGTACGGAGCGGCGGCGAGGATGGTTCCCACAGCACGCAACGTACGCCACCACCTCCCCGACGTGGTGGAAGCCGAGGGCACCGGCGGCCGTAGGCTCGCGGTCATGTCGCAACCGGTGAACCTGTCCGCCAGCGGACCGCCCGAGACCGTGCTCGACCCGGAGCCGGCCGACGCGCTGGCCCGCCTCGAGGCGGCGGCCGGCATGCCCGAGGACGACCGCCGGCGAGCGGTGGCCGCCGTCGTGGCGGACCACCCGCGCTGCCTGCACGCGTGGGCGGCCCTCGGAGACGGCGCACGCGACCGGATCGAGGCCTACGCGGCCTACCGGGTCGGCTACCACCGCGGCCTCGATCGCCTGCGGGCCAACGGATGGCGGGGGACGGGCTACGTGCGCTGGGTGCACCCCGAGAACCAGGGCTTCCTGCGTTCGCTGGACGGCCTGCGCCGGGCGGCCGAGGCCATCGGCGAGGACGACGAGGCCGAGCGCTGCGCCCAGTTCCTGGCCCAGCTCGACCCCGCCGGCCGCCCCGCGACGTAGCGATGCGCCACCCGGTCGGGCGTCCCCGCCTCGTCGCCCTGCTCCTGGCCGGTCTCGTGCTGGCCGCGGCGTGCGGGTCCGATGCCGACGACCAGGTCGTGGCGACCTCGACCACCGTGGCTCCACCACCGGAGGCGACCCCGGGGGAGCCGGGAGCGTCACCCGCGGTGCCCCAACCGGGCCTCGACGGTGACGACCCGGGCACGGCACCGGCGCCCGGCGGCAGCACCCCGGCCTCGCCCGGTGCGCCGGCACCGGGCGACACCGTGCCGAGCACCGCCCCGGGCGAGCCCGTCCCCGTCGGTCCCGTCGGCTCGCTCGCCGGGTGGTACCTGCGCCCGGCCGGCTCGGAGCGGGTGCTCGTCCAGGTGCTCGCCCAGGACGGCGCCGGCCCCCGCGCCGCCGTGCCCGAGCGCGTGCGCCAGGTGCTGGCCCAGCTCAGCGGCAAGCCCGTGGCGGTCCAGGTCGCCGGGGTGGAGGGCGGTTCCCGGACGTGGACCGGCGACGAGCTGCGGGCCCTGGCCGACGCGTCGGCGCCGCCCCAGACCGCCGACCAGGCGGTGCTCACGCTGCTGTTCCTGCGGGGTGGCTTCGCCGACAACGAGCGTGCGGTCGGCGTGGCGGTGCGCGGCGACGTGGCGGCCGTGTTCGCCGAGCGGGTCCAGGAGGCGGCCGGCGCGCTCGGCGACGCCGCCGCGGTCGAGGACGCGGTCACGATGCACGAGGTCGGGCACCTGCTCGGCCTGGTCGACCTGGTGCTCGACACCGGCCGCCAGGACCCCGAGCACCCGGGGCACAGCCCCAACCGTGGATCGGTCATGTACTACGCCGTGGAGTCCACGCTGCTCGGCAGCGTCCTGTCCGGCGGCCCGCCGCGCGACTTCGACCAAGACGACCTCGACGACCTCGCCCGCATCCGGAACGGCTGAGCGTGCCGTCCCACGCGTTCGACGGCTACGTGCTCTGCGGTGGCGCCAGCCGTCGCATGGGGCAGGACAAGGCGCTGGTGGAGCTGGACGGCACCGCCCTCGCCCGGCGCGTCGCCGACGCGCTCGCCGCAGCCGGGGCCGGCCGGGTCGTCGCCGTCGGGGGCGACACGGACGCGCTGGCCGCACGGGGCCTCCGCGTCGTCCCGGATCGATGGCCGGGGGAGGGCCCCCTCGGGGGGCTGCTCACCGCGCTCGAGGATCCCGACGGCACGAGCGGCGTCGCCGTCGTGCTGTCGTGCGACCTCACCGGCCCGGACCCCGACGCCATCGCCCGCACGGTGGAGGAGCAGGCCCGGCTCGCCTGCGATGCCGTGGTGCCGCTCGTGGACGGGCGCCACCAGTGGCTGCACGCGGCCTGGGACCGCCGCGTCGTCCGGATCCTCGCCGATGTGTTCGCCGCCGGTGAGCGCAGCGTCGCCGGGGCCGCGCTGTCCCTGCGGATCGAGACCACCGACCGCGTCGGCGCGCCCGCCGTGCACGACGCCGATCGCCCCGAGGACCTCCCGGTCCGCCCGTCTGGTGCCGGTTCCGGTGCCCGAACTCCTAGCATCGGGCCCGTGCAGGTCCCCGAAGTCGACATCACCTCGCTCCGCCAGCGACTCGACGAGGGCGCACCCCTCTTCGACGTCCGCCAGCCCGACGAGTACGAAGAGGCCCACGCGCCCGGCGCGCGCCTCGTCCCCCTCGGCGAGGTGCCCGAGCGCCTCGACGAGTTCCCCACCGACCAGACCGTCTACGTCATCTGCCGGTCGGGCGGGCGCAGCGCCAAGGCGGTCGAGCACCTCCGGGCCAACGGCGTCGACGCCGTCAACGTCGGGGGCGGCACGCTCGCCTGGATCGAGGCGGGGAACGCGGTCGAACAGGGTGGCTGAGCGCCCCGCCGCCCGCTGGATCAACACCCGGGAGGGCCTCGACGCGCTCGTCGACGAGCTGGCCGACTCGCCCCGGCTCGCCATCGACACCGAGTTCCACCGCGAGCGCACGTACTGGCCCCAGTGCGCCCTCGTGCAGATCGGGTGGGGTGAGGGCGAGGCGCTGGTCGACCCGCTGGCCGTCGACATCGGACCGCTCGGAACCCTCCTCACCGGTCGCACCGTCGTGATGCACGCCGCCGGCCAGGACCTCGAGGTCTTCCAGCACTCGGTCGGCGTGGTCCCCGACGACCTCTTCGACACCCAGATCGCCGCGTCGTTCCTCGGGATGAGCAGCATCGGCCTCGCACCGCTGGTCAACAAGATGCTCGGCGTGCACCTCCCCAAGGCGGACCGCCTCACCGACTGGCTGGCCCGGCCGCTCTCCGAGGACGCCAAGCGCTACGCCCAGTCCGACGTGGTGCACCTCTTCGAGCTCCACGACCAGATGACCGCCACGCTCGAGCAGCGGGGGCGCATGGGCTGGGTGCGCAGCGAGTGCGACTCCCTCGTCGAGCGCTCCCTCGCGCCGAGCGACCCGTCGGCGGCCTGGTGGCGGGTCAAGGAGGCCCGACGCCTGAAGGGCACCGCCGCGGCCGTGGCCCAGTCGCTGGCGGCGTGGCGTGAGGCCCACGCCGCCGAGGTGGACCGCCCGCTGCGGTCGGTGCTGCCCGACCTCGCGCTGGCCGGCATCGCCCAGCGCCCGCCGTCCACCGTCGAGGACCTGGTCAAGATCCGGGGCCTGCGCGACCGGGGCATCCCCAAGTCCATCCGCGACGACGTCCTCGCCGCCGTGGCCGCCGGCAAGGCGATGGACCCCGACGACGTCGTGTACCCCGAGGACCGCCCGGTGCCTGCCGAGCTGCGGGGGGCCGTGCCGCTGCTGATGTCCTGGGTGTCCCAGCGGGCGCGCCAGCTCGACCTGGACCCGGCCGTGCTGGCCACCCGGGGCGACCTCGAGGGGTTCCTCCGGGAGGATTCCGACAACCGCCTGGCGACGGGCTGGCGGGCCGAGGCCCTGGCTGCCGACATCGGCGACCTCCTGGAGGGCAGGGCCGGCCTCTCCTTCGCCAAGGGGGAGGGCCTGGTGCTGCGCCACGTCGATCCGTGACCCCGCCGCACGCGGCAGCGATGTCAGGATCAAGGTCGGACGGCTGCGTGTGCCGACGCTGCCCGCGGCTACACTGACCGATTCTCAAGCCCCCACGAGTCGGGAGCACGCCCGTGAAAAAGGGTCGACATCGTCGTTTCGAAGAGGCCCGAGCGCTGAAGCGCTCGGATGCCGGCATTGACATCTCGGACATCTTCGGGGAGGCGCCGCCGGAGCCCTGCGAGGAGTGCGGAGCCGCGCCCGGGGCCGAGCATGCCTCGTGGTGCCTGGCTGACGCCGACGACGCGTAGCGGAGGGGACCGTCGCGCCTGCGTTGGGCGGTGACGGGAGGGGACCTAGGGTTTCGGGCGTGTTCCGACGCGTGCTGGGGGTCTGTCTCGTCTTCGTCGCGGCCTGCGGGTCCGGCGACACGACACCGATGGAGCGCGCCGACGTGTCGCCCCAGCAGGCGGTCGACGTCGACCTGCCGGGGCCGCTCACCACCGACCCACCGGCGTCGACCTCGACGGTGCCGTCACCGTCCACCGAGGCGACCACCGAGCAGCCGGCGCTGCCCGAGCCGATCGCCCCGCCGCGGGCGGAGCCGTGGACCCTCGAGCCCTACCGGGGCTTCGGCGCGTGGCTCGACGTCTTCGACTGGTCGGTGACCTTCGCCCGCTCGCCCGAGGACGTCGTGGGCCTCGAGCACATCGACCACATGGCCGCCGAGGGTGTCCAGACCATCTACATCCAGGCCAGCCGCTGGAACAGCCCCGACGACATCCTCGAGCCGGACCGGCTCCAGGCGATCATCGACCGGGCCCACGGCCACGGCATGGCCGTGGTGGGCTGGTACCTGCCGACCATGGTCGACCCCGAGACCGACCTGCGCCGCATGCTGGCCATGACCTCGATGGACTTCGACGGGTTCGGCGTCGACATCGAGGCTCGAGACGTCGAGGACGTCGCCGAGCGGAACCGGCGCCTGCTCGACATCTCCGCCCGCCTCGAGGCCGCGCTGGACGGTCGGATCCTCGCCGCCATCGTGATGGAGCCGGTCATCATGGAGGACGTCAACCCCCGGTTCTGGCCCGACTACCCGTGGATGGGCCTGGCCCAGCACTACGACGTGTGGCTGCCCATGAGCTACTGGACCAACCGACGGGGCGAGTGGCGCGACGCCCGCACCTACACGGCCGAGAACATCGCCCGGATCCGGGAGCGCATCGGCCAGCCCGACGCCCCCGTGCACACCATCGGGGGGATCGGCGACGCCACCACCGTCGCCGACCTGCACGGGATGGTGGCGGCGGCGACCGAGCACCGGGTGATCGGCGGGAGCATCTACGACTACCGCACCACGGACCCGTCGTTCTGGGAGGTCCTCCGGGCGTTCCGCAGCCCGCCCGGCTAGCGGCGGCGCAGGGCGGGGTGGGGCAGCGGGGTCCACTCCCGTCGGCGCTCCACGAGCTCCACGAAGAGGCGGTACGGGGTCTCGCCGACCAGCTCGACGATCTCGTCGCGGAGCACCTCGTAGGTCGGCCGGGCGGCCCGGAAGGCCAGGGGGTCGTCGGTGCACCACCAGTGGAACTCCGCGCCGCCGGCGCCCCAGTCGCGCCGCTTCCACTCGCGCAGCGTGGAGGTCACGTGGCCGTGGTCGTCGGTGGACTCCTCCAGGCGGAGGGGGAGCTGCCAGCACACGTCGGGCTTCCAGTCCAGGGGACGCTCGCCGGCCTCCTCGGCGGCCTGGTGCAGGGCGCAGCCGGCACCGTTGGGGTGGTCCGGGCGGTTGAGCAGGATGCACGCGCCCTTGTGCAGCCGGGTCACCCACTGGCCGCCCTTGTCCTTGCGGGTGGCGCCGTCGCGGGTGCCCTGCTTGTGGAACTGCCACTGCTCCGGGGTCAGCGCCTCGATGTGGGCGAGGGTCTCGTCGTGGTCGTCGTCGTCGACGAAGTGCGCCCCGTAGCTGCAGCAGCCCTGCTCCAGCTCGGGCGCGGCCTCGGTCAGGACGCCGGGGCAGCCCTGCCCGTAGATGCAGGTCCAGGAGCTGGTGAGGAAGGTGACGTCGAAGACCCAGGTGCGGTACTCGTCGGGGTCCTCGAAGGTCACGAGCTCGTGCAGGTCCTCGTGGGATCCGGGCGGCGTGGGGGGGTTGTCGTCCGCAGGCATGGAAGCGACGACGCTACCCGAGCTCGCCCCGCCCCCCGACCCTCGCCGGGTCAGGACCAGCTGCCGGTGGCCCCTCCGAACACCCGGCGCCGGGCGTCCATGCGCTCGTGGACGTTGAGGGCGAGCTCCCGGGTGGTGATCTGGGCCAGGTCCTCGAGCAGGTCGAGCTCGCGATCGGGCCAGCGGTGCGGCGCGAAGTCGGCCACGCAGAGGGCCCCGACCGGGTGCCCGTCGGGCGACCAGATGGGCGCACCGGCGTAGGACCGCATGCCCAGCTCCTGCACGGCGGGGTGGTCGCAGACGTCGGCGTCCTGGCTGGCGTCGGTGATGACGACCCGCTCGCCGGCGGCGACGACGTACTGGCACAGGGAGTGGGACAGGGCCGTCTCGCGGACGTCGGCGAAGGGCTCGGGAAGGCCCCACGTGCTCTTGAACCACTGGCGCTCGGCATCGATGATCGTCAGCAGCGAGACGGGGCAGCCGAGCAGCGACGCCGCCATGCGCGTCAGGCGGTCGAAGGCCTCCGTCGGCGGCGTGTCGAGCACGACCAGCCGGCGCACCGCGCCGAGCCGGTGCCGGTCTCGGATGATCGGGGCGCCGTCCCGCATCCCCCCAGTGTGACAGTCACGTGTCGGGTGTCAATGGCGGATCGCGCGGTCAGCGGCCGCGGAACGCGGGCGGGCGCCCCTCGGCGATGGCCGCGAGGGCCTCCTGGTGGTCCTCGGAGCGGAACGTGGCGATCTCGTGGGCCTGGGCCAGGTCGAACGACGGCGCGGCCGTCGCCTTGATCCAGGCGTTGACCGCCGCCTTCGTGTGCTGGACGGCGAGGGGGGCGCCGGCGGCCAGCCGGTGCGCGAACGCCAGGGCCTCGGCGTGGAGGTCGTCGGGGGCGACCGCCCGGTGGGCGAGGCCGAGGCGCACGGCCTCGTCCGCGGTGACGGCGTCGCCCGTGAGCAGGAAGCGCTTGGCCAGCATGGGGCCGAGGGCGAGCGGCCAGGCGATCGTGCCGCCGTCGCCGGCCACCAGACCGACCCGGACGTGGGGATCGCCGATCGTGGCCCGCTCGGAGACGAAGACCACGTCGCACAGCAGCGCGATGGACGCGCCGAGCCCCATGGCGTGCCCGTTGACGGCGGCGACGATCGGCAGGTGCACGTCGAGGAGGTCCCAGACCATGGCCTTGGCGTCGAGCCGGAGGTGCTCGAGCGCGGTGGGGTCCTGCAGGGTGGGGAACCAGTCGAAGTCCCCGCCGGCGGAGAACGCCGTGCCCCGCCCGGTGAGCAGCACGGCCCGGGCCTCCCGCTCGGCCTGCAGCCGGGGGAAGAGGGCGGTGAGGTCCTCGTGGAGGGCGCCGTCGACGGCGTTGACCGGCGAGGCGGGGTTGTCGATGGTGACCACCAGGACGTCGCCGTCGCGCTCGAAGGCGATGGTGGAGAAGTCGTGGCTCATGGCGTTCCTCCGCGGGGTCGTGGCTCGCGCGGCAGCCCGAGGAGCTGCTCGGCGATGATGTTCGACAGCACCTCGGTGGTGCCGCCGCCGATGGTGAGGGCGCGCGAGAACAGGTAGGCCCAGTGCCAGACGTCGGCCTCCTCGGCGTGGGGCCCCTGCTCGCCGAGCATCCCGTGGGGGCCGCGCCGGTCCTTCACGAAGCCCAGCAGCTCCTGGCCGTGCACGTCGGCCAGCCGCTTCTTGAGCGAGGCGGTGGGCGTGGGGTCCTCGCCGCGGACGACGGCCTCGACCACCCGCTGGTCGAGCAGCTCGAGCACCTTGGCCTGGCTCCAGAGGCGCGCGGCCTCCTGGCGGGCGACCGGGTCGGGCACGCCCTCGCGGCGCAGCAGGGCGAACGCTTCGCTGCTGGTGGGTCCCATGCCCCAGCAGACCCCGCCCTCGGACAGCGACACCCGCTCGTTGCCGAGGGTGACCTTGGCCAGCCGCCACCCGTCGCCCTCGTCGCCGACCCGGCAGTCGACCGGGACCCGCACGTCGGTGAGGAACACCTCGTTGAAGTGGGACTGCCCGGTCATCTCGGTGATCGGGCGGATGTCGATGCCGGGCAGGGACAGGTCGAGCACGAAGTAGCTGATGCCCCGGTGCTGGGCCGCGGTGGGGTCGGTGCGGGCGAGGAGGATCCCGTAGGCGGCCCGGTCGGCCCAGGTCGACCAGATCTTCTGGCCGTTGACCACGTAGACGTCGCCGTCGCGCTCGGCCCGGGTGCGCAGGGAGGCCAGGTCGGATCCCGCCTCGGGCTCGCTGAACAGCTGGGACCAGAAGTCGGCACCCGAGAGCAGGCCGGGCAGCCAGCGCTGCTGCTGCTCGGGGGTGCCGGCGGCGACCAGCGTCGGGCCGGCCCAGCCGATGCCGATCGGGTTGTCCGGGCGGTCGACGCCGATGGCATCCAGCTCGCCGTCGATCAGCAGCTGCAGGGCCGGGCCGGCTCCGTGGCCCCACGGCGCCGGGTAGTGCGGGGCGACCAGCCCGGCGGCGGCGAGCGCGGCGCCGTCGGGATCGGGGTTCGCGGAGAGCCACGCCCGCAGGCGGTCGCGGCTCGTGTCGAGGTCGTCGTCGGAGAGGGCGAGCCCGCTCACGCGGGCATCCACTCGTTCACGTCGCGGATGATCCGGTGGATCGAGCTCTGGCGCCACTTGTCGTAGTGCATCACGACGCGGTCGAGGTCGACGGCGTCGTTGCCGGACCGCTCGGCCGGGGTGGGATCGGTGCGCTCGATGCGGCCCTGGGTGAGCAGGTCGCCGTGGGCCTCGTTGAGCGCCTCGAGCTGGTCGTCGTCGGGCCCGCGCTGCATGCGGATGATGAGGCGGTCGCCGGCCCAGCGGATGGAGTCGTAGTTGCGGTAGAAGCCCACGATCTCCTCGCAGGCGACGTCGACGTCGTCGGTGACCGTGAACAGCTCGAGGTCGCCCGGGCTCACCAGCCCGCCGGCCACCAGCTCGTCCTTGACGAAGCTCACCCACGACGACCAGTAGGTCCCGCCCGGGATGTCGAGCAGGACGACCGGTGCCGGGACGCTCTTGCCGGTCTGCTGCAGGGTGAACAGCTCGAAGGTCTCGTCCTGGGTGCCGAAGCCGCCGGGGAGGGCCACGAAGCCCTTGGACTCCTTCACCAGCATCAGCTTGCGGGTGAAGAAGTACTTCATGGCCACGAGCTTGTCGTCGCCGTCGATGAACTCGTTGGCGGCCTCCTCGAAGGGGAGCCGGATCGTGACGCCGATGGAGTTCTCGCGGCCGGCGCCCTCCATCCCCGCCGCCATGATCCCGGGGCCCGCGCCGGTGACCACCATCCAACCCCGCTCGGCGAAGTCGGCGGCCAGGCGCCGGGTCTGGTGGTACTCGGGGTCGTCGGGCTGGGTCCGGGCCGAGCCGAACATGGTCACCTTGGACCGGTCGGCGTAGGGCCGGAACACGTTGAACGCCATCCGCATCTCGGCCAGCGCTGCCGAGGCGATCTTGAGGTCGAGCCGGGACACGTCGTCGCCGGCGAGGCCCACGGTGGTGCGGAAGATGTCGGCGAGCAGGTCGCGGTTCCGGACCGCACCGGCCGCGTCGAGCAGCTCGTCGATCTGGGCTCGGGAGACGGGCGCGTCGGACATGGCCCGAGCATGGCACAGGCCCTCGCAGCGACGGTCGGCTCGGTACCCGGTGGGGCCGACCCGGTGACGTAGCCTCCGGTCCGGTCGGAGGCAGGAAGGGTCCTCGTGGGGGCAGTGCTGGTGGTGGACGACGAGCCGGATGTGCGCCTCGTCACGCGCGTGATCCTGGAGGCGGCCGGCTACGACGTGGACGAGGCCGACTCGGGCGAGGCGGCGCTCGACGCGCTCGGTCGGGGCGAGCTGCCCGACGTGCTGCTGCTCGACGTGCGCATGCCCGGCATCGACGGGTGGGAGGTGCTGCGGCGGGTGCGGGGCGCCCCCGGCGCGCTGTGCGACCTGCCGGTCGTGATCTTCACCGCCGACATCAGCTACGCCGAGCAGGCGCCGGTGGAGCTGCGCGAGCGCGAGTTCTTCCTCGGCAAGCCCTTCGACCCCGACGACCTCATCGAGATGATCGCCCAGGCGGCGAAGGCGGCAGCCGCCTGACGCCGCTGGCTACGCCGGCGCGGTGCGGCCGTAGAGCGTGGTGCGCTGCTCGAGGCGGCGGCCCAGCGGCTCCACGATCGTGCGGAAGTCCTCGGCCTGCATCATCTGGCCGTGGCTGGCGCCGGCGGCGCGGGAGATGTTCTCGTCCATCAGCGTGCCACCGAGGTCGTTGACCCCTGCCTGCAGGCACTGGGTGACGCCGGAGCGTCCCATCTTCACCCAGGACACCTGGATGTTGTCGATGGCGCCCCGGTAGGCGATGCGGCCCACGGCGTGCATCAGCAGCGCCTCGCGGAACGTCGGGCCCCGGCGGGCCTTGCGCTGGATGTACATGGGCGCGGCCATGTGCACGAAGGGCAGGGGCACGAACTCGGTGAAGCCACCGGTCTCTCGCTGCAGGTCCCGGGTGCGCACGATGTGGCGGGCCCAGTGCACCGGGTTCTCGATGGCGCCGTACATGATCGTGACGTTGGACCGCAGCCCGACCTGGTGGGCGGTGCGGTGCGCATCGAGCCACTCCTCGGTGTCGATCTTGTCCGGGCACAGCAGCGCCCGCATGTCGTCGTCGAGGATCTCGGCTGCGGTGCCGGGGAGCGTGGCGAGGCCGGCGTCCATGGCCCGGCGCAGGTAGTCGGCCAGAGGCTCGCCGAGGCGCTTGGCGCCCTCGGTGACCTCGAGGGCGGTGAAGCCGTGCACGTGGATGCCGGGAGCCGCCTCCTTCACCGCCCGGGTGACGTCGATGTAGTAGTCGCCGTCGAAGTCGGGGTGGATGCCGCCCTGCAGGCAGACCTCGGTCGCGCCCATGTCCCACGCCTCGCGGACGCGACCGGCGATCTCGTCGAGGGTGAGCAGGTACGGGTTGCCGCGCAGGTTCAGCGACAGCGGTCCCTTCGAGAAGCCGCAGAAGCGGCACTTGAACGTGCAGACGTTGGTGTAGTTGATGTTGCGGTTCTGGACCCACGTGACGGCGTCGCCGACGTCCTCGCGCCGCATCTCGTCGGCGACCTGGGCGACCTGGGCCACCTCGGGCCCGCGTGCGCCGAAGAGCGTGGTGATCTCCTCGATGCCGAGCTCCTGGCCGAGGATCGCGCCGGCGAGGACCTCGCCGACGGCGCCGCCGGCCGCCGCGTGGCCCGGCACCAGCACGGGCGGGGCGTCCTCGTGGCCCGAGTACCACCGGTCGTCGCGCGCCAGCGCCTCGGCGTCGCTGCGGTCGAGCACCGGGAACCGAAGGCCTTCGTCGAGGAACCGGTCGGGAGCGAGCGCGTGGTCCGGGTAGATCGTGAGGCGGGGGGCGAGGGTGAAGCCGCGGGCCTCGGTGACCTGGCGCAGGCGGTCGAGCGCCGGCCAGGGCCGCTCGGGGTTGACGTGGTCGGCCGTGACCGGCGAGACGCCGCCCCAGTCGTCGATGCCGGCGTCGAGCAGCACCCCGAAGTCGTCGGACAGGTTGGGCGGGGCCTGCAGGTGGATCTCCGGCGGCAGGATCAGGCGGGCCATGGCGATCGCCCGCACGAAGTCGTCGTGGGGGCAGGGCGCCGCCCGGTGCATGCCGGTGCCGGGCTTGGGCAGGAAGTTCTGGACGATCACCTCCTGCACGTGGCCGTGGCGGGCGTGGCTCTCGGCGATCGCCTCCAGGGCCCGGACGCGGTCGATCGGGTCCTCGCCGATGCCGACGAGGATGCCGGTGGTGAAGGCGATGCCGAGCTCGCCGGCGGCCTCGAGGGTGGCCAGGCGGCGGGCCGGCACCTTGTCCGGCGAGCCCCGGTGGCACTCGAGGTCGTCGCGGAGCGTCTCCAGCATCATCCCCTGCGAGGGGGCGACCGGGCGCAGCTTCGCCAGCTCGTCGGGGTACAGCGCGCCGGCGTTGGCGTGGGGGAGCAGGCCGGTCTCCTCGAGGACCAGTCGGCACATGGCGGCGAGGTAGTCGACGGTGGACCCGTAGCCGTTGGCGGCCAGCCACTCGGCGGCGGCGGGGTAGCGCTCCTCGGGGCGCTCGCCGAGGGTGAACAGCGCCTCGTGGCAGCCGGCGTCGGCCCCGGCCCGGGCGATGGCCACGACCTGGTCGGGCGTGAGGTAGGGCGACTCGAGCCGGGCGGGTGGCTGGGCGAAGGTGCAGTAGCCGCACTTGTCCCGGCACAGCATCGTCAGCGGGATGAAGACCTTGGGGGAGTAGGTGATGCGGGTGCCGGTCCGCTCGTCGCGCACGGCCCGGGCCTGGGCCTGCAGCTCGTCGAGCGGGAGCGCCAGCAACGGGTGCGTCTGGTCCACCATTCCCAGACCCTATCGGCGGG
>Ga0208490_100473_pt1 | contig 24736 bp, 21 predicted proteins | sample SubbioAug_CSWold_FD_184818 | JGI IMG/M metagenome (GOLD analysis project Ga0208490, IMG submission 184818) | Serpentinite rock and fluid subsurface biosphere microbial communities from McLaughlin Reserve, California, USA - CR11Aug_CSWold (SPAdes) | ecosystem: Environmental > Terrestrial > Deep...
CCCCCCGGTCCTGGGCCGCGGTCCACGCACTCCGTGCGTGCACCGCGGCCCAGTTCCGCGTCCGGGGGTCAGCCTGCGTCGCGGCCCAGCAGGCAGAACAGCGATGCGTCGGAGGTGGTCGTGGAGACCTCGGGCACCGGCACCTCGTCGGCGGACAGCCAGGTGCTGAGCCCGTCGGACGCCTCGGCGGCCGGATCGAAGCGGAACACGTCGAGGCCGCGGTTCATGTCGTTGCTGAACAGGTGGAACGACCCGTCCGGGTTGATCCGGGGCGTCTTGGCCGACCAGGACAGCGAGTCGGGGAACCGGGCGTGGGCGATCTCCTGCATGCCGACGCCCGTCGCACCGAGGGCCACGCCGACGACGCTCGAGATGTCCACGACCCGCACGCCGCCGTTGTAGAAGGCGGCCGTGAGGATGCCCTCCTCGGGGTGGACCTGGAAGACGTGCATCGTGCACTGGGCGCCGATGTTGCCCTCGGCCGTCGGGTAGCGCAGGTCGGCGATGTTCCAGTAGCCGAGCTTGACCGGAGCGGCCTCGAGCGGTCCGGTCACGTCGTAGATGTGGAGCCCGCCCGACGGGCACGGGTCGAACCCAGCGGCGCCGGCCAGCTCGTCCTCGATCAGCAGGAAGTCCCGCGTCACGCCGAGGTTCGCATCGGTGAGGGCGACCTTGGTCGACTGGTGGTGGACGTTGATCGTCGGGTCGATGATCGTGGAGATGATCTCGGGCTTGTCCACCACGGTGGTGTCGATGATGGCCGTGTGGGACAGCGCCGCGGAGTACGCCCGGGTGCCCTGCTCGTTGAAGGTGATGTCGTGGGACTCGCTGCCGAGGCCGGGGATCGGTGGCAGGGGGAGCACGGCGGCGAGGCGGGGCTTGGCCAGGTCACGGATGTCGTAGACCTCGATGCCGGCGTTCAGCGCCGTGGTGTAGAGCTGGCTGTTGGAGTTGTAGAGGTAGTCGCCGCTCGGGTGCACCGACTGGTTGTGCGAACCCTTCGGCACGCCGACGAACGAGACCGTGACCGGCCTGGTCGGGTCGGTGATGTCGACGATGTAGGTGCCGATGCCGGCCCGGCCGTAGGCCGCATCCGGGAGGAGGGCGCCGATCGGATCGATGTCGAGGGGGTGGGTGGTGGTCGGCTCGAACAGGCCCAGGGCCTTGGCCTCCTGGACGCACTTCGACTCCTCCTGGAGCGTGTAGCCGGCGTCCATCGTGTAGGTGGCGAGGGTCCGCTTGCCCCGGGTGAACACCTGCACGTCACCCTGGGATACGCCGCAGTCGTAGTGGCCGACCAGCTCCGGCGCGGCGGGGTTGGACACGTCGATGATCTGCAGGCCGTTGTCGAGCGTGCCGGCGAGGGCGAAGTCCTTGACCTTGCCCCGGTGCTTGAGCCGGGCGAACTCGATGTCGGAGCCCTGGTTGGCGCCGGCGCCGTACTGGTCCTCGTAGGCGAGGTTGGCGACCGGGACGAGGTTCTGCGAGTGGACGGCACCGTCGTCCTCGGCGGCGACGCTCTCCGGGACGAAGAGCACGAGGGTGGCGACGACGGCGGCGGCGATGCGGCTGGTTCGGTTCACCTGGGGTAGTTCGCCGCGGGGTGCGGGTCCCCCTCCCGATCCGCTCAGCGGCCGGAGCGGAGCCGCTCGACCGTCTGCTGCTGGAGCCGGTGGAGCCGGTCGCTGAGCGACACGTGGTAGCGGTGCGGGTTCACCATCCGCCGGACGCCGGGGTCCAGCGCGTCGACGTCGGCGCGCCGGCGCGCCCTCAGCTCGTCCAGCGTCGACGGCGGTCGGCTGGCCCGGCCGCGGGCGAAGGCGACGTCGTGCAGCGGCTCGACCAGGCTGATCTCGTCGCGGTGCACCTCCCGCCGCACCCCGGCCTGCGAGGGGTGGTGCAGGGTCATCCGGTCGACGCCGTCGAAGGGGACCTCGTCGGCTGCGGTCATCAGGTCGGCCGTGGCCCGGCCCCGCTGGTCGTGCAGCCGCCAGCACGCCTTGGGGCCCACGACCGGGATCTTGGCCGGGTTCTCGGACAGCTTCACGGCCGGGAGCCAGCTGCCGGCCTCGTCGGCGATGGCGGTCAGCTTGTAGACGCCACCGAGGGCCGGGTCGCCCTCGGAGGTGATGAGCCGGGTGCCGACGCCGTAGACGAGGCGGCGGCAGACGGCGTCGGCGTCGAGGCCGGCCTTGGGGGCCTCGTCGGAGACCTGGGTCAGCACCTGCCAGATGGTGACCTCGTCCAGATCGCCGGACAGCACGATGCGCACCCGGTCGAAGCCGGCGGCGTCGAGCATCCGGGCCGACTCCACAGCCAGGTGGGCCAGGTCCCCGGAGTCGAGCCGGATGCCGGCGGGCTCGTGGCCGGCGGCGCGCAGCTCGTCGAAGACCTGGATCGCGTTCGGGACGCCCGACCGCAGGGTGTCGACCGTGTCGACGAGCAGGGTGCACTCGTCGGGGTAGCGCCGGGCGAAGGACCGGAACGCGCCGAGCTCGCCGCTGCCGAGGGCCAGGTGGGCCTGCACCAGGCTGTGGGCGTGGGTGCCCTTGGGGTCGGTGCCGAGGGCGACCGACGCCTGCACGTTGGACGTCGCCGAGCACCCCCCGATCAGCGCGGCCCGAGCGGCCTCGTCCACCGCTGCGCCCGGCCCGCGGCGCATGCCGAACTCGAGCACGTCGCCGCCCCGGGCGCTGTCCACGATGCGGGCCGCCTTGGTGGCGATGAGCGTCGGGTAGTTGCACTGGTTGAGCAGCGCCGTCTCCAGCAGCTGGGCGGCGGCGAACGGGCCGGTCACGGTCATCATCGGCACCGTCGGGTGGACCACGCGGCCCTCCGCGACGGCGCGCACCTCGAGGTCCCGGAAGTGACCGTGCTCGGCCAGCCAGCCGAGGAAGTCGTCGGAGTAGCGCCGCTCGCCCGTCGGGGTCCGCTGCGACGCCAGCGCGTCCAGGTCGGCCGGGGTCACCGACACGGACGCCATCCACTCGAGCAGCGGCTCGAGGCCGGCGAAGACGCAGTAACCGGCCTGGTGGCTGCCGTAGTCCGGGTTCGACCGGTACAGGTGGTCGAACTGCACGGTGCGGTCGGCGATGCCGTCCTCCACGTAGAGCTGGGCCATCACCAGCTGGTAGGAGTCGGTGAAGAGGGCGCTGCGGTGCCAGCCCGGCGGACCGGTGTCGCTCACGCCACGCCCACGACCTGCACGTCGGCGCGCCGCAGCTCGTCCAGCGCCCGGTCGCCGTCGCCGGGCTCGACGTCGACGGCCCGGGTCGCGTCCCAGCGCACCGTCGTGTCCAGCCCGATCGCCACCGCGTCGAGCGCGGTCGCCTTCACGCACACGTCGGCAGCCAGGCCGACCACCACCGCACGCCGCACGCCCCGCTCCCGCAGGTAGCCGGCCAGGCCGGTGGGGCGAGCCTCGCCGCTGTCGGGGTCGAGCACGGTGAAGGCCGAGTAGCCGTCCTCGCCGCCGGTGCCCTTGCGGACGACGAGGTCGGCCTCGACGTCGAGCGCCGGGTGCAGCTCGGCTCCCCAGGTCGCGCGCACGCAGTGGACGGGCCAGGTGCCGCCGTCGGTCGTGAAGTGGGGCGTGGTCGGTGGGTGCCAGTCCTGGGTGGTCACCACCGTGGCCCCGCCGGCGCGCGCCGCGGCGATCTCGTCGTTCACCGCCGGGATGATCTCGTCGCCCCCCGCCACGTACAGGGACCCAGCGGGGTCGGCGAAGTCGTTCTGCACGTCGACCACGACGAGCGCGGTCTGCGGGTCGTAGATCGTGGCGTCGTCGGGCACCTGGCCTCCTCGGGGTGGGCTCGACCCGATCCTACGAAGGCGGTCAGGGTGTTGCGGCCCGTCGCTCGGCCGAACCGGGGTCAGCGTGGTGCACCTGCGCAACACGCCAACCCCGCAACTCCAGCGTGCAGGTCTGGGCGCAGGAGGTTGCACCAGCGCGACGTCACAGCCCCTGAACCCTGAACACCGCGTGGGTGCTCGTCACGACCAGCGGTGTCGTCGGTCTCGACGAGCTGCTCGAGGAGCTGACCGCCGCCGGCATCGAGCACGGGTCGATCGAGACCTACGACAACGGCGTGCGCCTCGTCTCGATCCCGGATCCCGATGGCAACCTCATCGCCTACGCGGGGCTCCTCCCTCGTCCGGGTGACTCCGACGGCGTCGCCCGGACGGTGACGCGTCCAGTCGCCACGCCGGAACAACGCTGCCGGTCGTTGCGTTGCACAGAGGGCAGCGACGAAGGGGAGGCGCTCGTGCCGGACACACGGATGCGGACGGCGTGATCCCCGTCCTGCTCGTCCTCGGGGCGGTGCTCGGCCGCTGGTGGCGCACGACGCTCGTCGTCGCCGCGGTCGGCTGGCCCGCCTTGCTCGTCGCCACCGACGTCATGGACGTCGAACCGGTGCTGCTCGCCGCCGCGGCGCTCGCCGTGGCCAACGTCGGCGTGGGCCTGCTCCTCCACCACGCCGTGGCCTGGGCGTGGCGTTCACTTCGGAGGACCGCCGGCGCTGCGTAGCCGGCGAGCTGCTGCTCGCTGGTCAGTCGGCGGCGGGGAGCGTGAACGTGAAGGTGGTGCCCACGCCGAGCTCGCTCTGGAGGTCCAGGCTGCCCGCCTGGAGCTGCGCGTAGCGGCGGGCCACGTTGAGGCCGACGCCGGTGCCCCGCCGGTCGGAGAGGGCCGGGGCGGACTGGAAGAAGCTCTGGAACACCCGCCGCTGGTCCTCGGGGGCGATGCCGATGCCCTGGTCACGGACGTGGAGGTGCACGGTGTCGCCGATCCGCTCGGCCTCGACGTCGATGCGGGTCCCGGCGCTGGAGTACTTGGCCGCGTTCGTCAGCAGGTTCCGCAGCACGTGGCCGAACGCGAACCGGTCGCCGATGACCCGCAGGTCGCTGGTCTCCACCACGACCTCGTGCTCCTGGAGGTGCAGGTCCAGCGAGTCCACCATGTCGGCCACCACGTCCCCGAGGTCGAGCGGCTCGAGCTCGACCTCCACCCGTCCGGCCTGCAGGCGGGAGAAGTCGAGCAGCTGCTCGATCATCGTCTCCATCGACGTGGCGTTGGCGATGATGCGGTCGAGCAGCTGGTCGCGCTCGGCGTCCCCGAGGCGCCGCCACTGCTGGCGGAGCACCGAGCCGAAGCCCCGCACCGCGGTCAGGGGCGTGCGCAGCTCGTGGGAGACGGTGGCGAGGAAGCGGTCCTTCAGGCGATCGGCCTCGCGGAGGCGCCCCATCTCGTCGCGGTCCTGCTCGCGCAGGCGGGCGAGCTCGCCGGCCTCGTCGCGCTGGTCGGTGACGTCGCGCAGCGTGCAGACCAGGCCCTCGACGTCGGGGTCGTCCAACCGGTTGACGACCGCCGCCTCGATCCAGCGCCAGCCGAAGCGCTCGTGGCGGAGGCGCAGCGGCGCCCGGGAGCGCCCGTTGGGCTCGGCCATGGCCTCGGCGATGGCATCGAGGACCCCCTCGACGTCGTCGGGGTGCATGTCGTTGAACGCGCTCTCGCCGACGTTGGTGTAGGCGGGCGCGTCGACGAAGCGCTCGATGCCCGGGCTCGTCCAGGTGACCGAGAGGTCGGGACCGAGGATGACGATCACGTCGTCGATGTTCTCGACCAGGGACTCCAGCCGCCGGCGGTGGCTGCTGGCCTCCTCGTCCCGACGGACCCGGTCGGAGACGTCGCGGAGCGACACGACGTAGCCGGTCGTGGCGTCGTCCAGCTCGACCGCCCCGGCCAGGGTGACCTCGGTGTGGTGCCACTCCTCGTCGGCCATCCGGACGCGCAGGACGAGGGGATCGACCGGCTCGCCCCGGATCACGCCGCGCTCGAAGGCGTCGAGGGTGACGGCGTGGTCCTCGGGGTGCACGAACTCGACGATGTTGGCGCCGTTGGCCCGTGATCCGTAGAGGCCGGTGATGCGCCCGGCGGCCGGGTTGGAGTAGCGGACCCGGCCCTGCTGGTCGATCACCGTGATGATGTCGTTCGCCGAGTCGAGCATCGCCTCGAGCCGGGCGACGTGGGCGGGATCGACCGGTCGCTCGAGGGGAGCCCGGAACGTGACGAGCACCTCGCTGTTGCCGGGGTCGTGGGCGCGCAGGGCCACGGCGGAGACCGTCAGCAGGGCGCGGGTCGACGACAGCTCGAGGGTGAGCGCGCGCTCCTCACCGGGTCCCAGCTCCGACAGCACGCTCCAGTCGCCGATGGCGTCGCCGAGCCGTCGCAGCCGGCTGACGCCGTCCTCGACCAGCTCCTCCTCGGCGATGAGCTCGAGCGCGGTGTCGTTGGCCCACGGCACGGCACCGTCGCGCCAGACCAGCGCAGCGACGCCGTGCTGCTCGAGCAGGCGGGCCACCAGCTGGGCGCCGGCGCTCGACGGACCCGTGCGCCACGTGTCGTCGTCGATCGCGTCGTCCTCGACCATCGACCCCGGCTCGGTCCCCACGCCACCCACCATGTGGTCATGTTCGCGCTCAGGGTCGTGACAGGCGTGCTCGTGGGTCAAGGATCCCGGTTTCGCCCGGCTTGGACGGCAGTGGGCGGTTCTCGGTGGGGACCGGGCCGCCGACCGCCGCTCGCTACGGTCGCCGACCATGGGCCTGCTGCGCTTCTCCTACGGCACGATGAGCTCCGGCAAGAGCACCCTGGCCCTGCAGATCCACCACAACCTGGCCAAGCAGTCCCGCCACGGCCTGCTGCTCTCCCTGTTCGACCGCGAGGGTGCCAGGGTCTCCAGCCGCCTGGGGGTGTCGGCCACGGCGGTCGAGGTCACCCCCGAGCTGGACCTGTGCGCGGTGGCGGCGGAGGAGGTCGCCCGGCACGGGCGCCTCGACTACCTCGTGTGCGACGAGGTGCAGTTCTACGCGGTGGAGCAGGTCGACCAGCTGGCCACCGTCGCCGACGAGCTGGGGGCGGACGTGTACGCGTTCGGGCTGCTGACCGACTTCCGGGGCTTGCTCTTCGACGGGACGCGGCGCATGTTCGAGGTCGCCGACGAGCGCGTCGAGCTGCACGTCGAGGCCCGGTGCTGGTGCGGGGCGCGTGCGACCAACAACGCCCGGCTGGTCAACGGCGTGCTGGTCCGCCACGGCGAGACCATCGTCGTCGGCGACACGGTCGCCGCCGACGACACACCGCTCTTCGGTGACGTGGTGACCTACGAGCTGCTCTGCCGCCGCCACTTCCGGGCCGGTGTCGTCGCTCCCGATGACGATTGACGCGTCGGTCGGCGACCCGCCCCGCTGGTGTGTGACACTGGACACGGACGTTGCCAGGTCTGGCGGCGGGCACGCACAGAAGGGGGTCACCGGATGGTGGAACAGGACAGCGCGACCGATCTCGACGTGGTGGTGGTGGGGGCCGGCTTCGCCGGCATGTACCTGCTGCACCGGCTCCGGGAGGCCGGGTTCTCCACGGTGGTCCTCGAGGCCGCTGACGACGTCGGCGGCACCTGGTACTGGAACCGCTACCCGGGCGCTCGCTGCGACATCCCGACGGTCGACTACACGTACAGCTTCGACCCCGAGCTCGAGGACGAGTGGACCTGGTCGGAGAAGTACGCCACCCAGCCCGAGATCCTGCGCTACGCCCAGCACGTCGCCGACAAGCACGACCTGCGCCGCGACATCCGCTTCGAGACACGGGTCGCCGCCGCCCGGTGGGACGAGGCGTCGTCGCGGTGGCACGTGCGCACCGAGGACGGCGACGAGCTGACCTGCCGCTGGTACGTCATGGCCACCGGCTGCCTCTCGATGCCCAAGACCCCCGACATCGAAGGGGCCGATCGCTTCACCGGCGAGGTGTACTCCACCGCCCGCTGGCCCCATGAGGGCGTGGACTTCACCGGCAAGCGGGTCGGCGTGATCGGCACCGGCTCGTCGGGGATCCAGTCGATCCCCCTCATCGCCGAGCAGGCGAGCGAGCTGGTGGTGTTCCAGCGCACCCCGAACTTCTCGATCCCGGCCCACAACGGGCCCGTGCCGGAGGAGCGCAAGGCCGACCTGGAGGCCGACCGCAGCACCTACCGCGAGGCCGCCAAGTGGTCGCGCGGCGGCATCCCGGGCGAGCCCACCGAGCTCAGCGCGCTCCTGGTCGACGACGAGACCCGCCAGCAGCGCCTCGACGCGGCGTGGGAGGCGGGCGAGCTGTTCGAGATCATCGGCGTGTTCAACGACGTCCTCGTCAACCCGGCCGCCAACGAGGTCGTGGCCGACTACATCCGCGGCAAGATCCGCTCCATCGTCGACGACCCGGAGACGGCCGAGGCCCTCTGCCCGACCGACCACCCCTTCGCGACGAAGCGGCCCTGCCTCGATACGGGGTACTACGCGACCTTCAACCAGCCCCACGTCCGGTTGGTCGACCTGCGGAAGCACCCGATCGCCTCCGTGACCGAGACCGGCGTCGACACGGTGGACGAGTCCTACGAGCTCGACGCCATCGTGTACGCCACCGGCTTCGACGCCATGACCGGCGCCCTGGTGTCGGTCGACATCGAGGGGCGCGACGGCGTGACGCTGCAGCAGAAGTGGGCCGACGGGCCCACCACCTACCTGGGGCTGACCTCGGTGGGCTTCCCGAACCTGTTCACCGTGACCGGGCCGGGGAGCCCGTCGGTGCTGTCGAACATGATGGTGTCGATCGAGCAGCACGTGGACTGGATCGCCGACACCCTCCTCGACCTGCGCGACAAGGGCTTCGACGTGATCGAGCCGACCCAGACCGCCGAGTCCGGATGGGTGCAGCACGTCAACGACTGCGCCGACATCACGCTCTACCCGACCGCCAACTCCTGGTACATGGGCGCGAACGTGCCCGGAAAGCCGCGGGTCTTCCTGCCCTACGTGGGCGGCGTGGACCGGTACCGGCAGGCCTGCGACGACGTGGTGGAGTCCGGCTACCTCGGCTTCCGGCTGCGGGGGGACGGCAGGGAGCAGTGCAACGACGGCGTCGTGCGCCGGCTGCAGCCCGATGTGGCCCTGGTGCTCGAGATGATGGCCGAGCTCGAGCTGCCCACGATGGACTCGATGTCGCCGGAGGACGCCCGGGCCTTCTCGGAGGCGACGAACGCCGAGCGCCCGCCCGGGCCCGAGGTGGGCGAGATCGTCGACGGCACCCTGCCGGGCGCGGCCGGCGACCTGCGCTACCGCCTGTACCGCCCACCCACGCCCGGCCCGCACCCGGTGGTCGCCTACTTCCACGGCGGCGGGTGGGTGCTCGGCAGCCACGACTCCGACGACCCGTTCTGCCGCGACCTCTGCCTGCGCAGCGACTCGGTGATCGTGTCGGTCGACTACCGCCACGCACCCGAGGCCCGCTTCCCGGCCGCCGCCGAGGACGGGTTCGCCGCCTTGGGCTGGATCGCCGAGCACCCCCAGGAGCTGGGGGGCATCCCCGGCGCGCTCGCGGTGTGCGGCTGGAGCGCGGGCGCGAACGTGGCCGCGGTGGCGGCGCAGAAGGCCCGCGATGCCGGCGCGCCCCACGTGAGCGCCCAGGTGCTCGTCAACCCGGTGACCGACTCGGACTTCTCCCGGCCCAGCTACGAGGAGAACGGCGACGGCTACCTGCTGACGCGCGACCTGATGGCCTGGTTCTGGGACCACTACGCCGACCCGGCCGACCGCACCGATCCCCGGGCCGCGCCCCTGCGGAACCCGGAGCTGTCGGGCCTGCCGCCCGCGCTGGTCGTGACGTGCGAGTTCGACCCCCTGCGCGACGAGGGCCAGGCCTACGCCGAGGCGCTGGACGCCGCCGGCGTCCCGACGCGGCACCTGGCCGGGCGGGGCCAGGTCCACACCTCGATCACCGCGGTGGACATGATCATCTCGGCCACCGACCTGCGGGCCGAGATCGGCGCCGAGCTCGGCCGCATGGTCCGGGCCGGGGTCGCCGTCTCCTAGACCCAGCGCCGATCCCTCGGCAGCGAGGCGAGGGTGACGGGGCGGACGAAGTCGCCGAGCGGCGTGCGCGTCCAGTGGTGCCCCGTCGCCCGGCGCTCGTCGCGGGTCGCGTACCGGTAGCGGTAGCGGCGAGCGCGGACGGCCGCCGGCGGTTCGTCGGGGAACGGGTTCCGGCCGAGCAGCGAGCAGATGTCGGGGTCGTTCTCCAGCAAACCCCGCAGGAACGGCACGAACCAGGGGTCCGCGTAGGACGACGACAGCGGGACGAACCACAGCAACCAGTCGAGCCGGAGGTGGTACGGCGCCACCTGCCGGGGTCGCTGCGCCGGGTCGGTCGGCTTGCCCTTGAACCCGTACTCCCGCCAGACGCTCTCCGGCCCGGGATCGGGGTCGTCGGTGCCCTCGATCACGAGCTCGTCGCGGGTGCGCGTGACCGAGCCGAACGCGCCGTAGGTGTTCACGAGCCGCAGCGGGTCGAAGCTGGCGTTCATGCGCTGGTGGGGAGACAGGAGGTTCCGCGCCGGCCCGATGGACAGCGCGACCACGAGTGCGGCCGCCAGCGCGACGACGACCTCGAACCAGAGCGGCGCCGGGGCCAGCCCGGTCGGCGGGGCCAGCCCGACGAGGCTCTCGATGAAGCCGCCATCCAGCGCCGCCAGCGCGATCACGATCGTCAGCAGGTTCAGCCAGGCGAAGTTGCCGCTGAGCATCAGGTACGCCTGGGTCACGATCATGAGCACCGCCGCGCCGGTGCGGATCGGCTGCGGCGCGAACAGCAGCACCGGCGCGACCAGCTGGGCGACGTGGTTGGCCGCCACCTCGACCCGGTGCAGCGGGCCGGGCAGCAGGTGGAACCAGCGGCTGAGCGGGTTGGGCATGGGCTGGGTCTCGTGGTGGTACTGCAGGCAGGTGAGGTCCCGCCAGCAGGGGTCGCCCCGCAGCTTGATGAGCCCGGCCCCCAGCTCGACGCGGAACAGCAGCCACCACAGCAGGACCAGGATCACCGCCGGCGCCTCGACGTCGACCGGACCGAGGAAGATCGCGAGGAAGCCGGCCTCGCAGAGCAGCGACTCCCACCCGAAGGAGTACCAGAGCTGCCCCACGTTCACGATGGACAGGTACAGCGCCCACAGCAACGCCCAGGCCGCCATCGTCAGCGCGATCGGTGCCCGGTCGAAGAGCCCGACCAGGGCCATGGCGGCCAGCGCGATCCCGGTCCAGGTCACGACGAGGAAGGCCCGGTCCGAGCAGCGCCAGTGGAAGACGCTCGGTGCGCGCCGGAACGGCACGCGCGCGACGAAGGACGCCACGGGCGTCAGCCCACCGGAGCCGAGGAGGCCCCGGAACTGGTTGCGCGCGACGACGAACGCGATGAGGTACACGAGCGCGAGGCCGCGCTGGAAGAGCAGCCGGGCGCTGGCGTCGGCGAGGTCGGGGAGCCAGTGCATCGCGGTGGTCACCTACCCCTCCGTCGTGTGGAGCACGCCCTGGCGCGCATGAGAGCCTGCAGCCATGATCGCTGCGAACACGAGCCCGGTGGTGGCCGAGGCCGAGTCCTTCCTCGCCCAGCACTGGTCGCCCGAGGTCGACCGTCGGGCCTGGCGTGAGCTCGTCGTCGACGAGCGCTGGGCGGCGCTGCGCTGGCCGAGCGAGTGGTACGGCCGCGGCCTGGACGACGAGGAGGCCGAGGCCGTCGAAGCCGTCTTCGCCGCGGCCGGCGCCCCCGGGCCCGGCCAGGACAAGTACAACCTGTGGGCGGGCACCCTGCTCGCCCACGGCGGCGACGACCTCAAGGGCCAGATGCTGCGGCCGCTGCTGCTCGACGAGGTGGCGATGTGCCTGCTCTACAGCGAGCCCGGCGCCGGCTCCGACCTCGCTGCCATCCGCACCACCGCCGTGCGCGATGGCGACGAGTGGGTCGTGGACGGCCAGAAGGTGTGGACGTCGGGCGCCCAGGGCGCGGACTACGGGATGCTCATCGCCCGGACCGACTGGGACCAGCCCAAGCACCGCGGCATCACCTTCTTCTGGTTCCCGATGCGCCAGGACGGCGTCGAGGTGCGGCCGCTGCGCCAGGCCACCGGTGACGCCCGCTTCAACGAGGTGTTCCTCACCGGCGCCCGCGTGCCCGACAGCCACCGCCTCGGCGAGCTCGGGAAGGGGTGGTGGGTGCTGCAGACCGCGCTCGCCTACGAGCGGGCCGTCATGGGGGTGACGATGCGCCGCAGCGAGGGCAGCGGGGGCGCCACCGCCGCCGCCCACGGCCGGATCCCGGTGCCCGACACGTCGCTGGTCCGCCTCGCCCGGGAGACCGGCCGCGCCGGCGACCCGGTGATCCGCCAGGACCTGGCCCGGCTGCACGCCATGCGCACCGTCAACGAGTGGAACGGGCAGCGGGCCAAGGCGGTGGCCGAGGCCGGCGGGTCCTCGCCGCTCGCCTCCCTGGGCAAGCTGGCGATGTCGGGCATCCTCCACTTCGCCGGTCACCTGCAGGGCGAGATCCTCGGGATGGAGGGCACCCTCGACGGCGACCAGAACCCCCGGGCCCGGGACGCCAACTACTCCCAGCTGAACGCGTACTTCACCTCGATCGGTGGCGGCACCGACCAGATCCAGCGCAACATCATCGGGGAGCGCATCCTCGGCCTGCCCCGGGAGCCCGAGGTCGACCGGGGCACGCCCTTCCGCGAGGTCAGGACCTGACGGGCGCCCCGGGGGCGAGCACGTCGCGGAGCATCGCGAGGCGGTCCGGGGCGACCCGGTACCAGGCCCAGCGCCCCCGCTTCTCGCGGGTGAGCAGCCCGGCCTCCACCAGCAGCGAGAGGTGGTGGGAGACGGTGGGCTGGGAGCGTCCCAGCGGCTCGACCAGGTCGCACGCGCACGCCTCCCCGGCCTCGGCGTTGGCCACCATCGACAGGAGCCGGAGGCGTGCGGGGTCGGCGAGGACCTTGAGGAGCCCGGCGAGCTCGTCGGCCTCGTCCTCGGTCAGCAGCGACTGGGTCACGGGCGAGCAGCACGGCGCGCTCGGTCGTCCATCCACGGGATCCTCGTTTCACATTGACAATCATCGATGTGTTGGTATGGTGCCACCAGACATCGACGGACGTCGATGAACCGTACCAGGAGGAACCCCGTGTCCCGAGTCCAGCTCGCCCTCAACGTCGGCGACATCGACGAGGCGGTGGCGTTCTACGCCGCGCTCTTCGCCACCGAGCCGCTCAAGCGCAAGCCCGGCTACGCCAACTTCGCCATCGCCGACCCGCCCCTCAAGCTGGTGCTGTTCGAGGTGGCCGACGCCGAGCTCGGCGGCACGCTCAACCACCTGGGCGTGGAGACCGACAGCGCCGCCGAGGTCGAGGCCGCCGAGTCCCGTCTGGCCGGGGACGGGCTCGAGACCACCGGCATCGACGACACCATCTGCTGCTACGCCAGCAAGGTCGAGACCTGGGTCACCGACCCCGACGGCGCCCGCTGGGAGTGGTACGTCAAGACCGGCGACACCGACCAGATGGCCAACGAGGTCGTCACCGCCGGCGGGCCGGCCTGCTGCGGCTGACCCTCAGCCCGCCGGCTGGTGCCGGCGGCTCCGGTGCTGGCGCCAGCCCTGGACCCCGGCGACGCTGAAGCCCAGGAACACCAGCGGCGCCACGACCAGCGCGGCGGGCCCGACCACGTCGACCGCCCCGCTGTCGTTGGCGTCGAGGACGACGAAGGTCACGTAGAGGGCGTAGAACGCCATCAGCACGAAGCCCTCCCACCGCTCGATGCGGAACCCCTTCCAGATGATCGGCACCAGGACGATGGTGGCGGCCAGCACCACCGGGAAGTCCACCTGCAGGGAGCTGTCGGCCACCGGGATGGGATCCGGGGACACGATGGCGGTGGCGCCGAGCACCGACAGCAGGTTGAAGAGGTTGGACCCGACCACGTTGCCGACCGCGATGTCGCGCTGGCCGCGCACCGCGGCCAGCAGGGACGTCGCCAGCTCCGGCAGCGACGTGCCGATGGCGACGACGGTCAGGCCGATGACCAGGTCGCTCACGCCGAGGTCCTCGGCGATGGCGGTGGCCGAGCCGACGAGGAGCTGGGACCCGATCACGAGCATCCCGAGGCCGACGACCAGCAGCGCCGCCTGGATCGGCAGCGGCTTGTCGATCACGTCGACCTCGAGCTCCTCCACCGCCTCGCCGTACTCGTCGAGGACCTCGTCGGCCCGTTCGTTCCGGGCGGCCCGGATCAGCCACACCGTGTAGGCGACGACGCCAGCGAAGAGGATCACCCCGTCGACCCGCCCGATCCGGTTGTCGAGCGAGAGCAGCAGGGTGACGACCGACGCCACGATCAGGATCGGGATGTCGAGGCGGATGATCCGCTGGGAGACGACCAGGCCGCCGACCACCGCCGACGCCCCCAGGATCAGGAGGATGTTGGCGATGTTGGAGCCCGCCACGTTGCCGAAGGCGACCTCGCCGTTGCCGGCGAAGCCGGCGCTCACGCTGACGGCCAGCTCCGGTGCGCTGGTGCCGAAGGCCACGACGGTCAGGCCGATGATGACGGGTGCGATGCCGAAGCGGGTGGCGATGGATGCGGCGCCCCGCACGAGCAGCTCGGCGCCGACGACGAGGAGCACCAGCCCTGCCACCAGGGCCACGATCGTGAGCACGGTCATGGGCGCGAAGACTGCCACCGGTGATTGCGTGCGTCCGCATCCGTCAGAGGAGCGAGACCGCCTCCTGGGCGATGGCCAGCTCCTCGTCCGTCGGCACGACGAGCACGGCGACCGGTGCTCCGTCGGGGGAGATGGCCCGGGCCTCGCGGCTGCGCACGCCGTTGCGCCGGGCGTCCACCTCGATGCCCAGCACGCCGAGGTCGGCGCCGACGCGTGCCCGGACCTCGGCATCGTTCTCCCCGACGCCGGCCGTGAAGGTCAGCACGTCGAGGCCGCCCAGCACCGCGGTGTAGGCGCCCACGTACTTCCGGAGCCGGTGGACGTACACGTCGAGTCCGAGCCGGGCTGCCTCGTCGCCCTCGCCGATCAGGCGGTGGACCTCCCGGAGGTCGTTGTGCCCGGTCAGGCCCCGCATCCCCGAGCGCCGGTTGAGCAGCGCGTCGATCTCGTCGAGGTCCATGCCCGACGTGCGGGCCAGGTGGAGCACCACGGCGGGGTCCAGGTCGCCGGTGCGCGTCCCCATCACCAGGCCCTCGAGCGGGGTGAGGCCCATGGAGGTGTCGACGGGACGGCCACCGGCGATGGCCGAGGCCGAGGCGCCGTTGCCGAGGTGCAGCACGATCTGGCGCAGATCGGCGAGGTCGCGCCCGAGGAACGCGGCCGCGGTCCGGGACACGTGCCCGTGGGAGGTGCCGTGGAAGCCGTAGCGGCGGATGCCGTGGCGCTCGGCGACCTCGCGGTCGAGGGCGTAGGTGGCGGCCTCGGCCGGCAGGTCGTGGAAGAACGCGGTGTCGAAGACGGCCACGTGGGGGACGTCGGGCAGCAGCCGGCGGGCCACCTCGATGCCGGCGAGGTTGGCCGGGTTGTGCAGGGGTGCCAGCGGTGCCAGCCGCTCGATGGTCGCCAGCACGGCGCCGTCGATCCGGGCCGGACCGGCGAACTCCCGGCCGCCCATCACCACCCGGTGCCCGACGGCCACGACGTCGGCGTCGCCGAGCGCGGGGCCGAACTCGTCGAAGAGGGCGATGACCGCCTCGAGCGCCTCCTGGTGCGAGCCCAGGTCGGCGTGGCGCTCGGTGGTGGTGCCGCCGGCCTCGTGCTCGACGGTGGACGCGCCCTCGCCGATGCGGTCGACCAGCCCGACCGCCAGGCGGGTGCCGTCGTCGGGGTCGACGAGCTGGTACTTGAGCGACGACGACCCGGCGTTGAGGACCAGGACCGTGCCGCTCACGACCCGCGCTCGGCCTTCATGGCGTGGGCCTGCACCGCGGTGATGGCGACGGTGTTCACGATGTCGCGCACCGTGGCGCCCCGCGACAGGTCGTTGACGGGCTTGGCCAGGCCCTGCAGCACGGGTCCGATGGCGACCGCCCCCGCCGAGCGCTGGACGGCCTTGTAGGTGTTGTTGCCGGTGTTGAGGTCCGGGAAGATGAACACGGTCGCGCGCCCGGCCACGGTGGAGCCGGGCAGCTTGGCCTCGGCCACCGAGGCGTCGACGGCAGCGTCGTACTGCAGGGGCCCGTCGACGAGGAGGTCGGGGCGTCGCTCCCGCACCAGCTCGGTCGCGGCCCGGACCTTGTCGACCTCGGCGCCGGCGCCCGACGCGCCCGTGGAGTACGAGAGCATGGCGATGCGGGGCTCGACCCCGAACTGGGCGGCGGTGGCCGCGGAGGACACGGCGATGTCGGCGAGCTGCTCGACCGTGGGCTCGGGGATGATGGCGCAGTCGCCGTACACCAGCACCCGGTCGGCGAGCAGCATGAAGAACACCGAGGACACGACGTCGGTGCCGGGGACGGTCTTGATGATCTCGAAGGACGGGGTGATGGTGTGGGCGGTGGAGTGCGCAGCCCCCGACACCATCCCGTCGGCCAGGCCGTCGTGCACCATCATCGTGCCGAAGTAGGACACGTCGCGGACGATGTCGCCCGCCACGTCGAGGGTGATGCCCTTGTGGGCCCGGAGGCGGGTGTACTCCTCGGCGAAGCGGTCGACCAGCGCCGACGAGCTGGGGTCGACGATCGCGGCCCGGTCGATGTCCACGCCCGCTGCAGCCGCAGCGGCCCGGACCCGGGCTTCGTCGCCGAGGAGGGTCAGGTCGACCACGTGGCGGGAGAGCAGGGTGGAGGCGGCGCGCAGCACGCGCTCGTCGTCGCCCTCCGGCAGCACGATGTGCTGGCGGTGCCGCCGGGCCCGCTCGAGCAGCATCGACTCGAACATCAGCGGGGTGATCACCGTGCTGCGGGGCACGTCGAGCGCGGCCAGCAGCGGGTCGGCATCGATGTGCTCCTCGAACACGCCGAGCGCCGTGTCGATCTTGCGCTGGCTGCGCCGCCCGAGCATGCCGCGGGTGGACGCGACCGTGCGGGCGGCCTCGTAGGAGCTGAGGTCGGTGCTGATGATGGGGAGGTGCTCGTCCAGGCTGCGCACCAGGTCGATCACCCGCTCGGCGGGTCGGTAGCCGCCGTTGAGGACGATGCCGGCGAGGGCCGGGAACCCCTCGGCGGCGTTGGCGGCCGCCAGGGTCACGATGACGTCGGGACGGTCGCCGGCGACGATGCAGAGCTGGCCGTCGAGCAGCCGCTCGAGCACGTGCTCGGCGTTCATGCCGCACACCAGCATGTGCTCGGCCTCCCGCTGGAGCATCGCCTCGTCGCCGAAGATGTGCTCGCCGTCGAGCGCGACCAGCAGGTCGTCGAGCAGCGGCGCGCTGAGCAGCGGCACCTCGGGCAGCGCCCACGCGGGCAGGCCGAGCTCGGCCAGGGCGGCACCGACGGCGTCGCGCTCGGCCGGGTCGCAGCGGTTGGCGACCACGCCGACGGTCGTGGCGTGGGCCTGGCCCAGCTCGGCGAGGGCGAGCTCGGCCAGGTGGGAGACGTCGCTCGGCGTGCGCTCGAGGGCCCGGACGACCAGCAGGACCGGTGCACCGAGGTTGGTGGCGATGCGGGCGTTGTAGGCCAGCTCGGTGGGGCCGGCCACGTCCGTGTAGTCGGACCCCACGATCACGACCACCTCGCAGCGGTCGGCGACCCCGTGGTAGCGGTCGACGATGGTGGCGAGCGCCGCGTCGGGATCGCGGTGGACCTCGTCGTAGGTGACGCCCACGCTGTCCTCGGCGGGGATCTCCACGCCGTCGTGGTCGCACAGCATCCCCAGCAGCTGGTCGTCGGCGGCCGACGAGCGGGTGATCGGGCGGAAGACCCCGACGCGCCGGACGCGCCGGGTGAGCTGGTCGAGCACGCCGAGCGCGACCACCGACTTGCCGGTGTGCCCCTCGGGCGAGGCGATGTAGACGCTGCGGGCCTCGGTCACTCGCTGGGCTCCTCGGACGCTCGACGTGCCGGCCCAGGTCTACCCGAGGTCGGGGTCGATCAGTCGGGAGCGCCGACCGCGGCGGGCTGCAGGTCCCACGCCCGGGCCAGCAGCTCGAGGGAGCGCAGGCGGGCGTCGAGCGTGGGCGAGGCGTGCACCACGATGAGCTCGTCGGCGTCGGCGTGGTCGCGGAACTCCTCCAGGCCCTCGCGGACCGCGCCGGGGGTGCCCACGGCCGAGTACCGCATCATCTCCGCGATCTGACGGCCCTGCGGGGAGGCCAGGACGGCGTCGGCCTCCTCGTCGGTGAAGCGGCGCTCCCGCCCGAGGAACAGCGACACGCGCGCCCGGCGGACCCGGAGGTGCTGCTCGGAGGCGTCCTCGTCGGTGTCGGCGGCGATGACGTTCACGCCGGCGATGACGTGGGGCTCGGCCAGCTGCTCGGAGGGGCGGAACTCGCTCCGGTACAGCGCGACGGCCTGCTCGAGGGCCTGGGGGGCGAAGTGCGAGGCGAAGGCGTACGGCAGCCCGAGCATCGCGGCGAGCTTGGCCCCGAACAGGGAGGACCCGAGGATGTAGAGCGGGACGTCGGTGCCCCGGCCGGGGATGGCGTTGACCCCGGGGATGCGGGTCTCGTCGCGCAGGTACCCCTGCAGCTCCAGCACGTCCTGGGGGAACGTGTCCGCCGAGCGCGGGTCGCGCCGCAGTGCCCGCATCGTGTTCTGGTCGCTGCCCGGCGCCCGCCCGAGGCCGAGGTCGATGCGCCCGGGGTGCAGCGACTCGAGGGTGCCGAACTGCTCGGCGATGGTGAGGGGCGAGTGGTTCGGCAGCATGATCCCGCCGGCGCCGAGGCGGATCGATCGGGTGTGCGCGGCCACGTGGGCGATCAGCACGCTGGTGGCCGACGAGGCGATCGTCGACATGTTGTGGTGCTCGGCGTACCAGACCCGCCGGTAGCCCTCCTCCTCGGCGCGCCGGGCCAGGGCGACGCTTCCGGCCAGCGCGTCCCGGGGCGACTGGCCCCGACCGATGAGGGCGAGGTCGAGGATGGAGAGCGGTGCCCGCACGGTGGTCATGCTGGGCCGAACCACGACCCGGGTCGGGCTATTCCCCGCGGCGACCACAGATCTCGTTTGCAACAGCACTGTTGCATCCGGTTGTATGAGCGCTGTGACATCTGCCGATCCCACGCAGGACCCAGGCCGCTGGGAAGGGCTGCACCGCCTGCTCGCCCATGTCGAGGCCGAGATCGAGCAGGTCTACGCCAGCCACCGGATCGCCGGGGTGCGGCCGCGCTTCGCCTACCCGATGATCCGCCTGGCCCACACCGGCCCCCTCACGATCAAGGACCTTGCCGGATCCCTGGAGCGGTCCCACTCGGCGATGAGCCAGACCGTGGCCGCCATGCGTCGGCAGGGCTTGGTGGAGACCGAGCCAGGCGACGATGCCCGCACCCGTCGCGTGGCGCTGACGACGCGGGGCCGGGAGCTGGTGCCGTTCCTGGAAGCGGAGTGGCGGGCCACCGAGGCGGCCATCGCCGAGCTCGACGACCAGCTGCCCCACGCGCTCAGCGCTGCCGTCGCCGAGCTCGAGCGCGCCCTTGCGACGCGCCCGATGCGCGACCGCATCCTCGAGCACCTGGATGTCCCGAGCGGGCCGGCGGACCGGCGGGACCGATCGTGAGCTGGCGACACCACGTCGTCGATGCCCGTCCGCTGCGGACGAGCGCTGCGTTCCGGCACCTGTGGCTCGGCTCCGCCGTCGGTGCGATGGGCATGCAGGTCGCCAACCTCGCCGTGCTGCTCCAGGTGTGGGAGATCACCCGGTCGGCGGTCTGGACCGGCACCATCGGGCTCGCCGTCGCGGTGCCGCTGCTCGTGTTCGGCCTGGTGGGAGGCTCGCTCGCCGACTCCTTCGACCGCCGCACGGTCGTGGCGGTCTCGGCCGTGGGCCAGCTGCTGGCCGCAGTCGCCCTGACCGCGCAAGCCATGGCGGGGATGGCCTCGGTCGCCCTGGTGCTCGTGCTGGTCGCAGCGGAGTCCACCGCCAACGCCCTCGGCGCACCTGCGCGGCGCACGTTCCCCGTGCGCCTGCTCCCGACCGGTCAGGTCACGGCGGGCATCGCCCTGCAGAGCATGGCCTTCCAGGGTGCGACGCTGGTCGGCCCGGCCGTCGGCGGCCTCGTGCTGGCCCGATGGGGGTTCTCCGGGGCCTACGCGCTCCACGTGGTCACCGCCCTGGTGGCACTGGGAGCCGTGGCCCGCCTGCCCTCGCTCCGCCCGGTGCGCGACGAGGACCCGACCCACGACCGGGCGCCCCGGCGGGCCGCCCGCGGCGGCTGGCGCATCGTGCTGGAACGGCCCGTGCTCCGCGGCTCGTTCCTCACCGACCTCGCCGCGACCGTGCTGGCGATGCCGATCTCGCTGTTCCCGCTCGTCAACGAGCTGCGCTTCGACGGCAACCCGCGCACGTTGGGCCTGTTCCTCTCGGCCGTGGCGGCCGGCGGACTCGGCGCCGGGCTGCTGTCAGGCCTGTTCACCCGCGTCCGTCGGGCGGGCCTCCTGCAGCTGGGCGCGGCCACCACCTGGGGCGTCGCCCTGGCCGGCTTCGGCTTCGCCGAGCAGGCGGGGCTCGCGCTGGCCTTCCTGGCGGTGGCCGGGGCAGCCGACACCGTCTCGGTCGTCACCCGCTCCGCCATGGTGCAGGTGGAGACGCCCGACCGCTTCCGGGGACGGGTCTCGTCGGTGGAGCACGTCGTCGGCGTCGCCGGGCCCGAGGTGGGCAACTTCCGCGGCGGCGTGGTCGCCTCGCTCACGTCGGCACCGACCTCGCTGGTCCTCGGCGGCCTCGGCGCCGCGGCCACGGTGGTGCTGGTCGGGCTGCGCAACCGCCCGCTGCGCGACTACGTGCCCCCGGGCCACGGCACCCACCACCCCTCGGACGGGGAGCCCGCCGCGGTCTGAGCGTGGGGTCAGGACCCGCCGGCGACGGCCCCGCAGACGTCGAGGATCAGCAGGGCGAAGGCCCGGGCGGCCGTGACGACCTCGTCCACGGGCACCGACTCCCGGGGGCCGTGGGCCAGCTGCACGTCGCCCGGCCCGTACTGGACCGTGGGGATGCCGCCGAGGCCGGTGAGCAGCCGCAGGTCGCTGCCGTAGGTCGCGCCGTAGACCTCCTGGTCCGGCGACCCGCCGGCGCCCCGGTGGGCGCGCTGCACGCGCTCGACCAGGTCGGAGCCGGGTGGGAGCCGGCCCGAGGCGAACTGGCCACCCCACCACTCGACCTCGACGGGGTGGTCGCGCAGCCAGGGGTCGTCGGCGCACGAGGCGGCCACCGCCGCCTCGAGCGACGCGCGCGCGTCGTCCACGTCCTCGCCGATGGCCACGCCCATCCGGCCCTCGGCCACCAGCAGGTCGGGCACCGACGACGCCCAGTCGCCGGCCCGGAGGGTGCCGAGGGAGAGGGGGTGGGCCAGCGGCCAGCGCGCGGCGAGGGGGTCGACGGTCTCGTGGCGGCGCTGCTCGAGGTCGCCCAGCGCGGCGAGCACGGGCACGAGCTTGTCGATGGCGCTCACCCCCTCGGCCCGACGGGCCGCGTGGGTCGCCCGCCCCCGGATGCGGAGGCGGAACGTGAGGGCGCCGGCGTTGGCCGGGATGACGTCGAGGTCGGTCGGCTCGGGGATGACGCAGGCGTCGGCGGTCCACCCCCGCTGGAGGAGCGCGAACGTGCCGAGGCCGCCGTCCTCCTCGCCCTGCACGGGGGCCACGAGCACGTCGCCGCGCAGCTCGATGCCGGCGGCCTGCACGGCCTGGACGGCCCAGTGCGCCGCCAGCAGCCCGGCCTTCATGTCCGCGCTGCCGCGACCGTGGATGCGACCGTCGCGGAGCGCCCCGGAGAACGGGTCCTCCGCCCATGCGCCGGGGTCGCCGATCGGGACGACGTCGACGTGGCCGTCGAACAGCAGCGTGGGCCCCTCGCCCGCACCGGGCAGCCGGCCGACCAGTCCCCAGGCCTCGCGCCGGTCCACCTCGGCACCCGGGAAGTCGGGGTGGGCGGTGACGGCGTCGAGGTCGATGCGCCAGTGGTCGACCTCGAGCCCGCCTCGCTCGAAGCGGAGGGCCATCGCCGCCTGGGCCTCGTTCTCCGCGTCCGTGCCGCCGACGCTGGGGACCCGCACGAGGTCGGCCACGTCCTCGATCATCGTCGGCACCAGCTCGTCGAGCCGCTCGAGCACCGTTGCCTCGTCGTCGCGCACCCTGACCTCCTCGGCGCCGAACCGTACCGGGGCACCTGGCGACGTGGTGACCTCAGACCCTTCCGCGATCGGGCCCGGACCGCGACCGTGGAGGCGTGCTCCAGATGAACGTCCAACCCATCCCTCGCGCCTCGGATCGCATCAACGAGGTGCGGGCCCTCACCGCCCAGATCGTCAACCGGGAGATCCTCCCGAACGAGAACATGATCTGGGCCGAGTCCCGCGGCACCGCGCTCACCGACGAGGAGCGAGCGGTCGCCAAGAAGACCCGGGAGCACATCAAGGACGTGGTCAAGCAGGCCGGCCTGTGGGCGCCGCACCTGCCGGCCGAGTACGGCGGGGCCGACCTCGACTTCCTCGAGCTGGCCTACATGTACGAGGTGCTGTCCTACGCCACCGGCGCCGCGGCCCTGTTCGGCGTGGTCGCGCCCAACTCGGGCAACCAGAAGATCCTGCTGAAGTACGGCACCGAGGAGCAGAAGCAGAAGTGGCTCCACCCGCTCATCGAGGGGACCATGGAGTCCGGGTTCTCGATGACCGAACCGGACCAGGCCGGCTCGGATCCCCGCTCCATCAAGACCACCGCCCGGCGTGACGGCGACGAGTGGGTGATCAACGGCCACAAGTGGTTCACGTCCAACGGCCTGCGGGCCGACTTCTACATCGTGATGTGCCGCACCGAGGACGCCGAGGGCGGGGCCGACCGCAACGCGTCGATGACCCAGATCATCGTGCCGACCGACACGCCCGGCGTCGAGATCGTGCGGGGCATCAACGTCTGGGGCCGCCCCAGCGACCACTGCGAGATCATCTACGACGACGTGCGCGTCCCGGTGGAGAACGCGCTGGGGGAGCGGGGCTCGGGCCACCAGGCCGCACAGGACCGCCTCGGTGCCGGGCGCGTGTACCACTGCATGAACTCCATCGGGGCCATGTGGCGGGCCTTCGACCTGATGGTCGAGCGCACGACCCAGCGCGAGGTGCACGGCGGGCTGCTCGAGACCAAGCAGATGGTCCAGGCCATGATCGCCGACTCCTACATGGACCTGCAGTCCGCCCGCCTCATGACCATCGACTGCGCCGAGAAGATGGCCGCCGGTCAGGACGCCCGCACCGACATCTCCGCCATCAAGGTGTTCGTGCCGGCGGCCTTCCACCGCGTCGTCGACCGGGCCATCCAGGTCTGGGGCGCCGCCGGCGTCACCGGCGACCTGCCGCTGTCGGCCATGTACACCGGGGCACGGACGCTGCGCCTGGCCGACGGGCCCGACGAGGTGCACCGCATCCTGATCGCCAAGAACGTGCTCGGCCAGTACCGGGACGGCGAGAAGGGCTGGGACTTCGGGAACTGACCGGTCAGTCCGGCTCCACGTGCATCCGGAGCTCGCAGGGCTCCCGCCGGGGGTCGCGGGCGACGAGCTCGTCCACCACGAGGCCCTCGGCGCCCTCGGCCATGCCCTGGGCGATGCCGAGGTGCATGGCGCAGACCGTCTCGGGATCGGCGACGGCGGTGGCGATGAACGGGCACGCCCGCAGCGCGACCACGACCTCGTCGCCGGTGCGCTCGAGCGCCGGGTCGAACCCCTGCCGGGCGATGGTGTCGCACACGGCGCCGACCACGGCGTCGGTGTCGCCGCCCAGCTGGCGCTCGGCGGCCTCGCGCCGCCCGGCCCGGCGTCCCACCTCCACGGGCGTGTCGCCGGTGCGGATGACCTCCGAGAGGAGCTGGCTCAGGCGCTCGTAGGGGCCGACGACGCCCCAGCGGCTGTCGGCCGCGGCGTCCACCACGTAGGTGAGGCGAGGACGACCGGGTCGGCCCGTCGCCACCCGGGACTCGGTGACGAGGTCGGCGGCGACCAGCTTGGCCAGGTGCTGGCGGATGGCGTTGTGGTTGAGGCCGAAGTGCGCGGTGAGCGTGGCGACGTCGACCGGCTGGTGGGCGGCGGCGACGACGCGGAAGATGGCGTGGCGCGTCGGGTCGCCGAGCGCCTTGGCCTGCTCCTGCAGGGTGGTCATCGCCGGCCGCCTCTCGCCACGAGGTCACGCTGGGTTGACCGGTCCGCGACCCGCCGATAATTTCCGCTCACGGCTAGAACAATACCCCCCGATCGCACGACCCACCGGGTCGCCGTCGTGCAGGGCCAGGCCAAGACCACGCTCGTCGTCGCGGCGGCGTTCGCCCTGGTCGCACCCGTCGCCGCGGTCGTCCCGCACGACACCGGCGCGTGGCTGCCCCTGCACCTGCTGCTGGTGGGCGCGCTCGTGTCGGCGATCTCCGGGGCGACCCAGCTGCTCGCCGTCACCTGGTCCGCCGCCCCGGCCCCGGGGACGCGGCTCGTGGCGGCCCAGCGGTGGTCGGTGGTCACCGGGGCGGTGGCGGTGGCCGCCGGCCGCGAGCTCGAGGCCGATGCGGTCACGGGCGCCGGCGCGCTGCTCCTCGGCGCCGGCCTCGTCCTCCTCGGCGCCCTCCTCCTGGGGATCCGCCGGCAGTCGTCGGTCGACCGGTTCCACCCGGCGATCGAGGCCTACGTCGTCGCCCTGGGCTTCGGCGTCGTCGGCATCGCCCTCGGCGGTGCCATCGCGGTGGGGGACGC
>Ga0208490_100474_pt1 | contig 24732 bp, 26 predicted proteins | sample SubbioAug_CSWold_FD_184818 | JGI IMG/M metagenome (GOLD analysis project Ga0208490, IMG submission 184818) | Serpentinite rock and fluid subsurface biosphere microbial communities from McLaughlin Reserve, California, USA - CR11Aug_CSWold (SPAdes) | ecosystem: Environmental > Terrestrial > Deep...
GGGCGCTCGCCATGCGGCCCCGCGTCATGCTGTTCGACGAGCCGACATCGGCGCTGGACCCGGAGCTCGTCGGCGAAGTGCTGCGGGTGATGCGCGCGCTGGCCGAAGAGGGGCGCACCATGCTCGTCGTCACCCACGAGATGGGCTTTGCCCGCGACGTCTCGAACCGGGTGGTGTTCCTGCACCAGGGCGTCGTCGAGGAAGAGGGCGCGCCGGGCGAAATCTTCGCCGCGCCCAAGTCGGACCGCTTCCGGCAGTTCATCTCCAGCCACCGCTGAGCGGCTGGGTCTCACGCGACGGCGGCCTCACGACGCCACAGGAAGCCCTCGCGAGCGGCCCGCGCGAGTTCGTGCATGGCGCGGGAGTTGGAATCTGGCGCGATGTAGAGGTTGATCGACAGATTCGGCAGGGGCGGCAAGCGGCAATCGCCAGCAAGCAATGTCAGGCCAGGCGGAATAGTCGAGGCAAGCATCGCGGTGACGGCGAGGTCGCTGTAGACGGTTGCGTTGAGCGCATCCATGTTCGAAATTTCGGACACGGACTGCCAGTCGATACCCGCCCGCCGCAGGGCCGTGAGAACCGGCGAGCGGATCGAGCAGGTCTCGGAGCCGATCGAGATCGGCATCGGGCGCTGCTTGTGCGCATCACCGCCAATCGCGCCGACCCATACGAGCCTGTCCACCATCAGCGTTTCCCCGCCCGGCCCGGTCTCGAGTTCCTCGACGATGCCGATATCGATTTCCCCCCGGCTCAGCGCCAGCCGGATGTCCTGCGAACTGTGGCAGATCAGCTTGATGTGAGTCTGAGGGCAGCAGCGGTTGAAGCGCTTCAGAATTCCCGGCATGTAGCCCGGTACGAGGTCGTAGGGGATGCCCAGCCGCACCTCGCCCCGCTCGACGGGAGCTGTCATTTCGGCCCAGATCTCGTCGTTGAGCGCGAGCAGGCGCTTCGCCAGGGAAAGAAGCCGCTCGCCCTCGGGCGTCGGCGAAAGGTCGCGGCGGGTGCGCTCGATGAGGACCGTGCCGAGGCTTTCCTCCAGCCGCTTGATCTGCTGGCTGATGGCGGCCTGCGTCAGGTTGAGCGCTTTGCCCGCGGCGGTCATACCGCCGGTCTCGGCGACAGTGACGAAAGCGCGAAGCAGCCCGGTATCGAGATTGCGAGGCATGTCGGTGATCTCACGATAAGTGACCGTTATCCTCCCTATCATCATCATTCGTTTTCATGATGCAAGCTCTTTCGCTACGGTCTCCTCATCGCACCGCAGAGCCGCAGGAGGCTTGCCATGAAGACAGTTGCCATCAAGACGTTTCGAGCCGAGTCAGTCGATGCCGGGCCCGCCCGCCCCACTCTCGCCAGCCTGCTGCTGCGGGGCCTGTCCAGGTCATCGGCGGCATCATCCGGGAGATGCGGATCCGCAGCGACATTCGTCACCTCGAGAGCCTGAGCGACAACATCTTGGCGGATATCGGGATTTCGCGCGGCCACATCTCGCATGCACTGCGCCAGGGCCGTGTTCATCCGTATGCCGCGCGCGCCGCGACGACGCGCAGGGACGGCAGGGCGAGCCAGAATCGCGTGGCCGAGGGAAATGTCATCAAGCTGGTCCGCCCGGCGCCCCTCGGCCCGACGCGCCAGGGCCCCAAGGAAAGGCGGGCAGACGTCGCCTCGGGCAGTCGAGGCAACGCCTCACGCCGCCTGCGCGACTGCAGCGTCGGCTGAAGCGTCTGTCTCCGGCACGCGGCTCTCGTCCTTGTCGAACACGGGAAGCGCGATCCGCCGCCGCCGTTCGAGCAGGGCGAGGAGCGCCGGCGCGGATTGATCGGCCTCCTCGAGGATTTCCGCAACGATCGCGACACCAGTACGCGTCAGCCGCTCGCTGCAGAGGCAGTCAATCAGCCAATCGGCGACATCCTCTTCGACGCGGCCCGTCGGGCGCTCGCCCCAGACCACGAACGAGACGATCGACGCCACGAGGAATTCACCGAAGGCGCGGTCTGCTCGCGGTACCGACCTGTCGAGTTCGAGGAGTAGGCGCACCTGCTCGCGTGTCTCGATGCCATGCGGCAACACATTGCGCTGAAGACGGCAGACGTCGCCGTAGAGTATCCGGCCGGCTGCGCGCGCGCGTTCCGCGAAAGCTTCGAGCCGGGCGTTGCCGATGATATCCGCGTCCATGATGTTCTCCGTCTTCCCGCCGCCGCAATACTGTCTTCGTCGCGGCTGTTTCTGAAAGCGAGTGTCGGCGAGGTCCCTTTCCGCAAGGTGAAGCGACAGCGTAAACCGCTGTTCAGGTTAAGCAAATCTGATTGGTTCGATTTACAGTTCGTTATCCACGCCCGTGTCCCGATCCGGTGGTTGTTTAATGGTTTGTTAACCATAAGCTCGGACCGTGGAGTTTGACGAATCACGGCAGCGAAAGGAACGAACATGGATATCCTGGCGAAAACCGTCCTCGCCACCTCCGCCGTCATTGCGCTCGCAGCCTTCGGCGGCGTCGCCATCGCGCTGGCCTCGATCATCATGGTCTCGATCTAGACGCGCCGGCTTCCGGCGCAACACATCCCCCGGGTGACACACGGAGACATCCCGATGCCTCTCGACGAAACAGCACTTCAGGTGCGCTCGGCGATCCAGCTCAGGATCGGCTCGCAGCTGCGCAATCTGCATGCAGGCTTCCAGAACGAACCGCTTCCGTACGAACACGTGGAGCTCATCCTGAATATTCGCCGGAAGGAGCGCGAGCGCCGACGCCGAGAGCGCCAGCACGTCATGCGGCAGGCCACGCCCGGCTGAGACGCATCAGCGCCGAAGCTGCGGCGCGACCTCGTGTGCCGCATCCGCGACTGCGGCGAGCGTCGCATCGATCACGTCATCGTCGTGCGCGCTCGACATGAACCAGGCCCCCCGCTCCAGCGCCCGCACACCGCGCGACAGCAGCGCCTGCGTGAAGGCGCGGTAGCCCACCTGGTCGCGCCTCACGAGATCGCGGTAATCCTTCGCCGGCTCGGCGTAACCGAAGGCGACGAAGAAGATCCCGGGGAAACCCGTCACGCTCGCGACGATGCCAGCTTCAGCCAGGCGATCCGCGATGCCGTCGCGCAGCCGCGCGCCCCGCTGCTCCAGCGTCGCAAACAGCTCCGGCGTCAGCGCCGAGAGGGTGGCGACGGTCGCTGCCATGCCGATGCACTGGCCGTTGTACGTCCCCCCGTGCAGCACGCCGTGGGTCGCGAACATGTCGAGCAGATCGGCCCGCCCGGCGATGGCCGCCACGGGAAAGCCGTTGGCGATCGCCTTGCCGAACACCGCGAGATCCGGCCTCACGCCAAGCCGCTCCTGCGCGCCGCCGGGTGCCACCCGAAATCCCGTGATCACCTCGTCGAAGACGAGGATGCTGCCGTGGTGCCGGCAGGCGGCGAGCGCGCCCTCCAGATATCCCTCGCCGGGCACGATGACGCCGGCATTGCACATGGCGGGCTCCATGATCACGCCGGCGATGTCGCCATGGGCGAGGCGCGCTTCGAGGGCTGGGAGATCGTTCCACGGCAGGACCACGATCCCCTCCGCCGCCTCGGCCTCCTGTCCGGCGCTGCCGGCGACTGCGACAGGCTCGCTCGCCGGGCCCGCCTGGTTGAGCGCGGGCGCGGTGGACCAGGAGATGTTGTCGAGCCAGCCGTGGTAGTGCCCCTCGAACTTGATGATCAGCCGCCTGCCCGTCGCGGCACGGGCAAGCCGCAGGGCCGCCTGCACGACTTCCGTGCCCGAGGAGCCGAACCGGATGCGCTCGGCGCAGGGCACCATCTCGCAGACGAGGCGCGCCGCCTGCGCTTCGATTTCGCTCTGGCCACCAAAGAGAATGCCGCTGTCGAGCTGCCGGTGCACGGCGTCGCGGACGGATGCTGGGCTGTGGCCGAGGATCATCGGGCCCATGCCGAGATAGTAGTCGATCAGCCTGTTGCCGTCGGCATCGAACAGATACGGACCCTCGCCGCGCTCGAAGACGAGGGGGGTGGGCGCGATGCCGAGGCGGAAATTGCTGCTGACGCCACCGGCGATCCAGCACGAATTGGCTGCAACGAGCTCCGCCGAGCGCTCGAAGGTGAAGGGCGGCGCGGTGCCGTCACGCGGTTTCTCGCTCAAGACATGCCTCCCCCGATCGTGTCGCGAGAGAACAATCGCGCCATCGGGGGAGGCTTGGCAACGCGGGAGAAGCGCTGATCGGCCTTGGCGAAATCAAGCGCGCGCGCGTAATCCGGTGAAGAACCGCGTGATCTCGCCGGCTGTGCGCGCGGGGTCCTCGTAGTGGACGAAGTGACCGAGGCCGGGCGCCACGTCCGCCTGGAGGTTGGCGAAGGTCTCGGAGAGGTTGTCCATCCACTCCGCCTTCAGAACCGGATCGCGCTCGCCCCAGAAGACCCGTGTCGGCGCGGCGATGGGCGCGAGCGGTGCGGTCTCGCCTTTCATCTGCGCGCGGCGCGCCTCGCGGATGCTGGAATACCAGTTGAACCCGCCCTGCAGGTTTCCCGGCTTCATGAAGTTGTCGACGAAACGCTCGAGATCCTTGTCGAAGACATGGTCGTCGGCTGCCCAGTGGCGCAGGAAATGGCCGATATAGAGCCGGCAGGCGTCCCGCGAGCTCCCCACCATCTGCGCCGTCCAGGGCAGGCAGTTGAAGGTCTGGTACCAGATTTCGGGAACGTGATCGGCCTCGATCCAGCGCCGGCCGATGCCGGGATGGGGGCAGTTGAACAGGAACAGCCCGGCGAGACGTTCCGCATGGTTGCGGGCGAAGGTCTGTGCGGCATAGGCCCCGACATCGTGGGCGACGACGCCGACGCGCTCGCTGATCGAGAGCGCGTCGAGCAGGCCTGCGAGATCATCGGCGAGCACATCCGGCGTCATCGCGGTGGAGGGGCCGCCATAGGGCTTGTCGGTATCGCCGAAACCGCGCAGATCGGGAGCGATCACGTCGAAATGCGGGGCGAGCAAGGCGATGCACTGCTCCCAGACGCCACAGAATTCCGGCCAGCCGTGCAGCAGCACGAGCGGTGGCCCGCTCCCCTCGCGCAGATAGTGGATCCTGATGCCGTTGGCATGGACGTAATCGGATTTCGGCACGACGCACCTCCCGGAAAATTCTTGTCGCGAAGCCGGCGCTCGTTGATGAGCGCCGTTCTGGATGAATGCTCCCTTTGTGCGACAAGGTGCGTCGGATGGCAACACTCACGCAACCGTAAGCAATGGTTGCGGCACCCTACGCGAGTGACGCATCGCCTTCGGGCTCGGCCACCCCGTAGAGCATCACCGCCGTGGCGATGGCGAGGTTGAGGCTGTCGGCGCGGCCGACCATGGGGATGCGCACGAGATCGGTGCAGGCCGAGGCGATGGCATCCGTGATGCCCGCCTGTTCGTTGCCCATGACGACGAGCACCGGCTTCTTCAGCTGCGCCCTGCGGTAATGCGTCGTCGCCGGCAGCGCCGTACCGACGATGGAGCCGGGCCAGGTCTTCGCGAGTGCGAGGAAATCCTCCTCGCTGCCCTCGTAGACGGGCACGGCGAAGATCGAGCCCATCGAGGCGCGCACGGCCTCGACGGAGGACGGGTCGCAGGTCTCGCCGATCAAGAGCACCCCGCCCGCCCCGATAGCGTCGGCGGTGCGGATGACGGTGCCGAGATTGCCGGGATCTCGCACCCGGTCCAGCGCCACGAACACCTGCGCGCCTGCGGGGTCGATCTCGGCGAAACGCCGCTCGCGCCAGCGGAAGGCGGCGACGACGGATTGCGGGTTGTCCTTGCGGGCGATCTTGGAGAGGACGTCGTCGTCCGTCTCGAGACAGGTCCCGCCCGCTTCGAGGCAAGCGCGGCGCAGCCTTGCGACCACCGGGCGGTCGCGGCCCTCCTGATGATAGACGAGGATCTCGGGCGCCATGCCGTTGTCAAGCGCCTCGATCACCGTGCGCGCGCCCTCGGCCAGGTAAAGTCCCGATTCGCGCCGCTCCTTGCGGGCGTGGAGGCCGCGCAGCTGCTTGACGAGCGGGTTCGTCAGGCTGGTGACGACGCGCACGCGCTCATCTGCCGTTCCGCTCACGCGCCCTTCTCCGGGATCCAGCGGGCGTAGAGCGAGGTGGAAAGGTGGCGCTCGGCGGCGCGGTCGCGCACCACGAGCTCGCCCGAATCGATCGATCCGCCGCGCGGCCCCACATGATCGCGCATGACCTCGTGCAGCGTGAGGAAGGACATGCGCACCGCATAGGCCGTCAGGATCATGAAGCTCGGCTTGTCGGAGAGGAGCTTCGCGCAATCGGCCACGAGGCCGGGCAGCATCTCGAACAGGTGCCAGACCTCGTTGTTGGGGCCGCGCCCGTAGCGGGGCGGGTCGAGGAGGATGGCGTCATAGGTGTTGCCCCGGCGCAGTTCGCGCTGCACGAACTTGACTGCGTCGTCGCAGATCCAGCGGATCGGCTTGTCGTCGAGGCCCGACACAGCCTGATTCTCGCGCGTCCAGGCGATCGCCTTCTTGGAGGCGTCCACATGCGTCACCTTCGCCCCGGCGCGCGCGCAGATCAGGCTGGCGACGCCGGTATAGCCGAAGAGGTTGAGCACGGAGAGCGGGCGGCGATCGGCCTTGATGCGCTTTTCCATCCAGTCCCAGTGCATGATCTGCTCGGGGAAGATGCCCACATGGCGAAAGGACGTTGCGCGGCACAGGATGTCGAGATCGCCGACCTTCATGCGCCAGTCGCCGAGCCGCCCGGACTTGAAGCGCCACGCCCCCTGCTCGGCGTCCTCGGCGGCCTCAAAAGCCGCATCGGCGGTGGCCCAGGCGTCCGGGTTGGATTTGGTCCATATCGCCTGCGGCTCGGGGCGATCGACCGTGACGTTGCCGAAGCGCTCGAGCTTTCGCCCGTCGCCGGTATCGAGGAGCCGGTAATCGTCCCAGCCGTCGGTGATGAGGAGTTCAGCCTTGCGCATTTGCATGGCTTTAAGGGATGCGAGGGCGCTCGGCAACGCTCCGATGCGCCGATGTCGCAATTCAGGACGCCGTGACAGCTTCACACAGCCGCCGCAATTGACTATTGAACGCCCAGACAAGTTTCAGGGGACCACTCATGACCACGCCACGCCTCACGAAGGACCAACTCGTCACCGTCTTCGGCGGCTCCGGCTTCCTCGGTCGCTATGTGGTGCAGACGCTCGCGCGCCGCGGCTACCGGGTGCGCGCGGCGGTGCGTCGCCCCGATCTCGCCCAGAGCCTGCAGCCCATGGGCAGCGTGGGGCAGGTGCATGCGGTGCAGGCCAATCTGCGCTTCCCGGATTCGGTGCGTTCGGCGATGGTCGGCGCGGGCACCGCGATCAACCTCGTCGGCATCCTGCAGGAGAGCGGCCGCCAGACCTTCTCCGCGCTGCAGACGGAGGGCGCGGAAGCGGTCGCGCGTGCGGCATCGGAGGTCGGCGCGCGGATGATCCAGATCTCCGCCATCGGCGCGGATCCGGAGGCGCAGGCGCAATACGGGCGGACCAAGGCCGAGGGCGAGGCGCGGGTGTTCAGCGTCAAGCCCGATGCGGTGGTGTTTCGCCCCTCCATCGTCTTCGGCCCCGGCGATGGCTTCTTCAGCCGCTTCGCCACGCTCGCGCGCGTTTTCCCGGTGCTGCCGATCGCCGCCTCCGACACCCGTTTCCAGCCCGTCTTCGCCGGTGACGTCGCCGAGGCGATCGCGCGAGCGGTCGACGGCGATGTAGCCGGCGGCAAGATCTACGAGCTCGGTGGCCCGGCGGTCTACAGCTTCCGCGAACTGGTCGAATACGTGCTCGAGGTGACCGAGCGCCGCCGCATGATCGCGGCGCTCCCGGACGGCGCGGCGCGGCTTCAGGCCGGCATCACGGAATTCCTCGACAAGATCAGCTTCGGCCTGATGCCCGACGATCTCGTCCTCACCCGCGACCAGCTCCTGATGCTGGCACGCGACAACGTCGTCTCCGAGCAGGCGATCGCGGAAGGCCGCACGCTGGAGGGGCTCGGGATCACGCCGTCGGCGGTCGAGGCGATCGTGCCGAGCTATCTCAAGCGCTTCCGCAAGCGCGGGCAGTACGAGTCGCGCGACGTTGGGACCTGACGTCAAGGGTTTCGAATATCGACGAAGCGCGCCTCGATCGAGCTGCGCCGATCGACGGCTATGCGCTTGTGCACGTGGACCATCAGCGCGATGGCGAAGATCGGCGTGAGCAGATTTGCGAGCGGGATCAGCATGACGCCGGCGATGATCATCCCCGCACTCCACACGGTGAGGTGATGACGCTTGCGCATTGCAGCGGCTTCCGCGGATGAGCGGTAGCGCATCGCCGCCAGCTCGAAATACTCCCGCCCGAACAGATACGAGTTCGCGCCGAAGAAGACGATCACGTTGACGATCGGGATGAAGAAGAAGGCGAGCGCCACGAGGTTGATCGCAACCGACAGGAGCGCGAAGCGCAGCCCGAACAGCAGCGACATCCCCAGCGACATCTCGCGCCCGGGTTCTTCAAGAGGAAAATCGCTCCGCTCCACGATCTCGGCGGCATCGTCGATGAAGTAGCCCGCGACGATGGCCGAGATGGCGGGCAGGAAGTAGGCGAGCGCGACAAATAGCCCCGCCCCGGCGAGGAAGACGGCGAAGGGATCGAGGAACGGGTAGGTGTCGCTCCAGGGATGCTCCTGCACCAGCCAGCGCACGAGCTGCGTCAAACCCATCCAGATCAAGACGAGCAGCCCCAGCGTCAGCAGCAGCGAACGCCACAGGATCGCCCGCAGAGCCGGCGAGAAGACCTGTTGCACGGCAGCGAAACTCGCGGAAAAAAGCATGGCGGATACCCGGTGAATCGCTTAAAGGAAGATCGTTCTCAAAAACCGTGGTGACGCAACCCGCACAGGCGGGGAGACGCAGGCTCTCGTCAATAGATATCGATCGAGCGCTGCGCAAAGTTCCAACGAACTCCCGACATTTTCCATTTTGACCCGAACGCGCCACGATCTGCAAGGTCGCAGCCCGTTGCGCCGAGCAATCCAGCCATGCATCCGCAGACCAGCTTCCACTCCGATACCCTCCCGTACGAGGTCGATGTCGTCGTCATCGGCGCTGGCGCGGCCGGGATCGCGGCGGCGCGGCGGCTGAGGGCGCAGGGGCTGACGAGCGTGATCGTCGAGGCGCGCGATCGCGTCGGCGGGCGGGCGCATACCATCCCGCTCCGGGGACAGGCCGTCGATATCGGGGCGCACTGGCTGCATGCGGCGGGCAGCAACGGTCTGATCGCGCAGGCGAAATCGCTCGGGCTGATGCTCTTCGACGCCCCGCAGGAGCCGCTCCTGATGATCGGCGCGCGCGAGGCCGACAGCTTCGAGCGCGCGGCCTTTGCGCAACGCTGGGAGGAGGCGGAGGACGCGATCCTCGATCTCGCGAACGGGCCTGTGGATCAACCGGCCGCAGCCGCGCTCGCAAAAATGCGCCCCGAGGCGAACCCCTTCGACGACACCATCGCCTTCATGCACGGCGCCTTCGACAGCGGCGTCTCGCTCGATGCGCTCGGAGCCGTCGACTTCGCCGCCGCGCAGGATGACGAGGACCGTTTCGTCGAGGGCGGCTACGGCGCGCTCATAGCGATGCTCGCCCGTGATCTCCCGATCGCGCTCGCCACCCCCGCCACCCGCATCGACTGGAGCGGGGCAGGCGTCGTCGTCGAGACCGCGCGCGGGAGCCTGCGCGCCGCCTGCGCCATCGTGACGACGCCGATCCCGCTGCTTCAGGCGGGCATCCTGCGCTTCTTCCCCGAAATCCCGCTGCCATCGGCAACCGCCATCGACGCGCTGCGCCCGGCCCTCTACGAGCACATCGTGATGTCGTGGCCCGGCGGCCCGTTCCGCGAGGGCGCCAACCGCACGGTGGCGTTTGCGGGCGATTGCGTCGCCAATCTCGGCCTGCTCGCCAATTTCGACGGCGGCGATCTCCATTACGCCGATCTCGGCGGCGCGCTGCTGCAGGATCTCCCGAGCGAGAGCGACCGGGCGGCGTTCGTGCGCGACTTTCTCAGCCAGCGCTTCGGCCACGGCGAGGCCTCCCGCATCGACGTCCTCGCCGGCAGCGCCTGGAGCGCCGATCCATGGTCGGCCTGCGCCTGGACCTATGCGCCGCCCGGTGCGCACGGCGCACGCGCGGCTCTGCGCGAACCGGTGGCGGAGCGCATCTTCTTTGCCGGCGAAGCAACCTCCCTCAGCCAGTGGGGCACGATCGGCGGGGCCTGGGCCGAGGGCGAGCGCGCCGCGACGCAGGCGGCGACGGTGCTTGAGAGAACTCAGCCGAACTGCGCGTAATCGATCGGCTGGTGCCGGTCGAGCGCCTTCTCAGTGCGGGGCAGCGGATATTTCAGCCCCGTCGCGCAGTTGAACAGCATCACGCGGTCGCTCTTCGATACGCGGCCATCCGCCAGCGACTCGCGATAGGCGACCCAGGTCGCCGCGCCCTCGGGGCAGAGCAGCAGCCCCTCCTTGGTGGCAACCTCCCGCAGCCCTTCCTCGATCGCGGCATCACTCACCGTCATCGCGAACCCGCCGCTCTCGCGCACGGCCCGCAGGATCAGGAAATCACCCACCGCCTGCGGCACGCGGATGCCCGACGCCAGCGTATGCGCGTTCTCCCAGCGCGTGGCGTGCTCGACGCCGTCCTCGAAAGCCTTGACGATGGGCGCGCAGTCTTCCGCCTGCACCGCGACCATGCGCGGGCGCTTTGGGCCGATGAAGCCGATCTTCTCCAGTTCGTCGAAGGCCTTCCACATGCCGATCAAGCCGGTGCCGCCGCCTGTGGGGTAGAAGATCACGTCGGGCACGTCCCAGCCGAGCTGCTCGCAGAGCTCGAGCCCCATCGTTTTCTTGCCCTCGATCCGGTAGGGCTCCTTGAGCGTGGACATGTCGAACCAGCCGACCGCCTCCTTGCCCTGCCCGATGATCTTGCCGCAATCGTCGATCAGCCCGTTGACGCGGTAGACATCCGCCCCCTGCATGGCGATCTCGGAGACGTTCACCTCCGGCGTGTCCTCCGGGCAGAAGATCGTGGTGCGCATCCCCGCCCGCGAGGCATAGGCCGAGAGCGCCGCCCCGGCATTGCCGTTCGTCGGCATGGCGATATGCGTGATGCCGAGCGCCTTCGCCATCGACACCGCCATCACCACGCCGCGCGCCTTGAACGAGCCCGTCGGCAGCCGGCCCTCGTCCTTGACCAGCACCTCGCCCCCGCCGACCTCTTTCGCGAGGCGCGGCAGCGGGATGATCGGGGTGAGGTTCTCGCCGAGGCTGACGATGTCGGTGACGCGCCGAACGGGAAGCAGCTCGCGGTAGCGCCAGATGTCTGCGGGGCGCGCGGCCAACTCGTCCTTCGTCAGCGCCTTCTTCACCCCGTCGAGATCATAGCGCACGAGGAGCGGGCGGCCGACGCGGGAAAGGCCGTGGATCTCGTCGGCGGGATAGCTCTCGCCCGTCATGCCGCATTCGAGATGCGTGACAAAGGTCTCGCGCTCCTGGGTGAGGTTGAGATCGTGCATGGTGATGATGGCTCCTCCCGCCGGCATTTCTTCGATTTGTTGCCCCATCTATAGCCTTTGCGGTGCGCCCTTGCACTGGCGCGTTCGCCAAAGGGGGAAGTTGGGGATGCGCGAAGATGCGGCTAGGATCGCGGCAACCGGGGGCTCGCCCCGGACCTGAGACCCGCGAGGACACATGTTCAGCCTGAACGAGGACCAGATCGCCATTCGCGAGATGGCGCAGGAATTCGCCACCGAGAAGCTCGCGCCCGACGCCCTGCGCTGGGACGAGGAGAAGCACTTCCCCGTGGATGTGATGCGCGAGGCGGCGGCGCTCGGGATGGGTGGCGTCTATATCCGCGAGGATGTCGGTGGTTCCGGGCTGACGCGGCTCGACGCGACGCTGATCTTCGAGGCGCTGGCGACGGGCTGCCCCACGGTTTCCGCCTATATCTCGATCCACAACATGTGCGCCTGGATGATCGATTCCTTCGGCGACGAGGCGCAGCGCCAAAAGTGGCTGCCGGGCCTGTGCAGCATGGATCTGCTCTCGTCGTATTGCCTCACCGAGCCGGGAGCGGGCTCCGATGCGGGCGCTCTCAAGACCCGCGCGGTGCGCGACGGCGATCATTATGTGGTGAACGGCGTCAAGCAGTTCATCTCGGGGGCTGGCGTATCGGACGTCTATATCGTCATGGCGCGCACGGGAGCCGAGGGGGCCGGCGGGATTTCGACGCTGGTGATCGAGAAGGACACGCCCGGACTCTCCTTCGGTGCGGAAGAGAAGAAGATGGGCTGGAACGCGCAGCCGACGCGGCAGGTGGTCTTCGAGGATCTGCGCGTGCCGGTCGCCAATCGGCTGGGCGACGAGGGGATCGGCTTCAAGATCGCCATGGCCGGGCTCGATGGCGGGCGGCTCAATATCGGGGCGTGTTCGCTGGGAGGGGCGCAGGCGGCGCTCGACAAGTCGGTGGGCTACATGCGCGAGCGCAAGGCCTTCGGAAAGCCCATCGCGCAATTCCAGGCGCTGCAGTTCACTTTGGCCGACATGGCAACGGAACTGGAAGCGGCGCGCACCTTCATCTGGCGCGCGGCGGCGGCGCTGGACGCGAAGGCGCATGATGCGACCAAGCTCTGCGCCATGGCCAAGCGCATCGCCACGGATACGGGGTTCGACGTCGCCAACAAGGCGCTCCAGCTGCATGGCGGCTACGGCTATCTGGCGGATTACGGCATCGAGAAGATCGTGCGGGATCTGCGCGTCCACCAGATTCTCGAGGGGACGAACGAGATCATGCGGCTGATCGTGGCGAGAGACCTGCTGGGGCGTTGATTGACTACGTGGGTGGACACCGCGCAAGGCCCCGTCGCGAAGAACAGGGTAAGCAGGGCCGGATGAGATTCGCGCGCGAGCGGACTTGCCAAGTTCGACGAGCCTGCGCATGCTGAAACAGGCAGGTTTGCGCCTTGCAAGAGGGACCGTCGCTTGAACAACTCAGCTGCGCCGCGAGTGCACCCGTCATGAGCCGATCGATCGACTATTATTTTACCGCAACGTCCCCCTGGACGTATATCGGGCATGACCTGTTCATGGAGATCGCCAAGCGGCACGCGTTGAAGGTCAACTACAAGCCGGTCGCCTTCGGCAAGGTCTTTGCGGCGACCGGAGGGCTCCCGCTGCCGGAGCGCCCCCCGGTGCGGCAGCGCTATCGCCTGATGGAACTGCAGCGCTGGCGCGACCGGCGCGGGCTGACCTTCAACATCCGCCCCCGCCACTGGCCCTTCGACGTGACCCTGCTCGACCGGACCATCATCGCAATCATCAACCGAGACAATGATCCCGATCTCTTCATGCGCCTCGTCTTCGATGCGATCTGGGAGGAGGAGCGCAACCTCGACAACCCCGAGGAAGTCGCCGCGCTGCTCGAAGAGCGCGGATACGATGCACAGAGCATCCTCGAGGAGGCGCGCGGTCCCGGCACCGAGGCCGTCTACCTGCTCAACCTCGAAAACGCGCTCGCGGCCGACATTTTCGGCGCGCCGTCCTATGTTCTCGACGGGGAGGTGTTCTGGGGGCAGGACCGCCTCGAACTGCTCGACGACGCCTTGTCGAGCGGGCGCGCCGCCTATACTTCATCACTCTGAATTCCCGGCGCCCTCTCATTTTCCTGGCCTGACATGACCTACATCATGATTGCGATCGGCTTCGTCCTGCTTCTGGCGGGCGGAGAATACCTCGTGCGCGGCAGCGTCTCCGTCGCCCGCCGCCTCGGCATCTCGCCGATGATCATCGGGCTGACGCTCGTCGGCTTCGGCACCTCGACGCCCGAACTCGTCGCGAGCGTCAACGCCGCGCTCAAGGGCGCTCCGGCGCTCTCGATCGGCAACGTGGTCGGCAGCAACATTGCCAACATCCTGCTGGTGCTGGGCATTTCGGCGCTCATGCTGCCCATCGCCACGCATCGCGAGGCCTTCCGCAGGGACGGGCCGGCGCTCCTCGGCGCGACTGCGCTGCTCGTGATCGCGATCCTCTCGGGCATGATCACGGCCCTGATGGGCATCGCCGGCATCGCCATCCTCATCGGCTTCACCGCCTTCACCTACTGGAGCGACAGGACCTCGCTCGACGAAACCGCCGTGATGCACGGGCTCGAGGCCGAGGAGGCCGACATGCCGGATACGGGCCTCTGGACCGCCCTCGGCATCGCCGTCGGTGGCATGGCGGGCGTGCTGATCGGGGCGGAACTGCTGGTGCGCGGGGCGATCGAGATCGCGCGGGAATTCGGCCTGTCGGAGGCGGTGATCGGCCTGACGCTGGTGGCGATCGGCACATCCCTCCCGGAGCTGGCAACCTCCGTGATGGCCGCGTGGCGCAAGCATGCGGACGTCGCCTTCGGCAACATCATCGGCAGCTGCATCTTCAATATTCTCGGGATTCTCGGCGTCACGGCGCTGGTCGCACCCCTCCCCGTACCCGCCGGCATCGCGGCCTTCGACGTCTGGGTGGCGGCGCTGGCCGCGATCATGCTGGTGGTCTTCGCGATGAGCGGCTGGCGGATCGGGCGGCGCGAGGGCGGCATCCTCTTCGCCGCGTATGTGCTCTACATCGCCCTGCAGGTATCGCCGGGGCTGCGGGCGGCACTATGGCTCCCCGCAGCTTGATCGTGTCGGCTGCGGGAAGCCCCTTGTGACTTCCCGCAGATCGAGGTCTCAAACCTGCTTTGCGGCGGCGACGTGCCGGTCCAGCTCCGCCCGCAGCGCTGCCGGAAGGTGGAGCGCGTCGGCCAGCCGCTCAAGATAGCGCTGCTCCTCGGGCGTATCCACGTCGAGAGCAAGCGCCGATGCGAGATAGATCTCGGCGGACTGCTCCTCGCCGCCGGAGAGCCGGGCGATCGCGATGGGATCGCTCGGCGCATTGAGCTGATCGAACAGGAAGGCCTTTTCGTCCGCTGCGAGTTCCATCGTCTGGATCTGCTGCTGGATCAGGGCGTGCTCGTTCTGGTCGATATGGCCATCGGCTTTTGCGGCGCTGATCATCGCGCGCACGAGGGTGAGGCGCATGTCCGCGCCTTCCGCATCCCGCTGGCTCGCGAGATCGAACGCGCTGCCGGCAGGCGGGGCGGGAAGCTGAGGCACGGAGACCGGGCTGCCCTGCTGCAGCGTTCCTTGCGCGCCACCCTGCTGCAAGCCCCCTTGCTGCAAGCCCCCTTGCTGCAAGCCCCCCTGCTGATTGCCCTTGTAGTCGCTCCAGGCCTTGTAGGCGAGGCCGCCGACGACGGCCAGCCCGCCATAGGTGAGAGCCTTGCCGCCCATCTTCCGGGCCTTCTTGCTGCCCATCAGGAGCGCGATGAGCCCGCCGGCTGCGGCTCCGCCTGCGAGACCGCCCATCCCGGACCCCGATCCCGTCGGCAATCCCGCGAGACCGCGACCGATCATGTCCTTGATCTGGGCACCGCCCGTTGCGCCGGGGCCGCCTTGCCCGGGCGAAGCACCTTGCCCGAGGGAAGCACCTTGCCCGAGGAAGCCGTCGAGCAGTCTCTTGATGTCCATTGTCGAGTCCCTTTCAACCTGCATGCGAGAATTGCGGCTTACAGGTGGGGGGTCCTCGATCTTCCTCCAAGTGCGACAATCTGGACGGTCGGAAACAGAGGGCTGAGCTTCAACCTGCAGAAGAGCCTGGGCAGCACTCGCCGCCCGGGCATTCTTCAGGTTCTGACGCCGCCGCGCCGGACGACGACCCGTGCCCCGACCTTCACGCGATCGTGGAGATCGACGATGTCCTCGTTGAGCAGGCGAACGCAGCCCGACGACATCGCGCCGCCGATCGACCAGGGCTCATTGGTGCCGTGGATGCGAAACAGCGTGTCGCGGTCGCCCTGGTAGAGGTAGAGTGCACGGGCGCCGAGCGGATTGTCGATGCCGCCTTCGAGGAAGCCGGGAAGGTCCGGATCGATGCGGCGCATGTTGTCCGTCGGGCTCCAGCCGGGCCAGACGCCCTTGCGGGCGATCCGCGCATCGCCACGCCAGGCAAAGCCGTTGCGACCCACGCCGATGCCGTAGCGCATCGCTTTTCCGCCGCCTTCGACGAAATACAGAAAACGGTTGTCGATATCGACGACGATGGTGCCGGCGGCCTCTGGACCAGAGTAGCTCACCTGCTGGCGCACGAATGCCGGGTCGATCCGGGCCTTGTTCACCAGCGGGACGTCGAAGGGCTCGTCGGCCATCAGGCCGGTATACCAGCCATCGAGGTTGTCCACGGCTGCGGTTTGGAGGCCATGATCCGACGGCTGGCAGGCGGCCAGCATGAGGGCAATGGCGAAGAGGCTGACGCGTTTGGCGAGCATGGACCTGCAACGTATGGGCTGGAGTTGATTCGGAGGGCCACGAAAAGCGGCCACGTATTAGCCCTTACCCGCTGCATCGCGGGACGCCAAGATGCCCCACGGCTTATGCCGCGCGACTGTGTCCTTATTGCCTCACATACAAAACGCGCGCCCGGATTGTTCCCTTCAGCCGGCGCAACTCCTGCAACAGATCGAAGGTATCCTCCGGCACCCCGTCCACCTCGATGACGACGTAGCCGATCTCGCCATCCGTCTGCAGAAACTGGCCCGAGATGTTGATCCCGCGCCGCGTGAAGATGTCGATCAGCGCCGCGAGGATGCCCGGCTCGTTGTGATGCACATGCATGAAGCGTGCGCCGTGAGGCCGCGCGGGGAGCTGGGCTGCGGGGAAGTTCACTGCGCCGACCGTGGAGCCCGCATCGGAATATTCCACCAGCTTGCGCGCTACCTCCACGCCGATGCGCTCCTGCGCCTCGACTGTGGAGCCGCCGATATGCGGGGTGAGGAGGACGTTGTCGAGGCCCTGCAGCGGCGTCTCGAAACGCTCCGCATTCGAGCCCGGCTCCACGGGAAACACGTCGATCGCCGCGCCCCGCAGATGACCATCGCGCAGCGCCTGCGCCAGAGCATCCAGATCGACCACGGTGCCGCGACTGTTGTTGATGAGGAACGCGCCCTTCTTCATGGCGCGCAGCTGCTTCTCCCCGATCATCCCCTGTGTGGACGGGGTTTCGGGCACGTGCAGGCTGACGACATCCGCGTTCGCCAGCAGTTCCTCGAGCGAATCCACGGGCTCGGTGTTGCCGTGGCGCAGGCGCTCCGTGTGATCGTAGTAGATCACCCGCATGCCGAAGCTCTCGGCGAGATAGGATAGCTGGCTGCCGATATTGCCGTAGCCGACGATGCCGAGCGTCTTCCCGCGCACCTCGTGGCTGTCATTGGCCGATTTGTCCCAGCCGCCCTGATGCGCCGAGGCCGAGCGCGAGGGGATGCGCCGCATCAGCATGACGATCTCGGCCAGCGTCAGTTCGGCGACGGAGCGGGTGTTGGAGAAGGGGGCGTTGAACACGGGGACACCGCGCTTGCGCGCGCCATCGAGATCGACTTGATTGGTGCCGACGCTGAAGCAGCCGATGGCGATGAGGCGATCCGCCGCAGCCAGCACCTCCTCCGTGATCTGCGTCCGCGACCTGATCCCCAGGATATGCACCCCGCGCACGGCATCGAGCAGCGCCTGACCGTCCAGCGCCTTGGGCAGCCGCTCCAGATTGGTGTAGCCGGCGTTCCGGATGAGTTCGACCGCGCTGTCGTTGACGCCCTCGAGGAGCAGGACGCGGATCTTGTCCTTGGAGAGCGAGAGGCCTTTGGTCATTGCAACTTCCGATCATTCCAGCGCGCCACCCTGCGCGACCGCCGGACTCGCTTAGTTGCAGGCTGCGGGGATGAAATCAAGGCCCCCGCAGATCGTGAACGCTTGCCGAGCCGGCAAATCAAGCAGCCTCGCGACGCCATGCCGGGAACGGATCCGGCAGGTTGCGGAACTCTTCCGCGTCGAATTTCTGCGTCAGAGACGAGCCCACGAGGCAGGCATCGAGATCGGCACGCAGCGCCGCCTCGTCCATTCCGATCCCGATGAAGACCATCTCCTGTCGGCGGTCGCCCCAGACCGGGCTCCAGTGCCGGTTGAGCAGCTTGGTCCACTCCTCGTCCCTGGGCCAGCGCGTCTTCGGGATCGCGGACCACCAGAACCCCATCGCAGTCACCCGGCAGATCGCACCGGCGATCGACATCTCGCCGACCCAGTCGGGCCGCGTGGCCAGCCAGAAATGGCCCTTGGCGCGGATCAGGCCGGGCCAGGTCTTGTTGATGAAATCGTTGAACTTCTGCGGATGGAAGGGCCTGCGCGCGCGGTAGACGAAGCTCCCCACGCCGTATTCCTCGGTCTCGGGCACATGGTCCGCGTGGCCGTGGAGCTCCTTGTACCAGAGCGGATGCTCCTGCGCCTTCTCAAAATTGAACAGCCCGGTATCCAGCACCTGACCGAGCGGAACGCGGCCGAAATCGGCCTCGATCACCTTGGCGTCCGGGTTGAGGCCGTAGATCACCTTGCGGGCGAGCGCCACCTGCTCGGGACCGGCGTCGGAGACCTTGTTGAGCACGATGACGTCGGCGAATTCGATCTGCTCGACGAGGAGATCGACGAGGGTGCGGTCGTCGCCCTCGCCCGCCGTCTCGCCGCGATCGCGCAGGAAATCGTTCGAGCCGTAATCCTTGAGGAGGTTCACCGCATCGACGACGGTCACCATCGTGTCGAGGCGCGAGACGTCCGACAGGCTCTCGTCGTTTTCGTCGCGGAAATCGAAGGTCGTCGCGATGGGAAGCGGCTCGGCGACGCCGGTGCCCTCGATCAGGAGGTAATCGTATTTCCCGCTCGCGGCGAGGCGCTTGACCTCCGCCAGCAGATCGTCGCGCAGGGTGCAGCAGATGCAGCCGTTCGACATCTCGACGAGCTTCTCCTCCGTGCGGGACAGGTCCGCCCCGCCGCTGCGTACGAGATCGGCGTCGATGTTGACCTCGCTCATGTCGTTGACGATCACCGCGACCTTGCGGCCTTCGCGGTTGTTCAGGACATGGTTCAGCAGCGTGGTCTTGCCGGCGCCGAGGAAGCCGGACAGGACGGTGACGGGGAGACGGGTATCGGATTGCGGCATGGTGGACCTCCAAGCCACATGTAACATTATAACGTTGCCAGTTTGTCAAGTCGGAAGGTGGGTGCGCGTCCGGTCCGTGTCATCCGCGGCAATCCGAAGCGCCGGCGCACCTACAGCCGGAAATCCTCGCCGAGATACAGGCGGCGCACGTCGCCGTTCGCGATGATCTCGTCGGGCGTGCCCTCGGTGAGGACGCGGCCGGAATGGATGATGTAGGCGCGGTCGATCAGGCCCAGCGTTTCACGGACGTTGTGATCGGTGATGAGAACGCCGATCCCGCGCTGGGTGAGGTGGCGCACGAGGTTCTGGATGTCGCCGACGGCGATGGGGTCGATGCCGGCGAAAGGTTCGTCCAGCAGCATGAAGCTCGGATCGCCGGCGAGCGCGCGGGCGATCTCGCAGCGGCGGCGCTCGCCGCCCGAGAGCGCGATCGAGGGCGACTTGCGCAGGCGCTCGATGTGGAACTCCTCGAGCAGCGCATCGAGCTTGCGCTCGCGGGTGCGCTTGTCGGGCTCGACCACCTCGAGCACGGCGCGGATGTTGTCCTCGACGTTGAGCCCGCGGAAGATCGAGGCTTCCTGCGGGAGATAGCCGATGCCGAGGCGCGCCCGGCGGTACATCGGCATATGCGTGACGTCGTTGCCTTCGAGCGAGATCATCCCGCGATCGGCCGCCACGAGCCCGGTGATCATGTAGAAGATCGTGGTCTTGCCGGCGCCGTTGGGGCCGAGAAGGCCTACCGCCTCGCCCTTGCACACATGCAGCGCGGCATCGTGGACGACGGTCTTGCTGCCGTAGGTCTTCTGCAGGCCCTTCACCGCGAGCATTCCGGGGCCGCCGAGAATCGGCTCGGCCTCCTGCTCGTCCGAATCCGCCCGGCCACCCCCGAAGACGCGCCCGAGCCGCTTCAGGAACCCCGGTTTCGCCGGTGCGGCAGGCGTCTTCGCGAGATCGCGACCGTCGGAGACCGGGACATGACGGGAGTGTTCGACGTCGCCGCCATAGGCGAGCGGCGCGGCATCCTCGCCGGGATTCACACGATCATTCACTTCGTCGAACCTTCCCCTGCCCCGGCATTCCCTTGGCCGTCAAGCTTGTCGTCAGCGCCTCATCCCTAGACGAGGCGTTCGCCTGCGGCAATCCACGGCCGCTCACGAGCACGCTATTGCTGCGCACCACCCGGCACGAACAGCCCGCGCACGCGCTGGCTCGCGCCTGCCTCGATATTGGCCACGCCCCGGTCGATGTCGTAGATCAGCCGCTCGCCCCGGGTCACGTTGGGCCCCTGGCTGAGCGCGACATTGCCCGTCATCACCATCTGCCCGACCTGACGATCGTAGACCGCCCGGTCGCCGGTGGCGACTTGATCCTGCGACAGGATGGTGACGGGGCCGGCGCATTCGATCCGACTGATCGAATCGCCCTCGTCGGACGCCGCCGCCTCGGTGGTCTCGCCCGCCTCGCCTGCGCCGCGCTCGAAGAAGATCGTCAGCTCCGAGCATCGCAGCGTCGTATCCCCCTGCACGGCCACGACATTCCCCGCATAGACCGCGCGGTTCTCGCGATCGAACACGTCGAGACGATCCGCATCGATCCTGATCGGGTCGCGCGATTCGGAGCCCATGCCGGAAAACGCGCCCTGGGTCGCGGCCTGGGCGAGCGCTGCGGTGGTCGGCATCTGTGCGGCTGCGAGGATCGGCAAGGTGGCGACCAGCGCGCGAAGCATCCGTTTCATCTTTTTGGCTCTTTCAGCATTGACGGGCGCGCGAACCCGCTCGCACTTGATTCAATCGATTATTTCAATTTTGCGACGCGGATGGCAAGGGGGACACCGATCTCGGCATCGCTTCCGCCACCGGGCTTCCCGCCGCGTTGCCCTGCGCGCCGAACCCCAGCGCCGGGGCCGCCAGCACGCTGCGGACATTGCCCTCGAACGTGATCACTTTGCCATTTTCGACGACGTTGATGCCGTCCGCCTCGATCGTGCCGGAATCGAATTCAACCCGCACCGGATCGGGCGAGGTGACGTTCCCGGTCTTGAAATCGATGCTCGCCGAGCGCAGGTCCACCGTGTAGCCCGAAGTCGATACCACCCGCACGTCCCGCGTCAGCTCCAGGAATTCCGCCTGCGTGTCGAACCGCCCCGTCGCCGCCTCGACGCGCGCGACGTTGCCGCCTGCATCGAGCGTCAGCCGCGCACGCAGCTCGCGAAGATCGACGAGATGGGGCTCGCGCACGTCCTGCGAGGCCTCCAGCGCCGTCACCTCGTAGGGCCGCGCCTCGCCCTGCGAACCCGTGAGCCTTGGATTGTCCATGACGATGCGCGTGCCCGAGACGCTCACCGGACCGAGGGTGAGGCCGCCCACGCTTGCGAAGGGGTTGAGGAACGTGATCCCGACGACGAGCGCCACGGCGAGAAACGCGCCCAGCGGGATCGCGCGCTTGAGGAAGCGCACGCGCCGGGAATGCCTCACCGCGCGGCTGTAATCCCGCGTCGGCGACGGCTTGTCCTCACTATTCGTGCGTCCTTGCCGATCCACCAGCGACGACCCCATCCCCATGCAATACCCTTGCAATACCATTGCGCTCGCGACGAAGCCGACGCGAGCGGGCATTCACTGCTGCATCCCCGTGGCGAAGTTATGTCCCGCGGGGGGCAAAGGCAAAGGCTTTGTACGCCTCAAGCGTGCGCGAAGATATCGGTCTCCGGCCAGCCGGCGAGATCGAGCTGCGCGCGGGTGGGGAGAAAGTTGAAGCAGGCCTGCGCCATGGCGGTGCGGTCCTCGCGCTCCAGCATCGCATCGAGACGCGTCTTGAGCGCGTGCAGATACAGGACGTCCGACGCCGCATATTCGAGCTGCGCCTGGGTCAGCTCCTCCGCAGCCCAGTCAGAGGATTGCTGCTGCTTGGAGAGATCGACACCGATCAGTTCGCGGGCGAGGTCCTTGAGGCCGTGGCGATCGGTATAGGTGCGCGTCAGCTTCGAGGCGATCTTGGTGCAGTAGACCGGTCCCGGCATGACCTGGAGTGCATGGAACAGCACCGCGAGATCAAAGCGCGCGAAGTGGAAGATCTTCAGCACGCCGGCGTCCCCCATCACCCGCGCCAGATTGACCGGGAGCGCCTGCCCCTTGCGGATCTGGACCACGTCGGCATGCCCGTCGCCCTTCGAGATCTGCACCACGCAGAGCCTGTCCCGCAGGGGGTTGAGCCCCAGCGTCTCGGTATCGACGGCGATCGAGGCGCCGGCATCATAATCCGCGGGGAGGTCTTCGCGGTGGTAGCGAACGGTCATGAGCGTTGTGAACCTTGCATTGCGAAACGGTCGCCCGGTTGATTTCACGCGGCGGGCGAACTGTCAAATCGCGATGCCCGGCTGCAGCTACCGCCCCCGCCAGACCGGCGGACGCTTGGCGAGGAACGCCTCCATCCCCTCCCGGAAATCCTCGCTGAGGTAGCATTTGAGGATGAGGTCGTCGCCGTCCCCCGGCTCGCGGGCATTCCGCGCGAGCCGCGCCACCCCCTCCTTCGTCGCCTCGATCGTCAGGGGAGCGTTCGCCGCGATGATCTCGGCCAGCGCCTGCGCCCGGGCACGCAACGCGTCGGGATCGGGCAGCACCTCGCTTACCAGCCCCGCAGCCTTCGCCTCTTCCGCTTCGACGAGGCGCGCGGTGAAGATGATCTCCTTCGTGAGCGCCGGGCCGATGAGAGCGACGAGGCGCTCGAGCGAGCTGATCGAGAGGCAGTTGCCGAGCGTGCGGGCGATGGGGAAGCCGAACTTCGCATTCGCGGAGGCGATGCGGATATCGCAGCAGGCCGCGATCGCAGCACCCCCGCCGGTGCAGGCGCCGACCACCGCCGCGATGGTGGGCACCCGGCAGGATTCCAGAACCGTCAGCACGCGGTCAATCCGCGTCTCGTAGGCGATGGCGTCCTCTGCCGTCTCGACCGCCTTGAACTGGCCGATATCCGTGCCCGCCGCGAAGGCCTTGTCGCCCGCACCCTCGATGATCATCACGCGGATGCCGTGATCCGCGCTCACTTGTTCGCAGATCTCCGCGAGGCGCTCATACATGGCGAAGGTGAGCGCGTTGCGGGCGTGCGGGCGGTTGAAGGTGACGCGGGCGATGCCGGCGTCGCTGGAATAGAGGACGTCGTCGTTGTCGCTCATCGCGGTGCTCCGGGAAGGTGTTGCTCAGGCGAGAAGCGGCTCGATGCCGGCGGCGATGTCGAGCACCCGGCGATCCTGCCCCCGTCGCGCCATCACCATGAACCCCGCCGGCCGCACCAGCCCCGGCATCGGCAGCGAGACGCCGGTGAGGTCGAACTGGTTGCCCCAGGTGGTGTTGCGCAGCATCAGGATATTGGCCTTCATGAAGGTGTCGAGATCGCCCAGCAGCGGCGCGATCGGCACGGCGGTCGTGGCGGTCGCCGGCAGCGCGAGGATGTCGAGGGCAGCCAGCCGCGCATCCATCTTCGCGATCATCGCGTCGCGATGGCGCATCAGCCGGATGTATTTCGCGGCGCTGTAGCCCGCACCCCGGCGGATGCGCGACAGCACCGCCTGATCGAAATCGTCGGCCCGGCTCTCATACCAGTCCGCATGCACGGCGGCAGCCTCGATGGCGACGAGGGGCGCTTCCGCCATGGCGTCCGACATCTCGGAGAGCAGATCCTCGATATCGTATTCCACGATCCGCGCGCCCGCCTTCGACAGCGTGGACAAGCTCGCCTCGAAGGCCTGCGCCACGATGTCCTCCGTCTGCGTGAAGAGGCTCCCGCGCGGCACGCCGATGCGCAGGCCGGCGACCGGCATCGGGGCGAGTTCCCACGGCTCCTCGCCCGCCATCACGGCGTCGGTCGCGGCGCAATCAGCCACCGTCTTCGCCAGCGGGCCGATGGAATCGAGGGCATAGGACAGTGGATAGGCGCCATTGGTCGGCACCCGGCCCGTCGTCGGTTTGAAGCCGACGCAGCCGTTGAGCGAGGCGGGAATGCGCACCGAGCCACCGGTATCCGTGCCGATCCCGATCTCCGCCGTGCCCTCGCCGACGCTGACGCCCGCGCCGGAGGATGATCCACCGGGGACGCGGCTCTCGTCCGCCGCGCAGCCGGGGGTGCCGTAATGTGGGTTGATGCCGATCCCCGAGAAGGCGAATTCGGACATGTTGGTCTTGCCGACGATCACCGCCCCCGCCCGGCGCAGGCGCGAGACGACGGGCGCGTCGATGCTCGCCGGCGGATCGTTTCGCAGGATGATCGAGCCTGCGGTCGTGACCTCGCCCGCGACGTCCAACAGATCCTTGATCGAGACGATGCGTCCGTCGAGGGGGCCGAGGGAAATCCCCTGCTCCCGGCGCGCATCCGCGGCGTCGGCGGCGATGCGGGCCTCTTCTGCATAGACCTTGAGGAACACCTTCTCGTCGCCCGCACGCTCGGCGAGGCGGGAGAGAATGGGCTCGAGCTTGTCGCGGACGCTTGTCTTGCTCGTGTCGCGGGCGCTTGTCATGCCGAGTCACCGATCGTTGCGCGCCGTCTGCGCAGGCGCGAGAGGAGAAGAAGGATTGCGTTCCATATCACGGCCACGCAGAGCCCCGCCGTCAAGGAGAGAGCGGACCCAAACGGGATTGCCG
>Ga0208490_100475_pt1 | contig 24717 bp, 25 predicted proteins | sample SubbioAug_CSWold_FD_184818 | JGI IMG/M metagenome (GOLD analysis project Ga0208490, IMG submission 184818) | Serpentinite rock and fluid subsurface biosphere microbial communities from McLaughlin Reserve, California, USA - CR11Aug_CSWold (SPAdes) | ecosystem: Environmental > Terrestrial > Deep...
CCGCCGTTCGACGAGGACGGGTTCACCGCACTCGTCCGGCGGGCGAAGGACCGGCACCTCGACGAGCTCGCCGACGCGGTCGCCACGCTGTCCGGGGTCGTGCAGCACGCCGACCGCCTCCGCGAGCGGCTGGCGCAGCCGGCGCCGGCGTCGTGGTCGGCGTCGCTCGGCGACGTCACCGACCAGCTCGCCCGCCTGGTGTTCCCCGGCATGGTCGTGGGGCACGGCACCGACCGGCTCGCCCACCTGCCCCGCTACCTCGAGGCCATCGACGTCCGGCTCGACAAGCTGCGCGAGTCGCCGGCCAAGGACGTGGAGAAGCTTCGACCCATCCGGGCCCTCGAGCAGGAGCACGCCGCCCTGGTGGCCGAGCACGGCCTGACCGGCGCCCTCGACGAGGTGCGCTGGCTCATCGAGGAGCTGCGGGTCCAGGTGTTCGCCCAGCAGCTCGGGACGGCGGTGTCGGTGAGCGACAAGCGCATCCGGGAGCGCCTCCGCCGGATCACCTGACGGCGGGCGTCGAGGGACCGCCGGATGCCGGCTCGGCGGCGGACCCCGGGGTCTGGCACGATCGCGGGGCATGGCGCTGGACCTGACCGTCGCGTCGATCCCGATCTACTTCGGGACGATGGCCGCCGAGCAGCGGTACCTGCGGGCGCGCGCCGCCGAGCGGGGGCCGTCGCCGGCCGACTACACGGCGAAGGACACGGCGACGTCGCTGACCATGGGCGTCGCGTCGCTGCTGACACCGCTGGTGGTTCCCAAGCTGGTCCGCCACGTGACGCCCGGCCGGGGGCGCCATGCCAAGGCGCTGATCGGGACCGCCGTCGCCGCCGCGGTCGCCACCACGCTCGCCGACCGGATCGCGAACCGACCGGCCGACCCCGGCGAGGACGAGCGCCGCACCCGCCGCCGCCGGATCGCCGACCGCGTCCGCAAGGTGGCGGCACCGGTGGCGGTGGGCGCCACCACCCTCGCCGCCAGCACGGCGTTCGCGTCCCGCACCAACCCCGAGCGGCAGTGGCGGGTCAAGGGACACGAGCGCGACCGGGGCGAGGGCGTGGCGGCGTGGGCTGCGGCCGTTGCCGGGTGGGACTTCCTCTACTACTGGAACCACCGGTTCATGCACGAGGTCCGGGCGCTGTGGGCGATCCACGTGATCCACCACTCGAGCGAGCGCTACAACCTGTCCACGGCGCTGCGCCAGCCCGTGTCCGACGTCCTCGGGATCTGGGTGCCCTACGGCGTGCTGTCCCGCCTGGGCATCCGCCCCCACCTCGTGACCCAGGCCCGAGCCCTCAACCTGCTGTACCAGTACTGGGTGCACACCGAGACCATCCGCACGCTCGGCCCGGCCGAGGAGGTGCTGAACACGCCGTCGCACCACCGGGTGCACCACGGCTCCCAGCGCCAGTACATCGATCGCAACCACGGCTCGATCCTCATCGTGTGGGACCGGCTCTTCGGCACGTTCGAGCGCGAGGGCGAGCGGGTCGTCTACGGGCTCACCACCAACGTCGGCACCTACAACCCGGTGACGGTGGCGACGCACGAGTACCGCGACATCGTGCGCGACGTGTCCGGCTCCACGAGCTGGGGTGACCGCCTGTCGTTCGTGCTGCGCGGGCCCGGGTGGGCCTACGAGCGGCACCGCCAGCTGGCGGCGGCGGGCGAGGCGATCGTCGATGACCCCGACGAGGCCGTCACCGCCGCCTGATGAGCTACCAGGAGATGTCGATCTCGATCTCGCTGCCCCCGTCGCCGATCTCGACCTCGAGCGAGAAGGTGACCTCGCTCGGCACCTTGACCGTGGTCTTGAGGCCATCGAGGTCGACGGCGATCTCGTTGTGGCGGGACAGCTGGTCGGCGATCTCGCGGAGCCGGTCGGCCGCGGCCTCCCGGGTCATCTTCGCCTCGTCCTCGTGCTCGATCAGGTCCTCAGCCATGGCGCGAGCATGCCCCACGGGCGCCCGGTCTCACAGGCCGGCGGCGTCGAGCGCCGCCTCGGTGCGCTGCCGGCCGAGCTCGATGAGCTCCGGAGCGCGGTGGAACTCGAACGTGCGGGCGCTGGCCTTGGGGATCTCGACCAGCACGTCGGGCGGGTAGCCGGCGAGCTTGTAGCTGGTGAGCGTCGCCTGCATGACCTCGAAAGAGAGGTTCATGATGTCGAGCCGGCCGACGTCGGCGATGTCGACCCCGGGCGCGGGTGGCGATGGCTCCTGGTCGCGTCCGAGCATCTCGCGGACCTTCTCCCAGTCGAAGAACCGAGCGGCCCGGCGGCGCAGGGAGACCGGGTCGCCGGCTGCGCCGTCGGGCGCGCCGACCTCCTCGGGCTCGAGCACCGGCGCGGTCACCGGGCCTGTGGCGCGGGTGGGGGAGTGGCGGCGCACCTCGCCGGAGAGGCTGACGGCGACGGTGACGTCGGCCTGCGCCGGCAGCGTCGGCAGGATCGGCACCGGGTTCATGAGGGCGCCGTCGACGAGGAGCTGGTCGCCCGACACCACCGGCGTGAACAGCGAGGGGATGGCGATCGAGGCCCGGATGGCGTCGCTGAGCGATCCGTCCTGGAACCACACCTCCCGGTGCGAGAGCAGGTCGGTGGCGACCGCCGTGTAGGCGATCGGCAGGTCCTCGATGCGCATGTCCCCGACCATGTCGCGAACGATGGCGAACACCTTCTCCCCGCGGATGGCGCCGCCGGCCGACAGCGACAGGTCGACGAGGCGGAGCAGGTCGAGGTGGCGCAGCCGGGTCACCCACGCGGTGTACTCGTCGAGGCATCCGGCGGCGTGGACGCCGCCGACGAGGGCGCCCATCGACGAGCCGGCGATGGCGACGATGTCGAAGCCCCGCTCGACGATCACCTGCAGGGCGCCGATGTGCGCGTAGCCCCGGGCTCCGCCGCTGCCGAGCACGACGGCGGCGGTGGACGCGTCCCCGCCGTTGCGGCTCATCCCGCGAGCTTGGCCTTCACCATCGCCGACACCCGCTTGCCCTCCGCCCGGCCGGCCACCGCCGCCATCACCGCGTTCATCGCCGGACCCATCTGGGTCGGTTCGGTGAACCCGCCGGCCGCCAGGGCCTCGTCGACCAGCGCCTCCAGCGGGCCCTCATCGAGCTCCTCGGGCAGGTAGGCCGACAGGATCGCCCGCTCGTCGAGCTCGCGCTGCGCCTGCTCCTCGCGCCCGCCGGCCTGGAACGCCTCGGCGGCCTCGTCGCGCCGCTTCACCTGGGTGCGCAGCACCTGCTCGACGTCGGCGTCGCCGAGCTCCTTCGCCTCCTTGCCGGCGACCGATGCCTCCTTGACCGCGGCCAGGGCCATGCGCAGCGTGGCCACCCGCACCTGGTCGCGTGCCTTCATCGCCTCGGTCAGGTCCTGCTGCATCCGCTGGACGAGCTCGCTCACGTGGGTCCTCCGTGGGTCGGGTCCCCCCAGCCTGCCGGATCGACGCGACGCCGGCATGCGGGATCGAACCGGCCGGCGCTGGCATGCTCGCCGCCGTGACCCACCCGACCACACGACGGATCGCCCTGGCGCTCCTGCTCGTCACGGAGGTGGCCGCGCTCGCCACCCTGGTCGGGGCCGTCGTGCTGGCGTCGGACTACCGGCCGTCCGGTCCCGCCGAGGCGTGGCACCAGGCCGAACCCGTCCCTTCGAGCGGCGACTGGGAGCGGATGCAGCAGTGGGCGGCCGTCGCCGCCGTGCTGGCCAGCCTCGCCGCCGTCGTCGTCCTGCTCGCGCTCGTCGTGCGGGGCACCGTCCGACGGGGTTGGGTGCCGCTGTCCGCGGCCGTGGTCGCCACCGGCGCCGCCGTCGTCGCGCTCGCCACCCGGTCGCTCGTGCAGTTCGACCAGCTCGCACTGTGGGCCGTGATGGTCGGGAACGACATCGCCGGCTACTGGTTCGCCGCCTTCGACGACGGCGTGCGCTTCGTCATCGTCGGCGGCACCGAGGTCGACCAGGGCATCTACGCCCGCGCGCTCGTGGTGCACCTCGCCACGCCGGCGCTTGCCGCCCTGGCTGCGGGTCTCGGCGTGGTGGCTCTCCTGGTCACGGGTCGTCGCCCGCCGACCGCTGCTGGCGAGACCGACGCCGTCACCTGATCCGAGCCTACGATCCGCGTCGTACGGCGGCGAGCGGCGGGGGTGCGCGATGCGAGGGTGGCGGGCGGGAGCAGCGGCGACGGCGATCGCGGTGGGGACGGGTCTGGTGGCCGCGGCCCCGGCCGGCGCCGAGGAGCGGACGATCCCCGACAGCTCGGGCGACGTCTCCTACTTCTCCCCGGACGGCCGGAGCGAGGGCGCCGACCGACCGGCCGTCGACGTCGTCGGCACGAGCGTGGCGTACACCGACGCCGGCATCCGGGTCGAGGTCTTCACCCGCGCCCCGGCACCCCGCGGCATGGTCGTCACCCACCTGGTCCACCTCGAGCTGCCCGGCGATGGGGAGCGCCACCTCGTCGTGTTCCGCTCGCAGCAACCCGAGGTCGACGTGATCACCGAGGGCGGCGGGGTGAGCTGGCGCCAGGGCCGGTGCCACGCGGTGGCACGCGACGAGGTCGGCACGAGGATCATGGTCGTGGTGCCGCCGGCGTGCCTCCCCCAGCTCGGGCCGCAGACCCGGTTCCGCCTCGACTCGTTCCTGTGGGAGCCGCCCGGCACGCTCTCGGAGCAGTGGTGGGAGCGCGTGCCCGCCGACGGTGGCTTCTCCCTGTTCCGGGGCGCTCGCCCCGGCGCCGCCCCAGATCCGGCGGCCGACGGTCCCGTGTACGACCGGTCCGGCCCGGAGGGGAGCATCTCCCGCCTGTACCGGGTCGCGCTCGGCCGGGTTCCTGACGCCGGCGGCCTCGCCCACTGGCTGCGGCAGGTGTGGTCCGGGCGCCCGCTGCTCGGCGTGGCCGACGACCTCGCCCGCTCGCCCGAGTCGGCCGCACGGTTCGGCATCGTCCCCGATGACGAGCTCGTCCGTCTCCTGTACCGGCACGCGCTCGGCCGCGAGCCCGACCCCGCCGGCCACCGGTGGTGGGTCGACCGTCTGCGGGCCGGCGCGAGCCGGGGCTCGGTGATGCTCCACGTCGCCGAGTCGCCCGAGCTGTGGGCGAGGGTCGCCGGCGACCTGCCCGAGGGCTACCGAGCCTCCGCCTGAGGGGACGTCACGGTCGAGCTCGCCAGGCATCACGGATCCGTTCTCGTCGACGACGAGCAGTGACCGAAGTAGGTTCGAGCGTGCATCGTGCGCTGGGGGTACGCATGTACACCACCGACTCGGGGATCCTCTTGGTCGTCGGAGCCGTCGTCGTCGGCGCCGGCATGCTCGCCTTCAACCGGGCCGATGCCGAGCGCACCAGCGGCGGCGGGTACGGCAGCGGTCTGCGCCCGTCGAGCCGCCGGGCGCTGGCTCTCGTCATCGTGATCGTCGGCTTCGGCATCATGGCCTCGGCCGCCTTCGGGAGCTGAGCGGCACGATCTGACCGGAGACCCTGGTGCCGCCGAGGTGCCGGCCGGACGATGGGCGATGTCGGAGCTGGTGGCACGAGGGGGTCTGCCATGTTCACCATCCGCAACGTCGGCGGGGCGTCGCTGTTCCTGCTCGGCACCACGTTCCTGTGGCTGACGCCGGCCTTCGCGTCGCCGGGCGTCACCACGACCGGCAAGGCGTGGGCGGCCGCCAACGTGCTCTCGCTCGCCACGCTGCTCGGCTTCACCGCCGCCACGTGGGGCCTGTTCGACCGCACGTCCTGGTGGGAGGCCGTGGCCGTGGCGTCGGCGGTCGTCGGGATCGTCGCCGCCCTGGCCTTCTGGGTCGCCGCCCAGCACGCCGGCGAGACGACGCCGGCGTTCAACGCGGCGATCCACCTCCTCGGCAGCGCCGGGGTGCTGGTCTTGCTCCTCGTCCCGGCGTTGGAGCGCTGGGTCGACGGCCACGTGATGGGTTGACCGCCGGGCTGCAACGGAGCCGCGTCCAGTTTCGAGAAGCGGACCTTCCGACAGCCGGTCCGCGCTGGTGGGCTCCTACGCTCGGGGCGTCGCCGATCGGAGTCGCGGAGCCGTGGCCGAACGCACCCAGGACATCTCAGCGGATCGCCGGCGGCCGGCGGTGCGGACCCTGCACCAGCCGGTCGAACCCGCCCGCATCCAGGCGAACCTGGGCGGTCGGCTGGTCCTCGAGCAGGCCGAGGTGATCGAGCTGACCGACCGCAGCGTGCTGCTCGAGGTGCGCGACTCGACCCTCGCCCTGGCGTTGAGCATCGCTCCCGAGGTCGTGGTGTCGCTCGACCTCGGCGGCGCCACCACGACGCTGGTGACCGAGCCCGGGCGCCGGGAGTCCGACAACCCGACGTCGCGGCGGGTCGAGCTGATCCTGCGCGAGCGGCGCTGATCCCGCCGGCGGGCCCCGTCCGGTGTCACGCTGACCGCATGGCCGACGCCACGTCGATGGACCCGTCCACCTACGACGAGCTCGGGTTGTTCCACGAGAACGCCGCCGAGGCCGGACTCGACTGGAACGGGCCGCCGACGGTCCGCCGGGTCGAGACCGAGGTCGGCGGGGGTCGCACGCTCAGCGCCCTGCGATGGGGGACCGACGCGCCCCAGGTGGTGCTCCTCCACGGCGGTGGCCAGAACGCCCACACCTGGGACACGGTGCTGCTCGCCCTCGGACGTCCGGCCCTGTGCGTCGACCTCCCCGGCCACGGGCACAGCGGCGACGTCGATCCGAACCGTCCGGTCGGGCCCCGCGCCTTCGCCGAAGACGTGGCGGTGGTCGTGCGCGAGCACGCCCCGAACGCACAGGCCGTGGTGGGGATGTCCCTCGGCGGGCTCACCGCCATCGAGCTCACCGTCGTGGCCCCCGACCTGGTGCGCAAGCTGGCGCTGGTCGATGTCACCCCCGGCACCGACCGGGAGAAGGCCTCCGACATCGTCGCGTTCCTGGCCGGCCCCGAGTCGTTCGAGTCCTTCGAGGAGATCCTGGAGCGCACCGTTGCCTTCAACCCCACCCGCAGTGAGCTGTCGCTGCGGCGGGGCATCCTCCACAACGCCCACCAGCGCGATGACGGCCGGTGGGTGTGGCGCCACCAGCGCACCCGGCTCGCCCAGGACGGCGAGGCGAACATCGACTTCGGCGACCTGTGGGACGACGTCGCCGCCATCGACGTGCCGATCCTGCTCCTGCTCGGCGACCGTTCACCGGTGGTGGGCGAGGAGGACGTGGCCCTGTTCCTCGAGCGCCAGCCCGACGCCGAGGTGGTCACCGTCGAGGATGCCGGCCACTCCATCCAGGGCGACCAGCCGCTGGTGCTCGCGGACCACCTGGACCGCCTCCTCGACCGCTGACCGGACCGTGCGTCGCGCCCTCGCCGCCGCCGTCCTCGGGATCAGCCTGTGGCTGGGGTCCCTGGCGTGGTCCGGCTTCGTCCTGCTCCGCACCGTCCTCGACCCCGACCGCTCCCAGGCCGTCGCCGAATCGCTCTTCCAGGACCCTGCCGTGCGGGCCCAGCTGGTCGAGAACATCGCCGACGGCGTCGAGGCGGCGCTGCCGTCGGTGGTGCCGGTCGGCCGCGACACCGTGGAGTCGACGGCCACCGATGCGCTGGACTCGCCGGCGGTGGAGGCGGTCTTCGTCGAGTCGTTCGTGCGCACGCACCGGGCGTTCCTCGGCGAGGGGGAGGCGCCCGACGCCGTCGACGCAGGCGCGTTCGGCACCGCGGCGCGGAGCACGCTGGTCGACCGGTACCCGCAGCTCGATGCCGTGCTGCCCGAGGCGCCCGAGGTCGCCGTGCCCCTGCCCACCGAGCGGGTCCCGAACCTGGGTCCGGTGCGCGACCTCCTGGTCGCCGTCGTCCCGCTGCTCGCGGCGCTGTCCGCCGTCGGCATCGCTCTCGCTCTGCTCGTCACGTCGAACCGGCCGGCGGTGGTCCGCCGGGCCGGGGTCTGGGCGATCGGCCTGTCGGCGTTCGTGCTCGTCGTCGCCTACGGGGTGCCGGCCCTCGCCGACCGCTACGCGTCCGGCCAATCGGCGGTGATCGGTGCCCTGGTGCGGGCGATGGCCGAGACCACCCGCGTGCCGGCCGTGACGCTGTGCACCGTGGGCGTGGCCGCCGTCGTCGCCTCGCTGGTGTGGCGGCCCGCCCGGGCGCCGGCCGCGGCGACGGCGGCGGTCCGTCGTCCGGTCCGTCGGGAGCGGCCGATCGGGGCGGCCTCCGGGAACGTCGCGATGCCCCGCGGGCCGCGCACCCCGCGGACCCACGTGCCCGATGGGTACGCACCGGGCGCGCGCCACGCCGAGCCCGCCCCCGTGCCCCGGGTCCGGGTGGGTCGGCGTCCCGAGCCGCCGACGGTGGTCCAGCGCCCAGGAACCGACCCCACCCGGGTGGAACCCTCGACCACCGACGCCACCGTGGCCGGCGAGGCAGCGCAGCGGCGCTGGGTCGACGGCGTCGGCTGGGTCCACGACGGGTCGGGTCCCATCCCGCCCCGGGCCCGGTGGGTGCCGGGTGTGGGCTACGTCGTCGAGGAGCGGTGAGCTGACCCGTTGGGCGACGCCGCGCCCACGGACGAAGGGGCATCGGCCTCGCGCACGTGCTGGCCCGTCTCGGCCCGCACCACGTTGAGGAAGCGCTCGATGCCGTCGACGGCGGCGTTCGTGCGGTTGCCGGCGAAGACGTCGAAGGCGTGCTGGGCGCCCGGGTACTCGACGTAGACGACCGGCTGGCGGGAGGAGGCGCGGAGGAGGTCGACCATCGACCGGGCCTGGGCGACCGGCACGAGGGAGTCGGCCGTGCCGTGGAGCAGCATCATCGGCGGCGCGTCGGGGCCGACGTGGGTCATCGGTGAGGCGTTCTCGTAGACATCCCGGGCCTCCTCGAGCGGGCGCTTGACGACGCGCTCGGCGAGCATCTCGGCGATGTCGGCACGGCCGGTGCCGTCGCGGTTGGTCCAGTCGTAGACGCCGTAGAACGGCACGGCAGCGCGGACCGAGGTGTCGGCGTCCTCGAAGCCGGGCTGGAACTGCGGGTCGTTCGGGGTCAGCGCCGCGAGCGACGACAGGTGGCCGCCGGCCGAGCCACCGGTGATCGCGACCCAATCGGGGTCCCCGCCGTGGTCGGCGATGTGCTCCTTCACCCAGGCCAGCGCCCGCTTGACGTCGATGATGTGGTCGGGCCAGGTGGCGCGGGGGCTGAGCCGGTAGGTGACCGACACGCAGACCCAGCCCCGCTCGGCGAGGTGGGACAGCAGCGGGTACGCCTGGCCCTCCTTGTCGCCGTAGATCCACGCCCCGCCGTGCACCTGCACCAGCACGGGCGCCTTGGCGTCGGCCGGGAGGTCGGGGCGCTTCCACACGTCGAGGGTGGTGCGCTTGCCGGCGTCGCCGTAGACGATGTGGCCGCCCTCGACGTACCGCCGGCGCACCCTGCGGGTCGGCAGGATCGGGAGCTTCGTGGTCGTGGCCTCGACCGGGCACTCGGCCATGCGGGAGCGGTAGTCGTCGCCCAGCTGGTCGCGCAGCGCCCGCTCCACGATGTGCTCGGCATCGGTGGAGCGCTGATGCACCTGCCACAGCGCGGCCATGGAACCGGCGGTGAGCACCAGGCCGAGCTTGCCGGCGGCGGAGCGGTGGGCGCCCCGGGCCAGCGCCCACATCGTCGAGGCGCCGTGGAGCGCCATGTGCTGGCGGGGGAGCTCGGAGCCCGGGAGGCCGTTCATGAACGCCAGCAGGGAGGCCGGACCGGTCTCGGCGAGGGGCTTGCGGGCGTTGGCCGCGTGCAGGGCCCGCAGGGAGCTGGTCAGGAGGAACTTGGTGCCACGATCCATCCAGCCACCTTCGCACCCGCTCAGCCGGGCGTGCCAGCCCCCGCCGCCCGGCTCGGCGCGACCCGGGGCGGCTCGTTCGGCATCTTCGGGTAGACGGGCGGCCACGGGGCGTCGCGCAGCCCGGCGGCGTGGTCGGCGTCCGAGCGGGCGAGCAGCGGGTCGAGCCGCTGGGCGGCGTCGTCGAGCCCCGCCCACGGGTCGCCGTCGGCCTCGAGCCGGGCGGGCACCGACTCGATCGTGAGCTCGTCCGGGTGGACGTCGTCGAGCTCGTCCCAGCGGAACGGTGTGCTCACCTGCGCGCCAGGCCGGGCCCGTACCGACCAGGCGCCGAACACCGTCTTGTGGGGCGCGTTCTGGTTGTAGTCGACGAAGACGCGGGACCCCCGTTCCTCCTTCCACCATGCCGCGGTGATCAGCTCGGGCCGGCGGCGTTCGAGCTCGCGGGCCACGGCCACCGCGGCCAGCCGCACGTCGTAGGAGTCCCAGCCGGCGACGAGGGGCACGTGGACGTGGATGCCTCGGTTCCCGGTGGTCTTCGGGAACGACGCGAGCCCGTCCTCGTCGAGCAGGGCCCGCAGCTCGTGCGCCGCCTCCCGGAGCATCGGGAAGTCGACGCCGGGGGAGGGGTCCAGGTCGATGCGCAGCTCGTCGGTGGTCCCCGGGTCGTCGGCCCGCACCGGCCAGGGGTGGAAGCCGAGGCACCCCATGTTCACGGCCCACGCGACGTGCGCGAGGTCCTCGAGCACCATGGCGTTGGAGGTCGTGCCGTTGGGTGTGCTCATGGTCGTCGTCCGCAGCCAGGCCGGCGCGCCCTTCGGCACCCGCTTCTGGAAGAACGAGCTGCCCTCGGTGCCCTCGGGGAAGCGCTGCAGCAACGTCGGCCGCCCCCCGACCGCGCGGAGGAACGCGTCGTCGACCGCGAGGTAGTACTCGACGAGGTCGAGCTTGGTCTCCCCCCGCTCGGGGAAGAACACCTTGTCCGGGCTGGTGATGCGCACGGCGCGGCCGCCGACCTCGACCTCGACGGCCTCGCCCTTGGAGCTGCGGGCGGTGGCCACGGTCGGCGACGGTAGCGGCGTAGGTTCGCCGGCGTGACCGAGGTGCACGTGTTGGGGAATCCCGCTGCTCGTGGCGGGACGGGTGACGTCGAGCGGGTCGTGGACGGGCTGCGGGCCGGGGGCCGGCGGGCGACGCTGCTGCGCGCCGGCTCGGCCGAGGAGAGCGCGGCGGCTGCCGCCCGGGCGGTGGCCGACGGCGCCGACCGGCTGGTCGTCGTCGGCGGTGACGGTCTCGTGCAGATCGCCGTCGATGCCGTCGCCGGCTCCGACGTCGTCCTCGGCATCGTTCCCCAGGGCACCGGCAACGACTTCGCTCGCGCCCTCGGCCTCCTCGACGGTCGCTTCGCCGACCACGTCACCCGCGCCCTCGCCGATCCGGCGCCGGTCGACGCCATGCGCACCACCCACGGGTGGGTGGCCAGCGTCGCCACCGCCGGCTTCTCCGGCGACGTCACCGCCCGGGCCAACGGACTGCGCTGGCCCCGCGGGCAGCAGCGGTACACGGTGGCCACCCTCCTGCAGCTTCCCCGCCTGCGCCGCCTGCACGCCCGCATCACCGTCGACGGCGTGGCCCACGAGGCCGACAACACCCTCCTCGCCATCGGCAACACCGCCTACTTCGGCGGCGGCATGCGCATCTGCCCCGAGGCGCGCCCCGACGACGGCCTCCTGCACGTCGTGGTCATCGGGCCGGTGCCGGTCACCACGTTCCTGCGCGTCTTCCCGCGGGTCTTCCGCGGCGGCCACGTCCGCCACCCCGACGTCGCCACCTACACCGGCCGGGAGGTGACGGTCGAGGGCGAGGACGGCGAGATGTGGGCCGACGGCGACCTCCTCGGCCCCACCCCCATCACCTGCGAGGTGGTCCCGGGCGCCCTCCGGGTGGCCGGCGCGACGACCTGAGGGGTTCCGCGGCGGCGTCAGCGGTGGTTTGATCGTTCCGTCCGGAGCCGTGCGGCGCTCCGACGGGCATGGGGGTGAGGCATGGGCGAACAGGTCGACCAGTCGGTGTTCTGGGACGAGCGAGCGGAGGCGTGGGACGAGAACGCCGACGATCTGGAGACCTTCGCCGCGCGGTTCAGCGACCCGGCCATCGACCTCCTCGACCCGCAGCCGGGCCAGCACGTGGCCGACGTCGGCTGCGGCCCGGGGGTCACGACCGTGGAGCTCGCCCGCCGGGTCGCACCGGACGGTACGGCCACCGGCGTGGACGTGGCTCCCGGCATGGTCGAGGCCGCCACTGCGCGGGCACGGCGGGCGGGCCTCGACAACCTCGAGTTCGTCCTCGGCGACCCGGGGACCGGGCCGATCGGGTCCTTCGATGCCATCTTCTCGCGCTTCGGCGTGATGTTCTTCGAGGACCCGGCCACCGCGTTCGCCAACCTCGCCCGGTCGATCCGGCCGGGCGGGCGGTTCGTCGCCGTGGTGTGGGGGGAGCTCGGAGCGAACCCCTGGATGTTCCTCCCGAACCTCCTCGCCGCCGGTCCGCTCCAGGCCGAGCTCACCCCTCCCGGCCCGGGGGAGCCCGGACCGTTCTCGCTCGCCGATCACGCCGCAACAGCGTCCCTGCTGGAGTCGTCCGGGTTCCGTGACGTGGCGGTGACGCCGCACGACGGCGTGTGGACGGCCGACGCGGCGACGGTCGACGACGCCATCTCCCGCCTGCTCTCGGTCGGACCGATGGGCGGCGCCTGGAGGTCGGCGGACGACACCGCCCGAGCCTCGGCCGTCGATGCGGTGCGGGCCGGCCTGGAGGACCACCGCGGCGGCGACGGCTGGCGGGTGCCGGCGACGGCGCTGATCATCTCGGCGTCGGTCAGCGGGTGAACGTCAGGTGGGTGACCCCGGTGGGTGACGGGATCATCTCGACCTCGTAGTCGGCGTCGACGCCCTCCAACCCGTCCCACAGCCGGACGCCCCGACCGAGCAGGATCGGGACCACGACGACGTGCATCCGGTCGACGAGCCCCGCGGCCAGGAAGTCGCGCAGCGTCGAAGGACCGCCGCCGATCCGCACGTCCGCCCCGCCCGCCGCGTCCCGCGCCGCTTCCAGCGCTTCGGCCGGAGAGGCGTCGAGGAAGTGGAAGGTGGTCCCGCCCTCCATCTCCATCGGCGCCTTGGGCCGGTGGGTGAGGACGAAGGTGGGGGTGTGGAACGGGGGCTCGGGTCCCCACCACCCCCGCCAGTCCGGGTCGTCCTGCCAGCCGGGCGGCCCGAACTTGTTGGCGCCCATGATCTCGGCGCCGATCCCGTGGGGGAACTGCTGGGCGAACGCATCGTCCACGCCGCCGGTGCCGCCGGCCTCGCCCCGCAGCTCGTGGAAGTACCGGGTGGCCATCATCCACTCGTGCAGCCGGTGCCCGGCGTGGCCGAACGGCGACTCGAAGCTCTGCGGCTCGCCGGTAACGAAGCCGTCGAGGGAGATGGAGAAGTTCTGGACCCGGACGAGTGACATCCTGCGTGCTCCTCGGTGATCGTGCGGGCGGGATCGCGGTGCGTCCGACGCGGCGGCAGTGTTCCCGACGGAGCGAGTCGGCGGGGGTCATCGGTGGGTGACGTCGATCGACGCCCCGTAGGGTCGGGTTCGATGGGGATGTCACGGGGGCGGACCGTCGTCGGTCTGGCCGGGCTGGTCAGCGCGTTGATCGCCGGCACACCGGCCGCCGGCGCCGCTCCGGCCGCACCCGCCCAGGCGCCGTCCTGTGATCCCGGACCGATGCCGTACGCCGACCTTCCCGGCGCCGCCCTGAGTCCCCAGACCTTCGTCAGCGAGGACGCCGAGCCCGTGCGCTACGTGCGCTGGCGGGGCACGGTGCCCGGGTTCGACGGCATGCCCTTCTCGGTCGACGTGACCGTCCCCTGCGGAGCCCAGGGGCCGCTGCCCACCGTCGTGATGGCCCACGGGTTCACCGACGACAAGACCATCTGGCAGGAGACCGGGAAGAGCGACACGGTCGAGTCCACCGATCGGCCCGGCTCGAACAGCCGGTGGAACGACATCTGGTTCGCGTCCCGCGGCTACGCCGTCGTCAACTACACGGCGCGGGGCTGGCGCGACTCCTGCGGACCCGAGACCCCGGGGTCGACCGCTCGCACGCCGGCGCCGCAGTGCCTGCCCTTCGAGTACTGGATCCACCTCGACGACATGCGCTGGGAGGTGCGCGACGCCCAGTGGCTCGCCGGCGGCCTGGTGCAGAGCGGGCACGCCGGCCCGGCCCGGGTGGCGATCACCGGTGGCTCCTACGGCGGGGGGCCGGCGTCGATGGGCGCGCTCCTGGCCGACCGGACGATGTGCGGCGGCGCCCCCGTCCCGGCCGCCCTCGGCCCCGACCCGTGCGCCGGCGTGGCCGACGGCGACCTCGTCCCGTGGACCACCCCGGACGGCACCACGCCGATGGAGTGGGTGGCGTCCGTGCCGCTCTACACGTTCGGCGACCTGATCCAGGTCCTGGCTCCGAACGGCCGGGCGAGCGACGGCTGGTCGCTGGCGCCGGCCCACGGCGACGTCACGGCTCCCTTCGGCGTCCCGATCCAGAGCACGGTCGCCGGCCTGCTCGCCGCCGGCACCCAGTCGGGGTTCTTCGCCCCGCCCGGCGTCGACCCCGACGCCGACATCTACGCCGACGCCACCCGCCTGCTGGCCGGCAACCCGTTCCCCGCTGCCGACCCCCTCGTGGCCCGGGGCAGGCACCTCTACCGCACGTTCAAGTCGCCGATCACCGTCACCCCGCAGGGGAGGGTGCCGATCTTCTGGGTCCACGGCTTCACCGACCCGCTGTTCCCGGCGCTCGAGCCCCTCACCGTCCGCAACGCCGTCCTGGACGCCCACCCGGGCTACCCGTTCAAGCTCTGGCTGGGCGACATCGGCCACGACTACACCGGCGATCGCAAGGACGAGTGGGACATGGTCAAGGCGCAGATGAACGACTTCCTCGACCACCACCTCCGGCCCGACCGCACGCCCACCCCGCCGGCGTACGACGTGGGCGCCACCGTCACCCGCTGCCTCGACCCCGACGCCCCGCTCCGCTACGAGTCGGCGCCCGACTGGCACGACCTGCACCCCCACCACGTCCGGCTCACGAGCTCGGCCGGCGGCACCACGTCCACCGCCGTGGCCGGCCCGGCCGCTCTCGCCACCGACGCGATCACCACGGCGACCCTCCCGCTGCCGGGCAGCTACAAGGGCTGTCGCATCATGCGTCCGTCGCAGCCCGACCCCACCGTGGCCACGTTCCTGTTCGACGTCCCCGCCGACCTCGTGCTGATGGGTCCGGTCGTGCACGTCGACGTGACGACCACCGGCCCCGACGTCCCGCTGAGCGCCCGGCTCTGGGACGTCGCTCCCGACGGCAGCGCCCAGGGCCTCGTCACCCGGGGCACCTACCGGATCGCCGGCGCCGGCTCCTCCCGTGTGGAGCTCCAGCTCGCCCCCCAGGGCTACCGGTTCCCCGCCGGCCACCGGCTGAAGCTGGAGCTGACCGCCAACGACGCGCCCTACTACCAGGCCAGCAACATCCCGGCGGTCGTGACGGTCGGCGACGTCGAGCTCGTGCTGCCGCTGCGCGAGGCGCCGGCGGCGCCGACCCCGGGCCCGACCGGGCCCCCGCCGGCCACCGGCTCGCCCGACCCCGGACCGGGCGGACGGCTCCCCGACACCGGCGCCCGGCCCACCCTCGCCGTGCCGCTCGCCCTCCTGGTCCTCGCCGCCGGCATCCGGGCCCGCCGGCGGACCCCTGCCTGACCTGAGGGCGGGATGGCCCGCGCGGGGCGCTGTCTGCCGTGCGGGCGCGCCGGGTTGCCCGGCCGTGCCGGGGCTCTGGGTCTCGGGTTGTGGTCGGGTCAGACGTGCTGGGTGATGGGTCCGCCGTCGGGGCGGTGGATGACCCAGGTGCCGTCGGCTCGTCGTTCGGGCCGGAACCCGCGTTCCTTGGTGCGGTTGTGGAACCCGCAGTACGCGTCGCTGTTGGCGATGTCGGTGGGCCCGTCGCGCCTGGCCGGTTGGCGGTGGTCGACTTGGAGGCAGCCGCCGTGGGCGTCGCACCCGGGCCACAGGCAGCGCAGGCCGCCCGGTGTTCGCAGCAGCGCCTGCAGCAATGCCGCATCCCTGGCGGAGCCGGTGAACAGCCGGCGCCGGCGACCCAGGTCGATCACCGTCCCTTCCCCGTCGACCACGACCCGGCGCACGTGGCCGACGAACGCGGCGGCCAGCACGTCGGCCGAGTGCAGCGGCGTGCCGTCGGTGCTGTGGCAGCGTCGATCGGGCAGGTCCTCGTTGGGGTCGACGGGCACGTCCTGCCCGGCGGCCCGGCGGCACGCCTCGCTGAAGGTGCGCTCGTCCACGACGATGTTGACCAGCGGCTCCGGCGCCCGACCGCCGGCCGGCGTGGAGGCGGCGCGGCGGAAGATCTCGAACAGCGCGTCGGCACGTCGCTGCGCCGGCGTGCGGGCCAGGTGCTCGGTCAGTGCGTCGTCGCCGTGCTCGGCGCGGGCCTGGGCCCAGTCGGCGAGCAGCTCGGCCCGTTCGAACTGGGCGAACACCTCGGCCATCGCCGCCCCCTGCACGGACCCGAACGAGCCGTCGAGCGCCCACGACCCGTTGATCGCGCTCTCGACCAGATCGGCCCGCCGGCGCCGATGAGATTCTTCGGCCGACTGACCGGGCCCGTCGGCATCGGCGAGGGCTTCCCACTGGCGCAGCAGGTCGGAGAAGTCGTCGTAGCCGAGCACGCCGGCGTGGTGGGCAAAGATCGGATCGGCGCCGGGGAGGTGCTCGGCCACCCGGGGGTTCGACGCCACCCGCGCGATCGCCCGCACGTGCGCGACGGGGATCTCTCCGGCCGCGTAGGCCGCGGCCACCAGCGGCAGCTCCCGCAACGCCCGCGCCGTCTGCGTACGACCGTGGGCCTCGGGCCCGGACAGCCGCCCGATCGCCTTCAACGCCCCCTTCGCCGACCGGTGCCCATCGAGCGAGAACGCCGCCGACCGGTCGAGGTGACCGGCAGCGCGGTCGGTGCCGGCGTCGATCCGGCGGCGCACCTGCTCTAACCGGCCCACGAGACGCAGCTCGTCCTCAGGCGAGAGCTGGTCGAGATCGGCCTCCAGCAGCAGCCGGGCGGCGTCGTCCAGCCGGTCGAGTGAGACGTCCAGGTCCGACCGGACCGGCGTGCACGTCATGGCGCCACCCCCGCACGGGAGGCAACACCGGGAGAGAGCAGACGCATGATGCGCCTCCTTCCATCCGATGCGACGGTCGACCTCCCATCCGACGAGCGGCAGGGCCGACGAGTGGCGCACCCCGCCCCAGCGGGACCGCCTACCCACCATTCAACCCAGGGGGTCTGACAGGAACCGGCAGCGCGCATCACCTGCAGACGGCGTGGTCGCCGCTACTCGACGGGCTTGCCGGCCTCCTTCCAGGCGGTGATGCCGCCATCGAGGTGGGCCACGTTCTCGTAGCCCATCTCCTGCAGCGCCACGGCACCGAGGGCCGACCGGCCGCCGCTGGCGCAGTGGAGGATCACGCGCTTCGACGGGTCGAGCGGGGCCTGGTGGTACGGGCTCGTGGGATCGGCGCGGAACTCGAGCATGCCGCGGGACACGTGGATGGCCCCGGGGATGCTGCCGTTCGCGGCGCGCTCCTCGGCGTCGCGGATGTCGACGAGCACCGCCCCGTCGGCCAGCTCGCGCTCGACGGCGTCGGGGTCGAGGTTCTCGACCCTCCCCTTCGCCTCGCCCACCAGATCGGATGCTGACTTCGCCATCGTTCCTCCAAGGATCGGCTCTCCCGGCGCGCATCATGCGTCATGGGGCGTGGCGCCGCCACCACCTCTCCGTAGGGTGCGACCCATGCAGATGGAGCACCGCCGACTCGGACGATCCGGGCTGCGGGTGAGCGTGCTGTCGCTCGGCAGCTGGGTCACCTTCGGGCCGCAGATGGACGCCGGCCTCGCCGCCGACTGCATGGCCGCCGCCTTCGACGCCGGCGTGAACTTCTTCGACAACGCCGAGGCGTACGCCGGCGGCGAGTCGGAGCGGCTCATGGGCGAGGCCATCGAGCGCAACGGCTGGCAGCGCCACGAGTTCGTCGTGTCCTCGAAGTACTACTGGGGCATCCACGAGGGGCCGAACACCAAGCACACGCTGAACCGCAAGTACCTGCTCGAGGCCATCCCGGCATCGCTCGAGCGCATGGGGCTCGAGCACCTCGACCTCATCTTCTGCCACCGGGCCGACCCCGACACCCCGCTGGAGGAGACGGTCTGGGCCATGTCCGACGCCATCGAGCGCGGGTGGGCCCTCTACTGGGGCACGTCCGAGTGGACGGCGGACGAGATCCGTGCCGCCTACGAGATCGCCGAGCGCCACCACCTGCACAAGCCGGTGATGGAGCAGCCGCAGTACAACCTCCTCGAGCGGCGCAAGGTGGAGCACGAGTTCGCCCGCCTGTACGACGACATCGGCCTCGGGCTCACGACCTGGTCGCCGCTCGCCTCCGGTCTGCTCACCGGCAAGTACCTCGGTGGCGTGCCCGAGGGGTCACGGGCGGCTCTCGCCGGCTACGAGTCGATCCGCGACCGCGTCACCGACCGCTCCGTGCAGGACGACGTGCGGGCCTTCGTGGCCATCGCCGACGAGCTCGGCTGCACCCCCGCGCAGCTCGCCATCGCCTGGTGCGCCCGCAACCCGCACGTGTCGACGGTGATCACCGGCGCCAGCCGCCCCGAGCAGGTCACCGAGAACATGGGTGCCCTCGACGTCCTGCACCGCATCGACGACGAGACCGCGGCCCGCATCGCGGGCATCTTCTGAGCGGGCAGCCCGTGGGCGTCGACGTCGAGTTCCTCGAGTTCGAGCCGGACGACGCACGCGCCGTCGTGGTCGTGATGGCCGAGCTCGCGGCTGGCACGGGGTGGCTCACGCTCGACCCGGCCATCGACGAGCGCTTCCCGCCGCCGGAGCAGAACCTGTTCGGGCGCATCGTGTCGGGCCGGGGGCCGGCGGTGCCGCGGGCCACGTGGGTGCCCGCCGACGTGCAGCGCCGGCGGCCCGAGCCGGTGTCGGTGGGCATCCTGCACGGCACCGGCGCCGGCGCCGCCGAGCGCCTCGCCGAGAAGGGCAGCCCGGTGCCCGAGCGGTGGCGGGTGGTGAGCGACCATTCGAAGCGCGGGTTCGTGGCGTGGGTGCCCATCGACATCCCCCACGCCGAGGTGCTGGCGTGGACCCTCATGGCGGCGCGGGCGCTGACCCGCATCCCGCTCACCGGCTGTTGGCGGGCTGCCGTGCACCGCCGGTAAGACTCCCGCCGTGGGTCACCCCGACGAGCAGGCCACCTTCGCCGAGATGATGGCCCTGGAGCAGCACGGTCCCGACACGTACGTGGGGGTCGGCCCCAGCTACCCGTGGGGCGGGCTCTACGGCGGCCAGATCGTGGCCCAGTCGCTGCGGGCCGCCGGCCTGACCGTCGAGCCGCGGTTCCTCCCGCACTCGCTGCACGCCTACTTCATCCGCCCGGGCGACGCCTCCGAGCCGATCCGCTTCGAGGTCGACCGCATCCGCAACGGCCGCTCGTTCGTCACCCGCCGGGTCGTGGCCCGCCAGTCGATCGGGGCGATCTTCAACCTTGCGGCGTCGTTCCACGTCGTCGAGGACGAGGCCGACGTGCAGACGTTCTCGCTCGACCCGACGGCCGGGGATCCCGACGACCACACCTCCGACACGTGGAGCCACGTGTTCGATCGGCGGCCCGTGGGCGACATGCGCCGCAACGACGAGGGGCGCTCGCTGGCGTGGATGCGCATGATCGAGCCGGTGCCCGACGATCCGTTCCTGCGGGCGTGCGCCCTGTCGTACCTCTCCGATGACCTGCCGACCGACGGCGCCATCTCGCTCCACCCCGACCGGTACCTGCTGGAGCCGGACGCCGAGGAGCGCACGTTCATGAACGCCAGCCTCGACCACGCCATCTGGTTCCACCGCCCGATCGACCCGAGCGCGTGGCACCTCCACCTGTCCCGGGGCCACGACCTCGTCGGGGCTCGTGGCCTCGCGATCGGCGAGATCCACACGGCGGACGGGGTCCACGCCGCCAGCGTCGCCCAGGAGGTCCTCCTCCGGCGTGTCCGCCGCTGACGTCGCACCGGAGCAAGGACCGCTCCGACCTCGGTCTCGTGACCGCCCTTGCGGGGCTCGACACCGAACACGTCACCGAGTCCAGCGCGGGACCCGACGCGGGGCAGCTGATGAGTTCCCAAATCGAACGAAACGGACGAGCTCGGTGTGGGAGGCTACGGCGAGTTGCGTGACTGGGGGGTCGGCGTGGAGCACGGATCCGCGGTGGTCGGGCGGGGCCTGATCAAGAGCTATGACCAGGCTGGTGAGCGGCTCCGGGTCCTCGACGGCATCGACCTCGAGGTCGGGCGGGGCGAGCTGGTGTCGGTGATGGGCCCGTCCGGGTCGGGCAAGTCGACGCTGCTGCACCTGCTCGGAGGCCTCGACGTGCCCGATGCGGGCACCGTCGAGGTCGACGCCGTGCCGTTGTCGGCGCTGTCCGATGACGAGCGGACCCGGCTGCGCCAGGAGCGGATCGGCATCGTGTACCAGTTCTTCAACTTGATCCCGGTGCTCACCGCCCGGGAGAACGTGGCCCTGCCCGCAGTGATCGCCGGGGTCCGACCGGCCGGCTATCGGGTCCGCACCGACGAGCTGCTCGAGCTGGTGGGCCTCGCCGGGCACGGTGACAAGCTCCCGTCGCAGCTGTCCGGCGGGCAGCAGCAGCGGGTCGCCATCGCCCGGGCGTTGTTCGCCGCGCCGGCGGTCGTGCTGGCCGACGAGCCCACCGGCAACCTCGACCTCGAGACCGGCGCCGAGATCCTCGAGCTGTTCGTGCGCGCCCGAGACGAGCTCGGCCAGTCGCTGCTCATGGTGACCCACGACCCACGCAGCGCGGCCTGCGGGGACCGGGTGCTGGTCTTGCGCGACGGGCGAGTCGTGGACGCCCTCGACCTGCGCACGCTCCCGGCCGACGCCGCCGTGCGCACCGATGCCGTCCTGGCCCTGCTGGCCGGTCGGGCTGGGTCGACGTCGACGGTGGTGGGCGACGATGGCGCGGCACCGATCGGGTCGAACGGCACGGCCGGGTCGCGGTCGGTCCGGCGCCGTCGGGAGCCGCTGCGAGCCGGTCCGCCGAGCTGATGCGCTCCCTCGTCGGTGTCGCCACGCGAACGCTGCGCCGCTCCACCCGCCGTTACGTCCTGACCGCGATCGGAGCGGCGCTCGGCGTGGCCGTCCTGTTCGCCATCCTCGTCACCAGTGCCGCCAGCCGCGATGCCCTCAGGGCCGCGATCGACGGCCAGACCGGGCAGGCAGATGTGATCGTGTCACCGGCCGGGGCGTTCGACGCGCTCCTGCCTCCGGGGGCAGTCGACCTGGTGCGGCACCTCGACGGCGTGGAGGCTGCCGTGGCGACCGTCGGGTTCCGCTCGGCGATCACCCCGCCAGGTCTTGCCGCCGACGCGTCGGATCCGGCGTCGATACGCGACCGGATCGGGTTCGTGACCGGCGTGGGGGAGGACTTCGCTCTCGTCAACACGCTGTCGGTGGCCGACGGTCGCGCCCCCGTGGAGGGCGCGCCGGAGGCGCTGGTGCCCCGCCGGTTCGCGGGTGCGCTCGACGTCGGGGTCGGCGATCAGGTCGAGGTCGCCACCCCGACCGCGCCGATCGCCGTCACGGTCGTGGGGCTGCTCGAGGACCGGGGCGCGGCGACGGCCAACCAGGGTGACGTCCTGTACACCACGCTGGGCTTCGCCCGTGCGGCTCTCGGCACCACGGACGGGGTCAGCGGCATCCAGGTGGTCCTGGAGCCGGGGGTCGAGACCAGCGGGTGGATCGACGCGAACCGGGGTGCCGTCGCCGGCGTCGCGGTCCAGGACGCCTCGCAGGTCGCGGCCGGCTTCGCCGAGTTCATCACCGGGGTGACCAGCGCGCTCACCCTCGTCGCCGTCGTGGCCGTGTTCATCGGCGGGTTCCTCGTCTACCTCACCTTCTCCGTGGCGGTGGCCGAACGGACCCGGGTCCTCGGGACGCTGCGCGCGCTCGGCGCAACGGCTCGCCGCGTCCGGCGACTCGTCGTGGTCGAGGCCGCAGTCCTCGGGGCCGCCTGCTCGCTGGTCGGTCTGGGAGTCGGGTACGGGCTCGCCAGCCTCGCCATGGGGGTCGTCGGCGCGCTCCTCGAGCTCGATCTCGGATCGGTCGGCGCACCGGCCGGTTCGGCGGCCCTCAGCGTCGCCGTCGGCACCGGGGTGGCGATGCTGGCCGCCCTCGGCCCCGCCCGCCGCGCCGCCGCGATCGACCCGGTCTCTGCCATGCGAGGCGGCGCGCTCGCGATCGAGCGCACCCCCCGACAGTGGCCGGGGCCGGTCCTCGTCGCCTTGGGTGCCGTGCTGAACGTGTCGGCGAGCAGCGTCGCCATCACCGGCATCGGGTTGCTTCTGGTGCTCACCGGGGCCGTCCTGTCGGTGCACCTGGTCATCGCCCCGGTCGCGCGGCTCGTCGGCGTCGGCACCGCCCGCCTCGCCAGCGGCACGGGCGAGCTCGCCTTGCGTCACCTCCAGCGCGAGCGGACCCGTTCGGCCTTCACCCTCGCCCTGGTCATGGTCGCGCTCGCGATGTCGGTCTCTGTCGCCGCAGCGAACGCGTCGATGGCCGCAGACCTCGACCGCATCCTCGATCGCCAGGCCGGAGCGATCCAGGTCTTCGCACCAGGCGCCGTCGACGACGCAGCCGCCGCCGACCTCGCCGCCGTCCCCGGCGTCGGCACCATCAGCCCGGTCCGCTTCGGCACCGTCGACCTGGGCATCGCCGGCGACGACGCCTCCACATCGACCACCTTCATCCAGGTGATCGACCCCGCCACCTACTTCGACGTGTCGAGCTTCCCCTACGTCGAAGGCGACGACACCTCCGTCCAGATCGCCCTCTCCGCCGGTGGCGCCGTCGTCCTCCCCGCCCGCGAGGCCAACCGGCTCGGCGTGGGGGCCGGCGACCCAGTCGAGATCAGCACTCGCAACGGCCCAGAGCGCTTCCAGGTCGCAGGGATCTACGACGTCGTCGGCGGCGGCTTCGGCGTCGTCTTCGGCACACCCGACCTCGACCGCATCGGCGCCGGCCGGGTCAACGGCTTCCTGGTCGGCACCGACGGCACCGACGCCGAACAGCTCGCCACCACCATCCGCAAGACCGTCGCCGAGGACCGACAGCTCGTCGTCGACTCGCCCGCTGACGCCCGCGCCTACGCCGAAGGCCAGCTGGCCGGGTTCTTCGGCATCGCCTACGCCATCCTCGTCGTGGCGCTCGGGATCTCCCTGCTCGGTCTGGCCAACACCCTCGTCGTCGCGATCCTCGACCGCACACGCGAGATCGGCGTACTGCGGTCCACCGGCGCCCGGCGCGCCCAGATCCGACGCATGATCACCGTCGAGGCCGTCACCATGGCGCTCGTCGCCTTCGCGCTCTCGGTGCCCCTGGCCGCGCTCGTCGCCTACGGCATCATCAACGCCCAACGGGCAACCATCGCCGGCGGCCTCGACTACGCGTTCCCGTGGACGCTGCTCGGCCCCCTCGCCGTCCTCACCGCCGCCGTCGCCGCCGTCGCGTCGCTCCTGCCCGCCCGGCGCGCCGGCCGGCTCGAGATCATCGACACCCTCCGGTTCGAGTGACCCGCATCGCATCCGACGCCGATCTGTTCCGGTTCTCTCATGCGAGGTCAGGCCGGCGCCGGCTGGGCGCCGCGCACGAGGCGGCCGGGCAGTGCGCCGGTGGCCTCACCGTCGGCGTAGGTCTCGACGCCGGCCACCACCGTATGCCGGTAGCCACTGGCCCGTTGCAGGACGCGCCGGCCGCCTGCGGGGAGGTCATGGTGCATCTCGGGCCGGTGGATCGCCAGACCTGGGCGGCCACGTCGAGGTCGTGCGGGCGAGCGTCGACGGCATCGAGGAACCCGGCGAAGTCGTTCCAGCCCCACCGGAGCCCCTCGGCGAGCGCCGCACCCGGGATGTCCTCGACGCCCTCCATCAGCTGGATCAGCCGCTCGCGGTCCCGGTCGTGCACGGGCGCGAAGCCCACGCCGCAGTTGCCCATCACGACGGTGGTGACGCCGTGCCACGACGACGGGTGCAGCCGCTCGTCCCAGGTCGCCTGCCCGTCGTAGTGGCAGTGGATGTCGACGAACCCGGGCGTCACGAGGGCGCCGTCGGCGTCGATCTCCCGCCGGCCAGCGCCGTCGACCCGATCCACGTCGGTGACGATCCCGTCCGACACAGCGATGTCGGCGGTGCGCCGCGGCGCACCCGTCCCGTCGATGACGGTGCCGCCGCGGATCACGAGGTCGTGCTCGGCCATGGGCCGAGTGTGCCAGCCCGTCATCCGTCGGCGTCGGCCTGCCACCACGGGCCGGACACCGAGGGCGGCTGCATCGGGCGCTCGAACAGGCTGCCGGTGGGGGTGCGCAGGAACGCATCGAGGGGGATGTGCTCCTGGCGCAGGAAGCCCTGCTGGGGGAGCACGCCGTCGCGCACGAGGTCGATGACCGCCACCACCGACGAGGCCGTCGTCCAGGCGATCGCCCTCGCCGTCGTCCCCGCGACCTCCCGGGGCAGCAGCGCCCGCGCGTACTCGACCCGGCGCAGCTCGCCGCCCACCGTGCCCTCCGAGGAGACGTGGATGTAGACGACGTCGTCGTCGACGGGGGGCTTGGCGTGGGTGAGGATCTCCCCGGCGAGCTCCCGCCGCTCCCGCAGCAGCAGCTCGTGGAAGAAGAAGTTCATCAGGTCCATGTGGCCCGGGTACC
>Ga0208490_100476_pt1 | contig 24698 bp, 26 predicted proteins | sample SubbioAug_CSWold_FD_184818 | JGI IMG/M metagenome (GOLD analysis project Ga0208490, IMG submission 184818) | Serpentinite rock and fluid subsurface biosphere microbial communities from McLaughlin Reserve, California, USA - CR11Aug_CSWold (SPAdes) | ecosystem: Environmental > Terrestrial > Deep...
TCCTCACCACGTACCGCTCCACCCTCGACAAGCTGGCCGAGGCCATGCTCGAGCACGAGACGCTCGGCGACAAGGAGCTGCTGGAGATCTTCGGCGACATCGGCACCTGGGTCGACCCCGACCCCTCGGGCCTCGCCGACGCCCCGCCGGCGCCGGCCGAGCCGGAGGCGCCGAGCGAGGAGCCCCAGCGGGTGCCGGTCACGGCCACCGAGGCCGCCCCGGCACCGGCCGGTGCCGCCGTCCCGGTCCGCCCCGAGCCGCCGCGTGCGCGCGGGCGGCTGCGGTGGCGGTTCCGCCCGGATCCCTCCGCGGGGACCTGAGCCCACCATGAGCGCCATCAGCTTCGACGACGACGAGGAACGCCCGCCCCTCGCCCCCGAGATCGACCAGGACCGCATCGCCAAGGCGGTCCGCGAGATCCTGGAGGCGGTGGGGGAGGACCCCGACCGCGACGGCCTCCTCGACACGCCCGGGCGGGTGGCGCGCATGTACGCCGAGATCTTCTCCGGCCTGCACGACACCCCCGACCGGCACCTGAAGACCACCTTCGAGGCCGAGCACGACGAGATGGTCATGGTGCGCGACATCCCGATCTACTCGGCGTGCGAGCACCACCTCATCCCGTTCATCGGGAAGGCCCACATCGCCTACATCCCCGGCAAGGACGGGCGCATCACGGGCCTGTCCAAGCTGGCCCGCCTGGCTGACGTCTACGCCAAGCGCCCCCAGGTGCAGGAGCGGCTCACGGTGCAGATCGCCGACGCGCTCGAGCGGATGCTGGAGCCGCAGGGCGCGCTCGTCGTCATCGAGGCCGAGCACCTGTGCATGTCGATGCGCGGCGTGCGCAAGCCCGGGTCGTCGACGGTGACCTCGGCCGTGCGCGGACTGTTCAAGACGAGCCAGGCCACCCGCTTCGAGGCGATGCGCCTCATCGGCTCCACCTGAGCGGGCCGGCCGTCAGGCCGTCGCGGGGAAGAGCAGGTCGAGGTAGCGCTGGGTGGTGGGCTGCGGCTCGTGGTTGGCGAGGCCGGGCTGCTCGTTCACCTCGATGACCACGGCCGGGCCGGCCGCCGCCGGGTCGCGGACCATCAGGTCGACGCCGGCCACGGGGAGGTCGATGGCGGCCGTGGCCCGCAGGGCGAGGTCGGCGAGCGCCGGGTGCAGCTCGTCGGTGCGGTCGTGGATGGTGCCGCCGGTGTGCAGGTTCGCCGTCCGGCGCACCACCACCTCCTCGCCGGCGGGGAGCACGTCGTCGAGCCCGTGCCCGCCGGCGCGCACCGTGGCCTCGGTGATGCCGTCGAGGCGCGTGGCGAAGCCACCGGCGGCGATGCGCTCCTCGTTGCGCGCCTCGACCAGCGCCCGCACGGTGCGCTCGCCGTCGCCGGTCACCACCGGGGGCTGGCGGACGGAGGCGGCGACCACTTCGCCGCCGATCACCAGGATGCGCAGGTCGTCGCCGTCGGCGACCGCCTCGAGCAGCACCTGTCCGCACACCTCGCGGGCGCTGGCGACCGCCTGCCGGAGCCCGCCGGCGTCGGTGACCCCGACGGTGATGCCCGCGCCCCCCTCGCCCCGGCACGGTTTCAGCACCACCGAGCCGTGCTCGGCGAGGAAGGCGAGGTCGGCCTCGTCGTCATCGCCGACGAGGCGGCCGGGCGCCACCGGCAGGCCCGCTGCCTCGAGCACGCGCCGGGTCAGGAGCTTGTCGTCGCAGCGCCGGAAGGCGATGGCGCTGGTCAGGTCGCTGAGGGACTGGAAGGCATGGCGCACGACGCCCTCGTGGCGCAGCTCGAGCTCGCCCAGCTCGGGGTCGCTGATCACGACGTCGATGCCCCGCCGCCGGGCCTCGTCGATGATGATGCGCGTGGAGTCGTTGCACGCCGCGTAGGCCCCGGCCTGGTCGATCACCGGCCTGCTCCGCGTGCTCGGGCCGCCGCCTCGTCGACCACCCAGCGGAACAGCCGGTCGTGGGGGCTCGCCCGGACGATCAGCTCGGGGTGCCACTGGACCCCCAGGATCGCTTCGTCCGGGTGCTCGGCCGCCTCGACCAGGCCGTGCTGGTCGCGAGCGGACACGACGAGCTCGGCGGCGACCCGGTCGAGCGCCTGGTGGTGCAACGTGTTCACGTCGACGACGTCGGCGTCGAGCACCTTGGCCAGGCGGGTGCCGGCGACGACCGCGACGTGATGGGCGGCGGCGCCGAACCGGCCGGGCACGAGGTGGGGATCGCCCCCGTGGTGCTCCGGCAGGTGCTGGATCAACGTGCCACCGAGCGCCACGTTGAGGATCTGCAGGCCCCGGCAGATGGCCAGGATGGGCAGCTGCCGCTCGCGTGCGGCATCGATGAGGGCGACCTCCCACGCGTCGCGCCCCTCGTGCACGCCGGCGACGGCGGGATGGCGGGTGGCGCCGTAGCGCTCCGGGGCGACGTCCCCGCCCCCCGACAGCACCAGGGCGTCGAGCCGGTCGGCGAGGGGCGCCGCGAGGGCCGGGTCCTGCACGGCGAGCACGACGCTGGCCCCGCCGGCGTCGACCACCGCCTCGATGTACGCCCGATCCAGGGCGGTGAGGGCGCGCTCGACGCCGAGCACCGGTGAGTGCTGCTGCGCGGGAGGGCTCGTGATGCCGACGACGGGAGGCACGTTGCTCCCTTTGTCCAGGGCCCGGCCAGGACAGACCACGTCGGAGGGCTGACGGGTCCGGGATGCTGGGCAAGGAGGGGCGATGCAGCACACGTCGCCGTCCACGTCGGAGCCTCGCGGGGCCATCGTCGACCCCGGCCGCACCACCCGCCCCGCCATGCGGGAGGGGTCGGCCTGCACCATCGGCGTCGAGGAGGAGTTCCTCGTCGTCGATCGCGAGACCCGGGCGCTGTCGCCCCGGGGGCCCGAGCTGATCGAGGGCGCGGCCGCGCTGGGCGAGCACGTCTGCGCCGAGCTGAACCTGTGCCAGATCGAGGTCGACACGCCGGTCTGCACCGACCTGGCCGAGGTGGGTGCCTCCCTGCGCTCGATGCGCGAGCACCTGCGCACGGCCGGCGACGAGCTCGGCGTCGCGGCCGCGGCGACGGCGACCCATCCCTTCTCGTCGTGGCGGCAGGTCGCCGTCGACCTCGAGGAGGAGCGCTACGAGCGCATGACCAACCGCTTCCGCCGGCTCGCCCACGAGCACGTCATCTGCGGCTGCCACGTCCACATCGGCGTCGAGGACCCGGTCGAGCGGTTCACGATCCTGCAAGCGGCGCGGGCCTGGGTGCCGACCCTGCTCGCGCTGTCCACCAACTCGCCGTACTGGCAGGGCGAGGACACCGGCTACGCCAGCTACCGCACCGTCGTGTGGTCGCGCTGGCCCACGGCGGGGATGCCACCGGAGGTCACCTCACCCGAGGAGCTGGAGCAGCTCGTGGCCGACCTGAAGGCGGTCGACGCCATCGAAGACGAGACCCACCTGTACTGGTGGGTGCGCCCGTCGCTGCGCCATCCGACGGTCGAGTTCCGGGTGTGCGACACCTTCCTGTTCGTCGACGACGCCGTCGCGGTCGCCGGGTTGATCCGCGGGCTGTGCTGGACCGCCCTGCACGAGCCGTCGGCCCTGGGTGCCGTGCCCCACGAGCAGGTGCTCCGCTCAGCGATGTGGCAGGCCGCCCGGCACGGCCTGCGTCGCGAGCTCATCGACCCCTGGCAGCGCTCCACCCGTCCGGCGGCGGACGTGGTGCGCAGCCTCCTCGACGCGGCTCGACCCGGCCTCGAGCACTTCGGCGACGGGGCGGTCGTCGACGGCCTGCTCACCCAGCTGCTGGCCCGCGACACCGGGGCCAGCGCCCAGCGCCTCGTCCGGGCCGAGGAGGAGGCGGGCGAACCGGTCGTGGACATGATCCTCGACCGCATGACCCTGTAAGGAGCCTGGCCGCTCGACCCCCAGCCACCAGGGGCCGGGCGGAGATCAGGCGGCGGCGATGCGGCGCTCGCGTCGGATGCGGCGACGCTCCCGCTCGGAGGTGCCACCCCACACGCCGAAGCGCTCGCCGTGGGCGAGGGCGTACTCCAGGCACTCGTCGCGCACCACGCACTCGGCGCAGACGCGCTTCGCCGGTTCGAGCGACTCCCCGCGGTCGGGGAAGAAGACATCGGGGTCGGTGCCCCGGCAGGCGCCGAGGGCCATGAACGCCGCGGAGGCGAAGAGGTCACCGGGCTCGGAGAACGGGCTGGTCCGCTGGTCGGTGGAGTGGTGTGTGGGCACGGAGGAGCTCCTCGGAGGTCGACTCCGCCCACGGGTCCCGGCGGGCAGGGTACGCCGGCGGTGTGCGATGTGCCACACCCGGGAGGGGATCGCATCCTCGGCGGCGAACGTGGGGAAAGGAGAACGAGCGCTCGTTTTCCCGTCCACGACCGCCGAGGGGAGGATGCGTGCCCAGGATCAGCGATGCCCAGCGGGCCGCAGCCCGCCAGCGGTTGATCGACGCCACCGTCGCCGTCGCCGAGCGCGACGGCCTCGACGGGCTCACCACGCGAGCCATCGTCGCCGAGGCGGGCGTCTCGGCCGGGATGTTCTACGGCCACTTCGACTCCAAGGAGGCCCTGCTCGCCGCTGTCGTCGAGCAGAAGACCGAGGAGCTCACCACGCTCGTCGAGGCCGAGCTCTCCCTCGGCACCCCCGTGGCCGACGTCGCCCGCGGGCTCATCCGCCAGCTCGTCTCGGTCCGCGACCTGCAGGTGCTCGCCGCGTTCCGGTCGGGCACCGGCACCGACGAGGCGCTGCAGGCCCAGCGGCGCATCAACCGCCGCATCGTCGACGCCTTCGTCCCCGTCCTCGCCGCCACCAGCGACGCCGGGGTCACCCGCCCCGACGTCGACGCCGAGGCCGTCGTCGAGCTCATCGACCTCGTCCTCGACGGCCTCAACCGCCGCCGCCTGCTCGACGGCTTCGTCAGCAGCGACGAGCGCGTGAGCGCCGTGATCCTCGCCGTCCTCGAGCAGTACCTCCTCGTCCCCAACGGAGACCACCGATGACCCTCACCGATTCCCCCGCCCCCGCCCAGACGTCGAACCCCGAGCGCGACGTGCCCACCCGGCGCATCTCCTTCGAGGAGGCGCTGCGCCACCTGCCCAAGCACTACGCGAAGGACGGCGACCTGATCGGCAGCCACCTCATGGCGTCGCTGTCGGCCGTGTTCCCCGACGGCGAGGACTTCTTCGTCCGCTCGGTGCGCCACTACCGCGACCAGATCACCGACCCGGCGCTGAAGCGCCAGGTCGCCGGCTTCATCGGCCAGGAGTCCGTGCACGGCCGGGAGCACCGGGCGTTCAACGACCGCCTCCACCAGCTCGGCTACCCCACCAAGAAGGTCGAGCGGTTCACGCAGAAGGGCCTGGCCCTGCGCGAGCGCATCGCCCCGCCGATCTCGAACCTGGCGGCCACGGCGGCCCTCGAGCACTTCACCGCCACCCTCGCCGAGGTCCTCATGCGTGACGAGCGGACCCGGGAGCTGGTCGGCGACCAGGAGGTGCGGCACCTCTTCCTGTGGCACGCGCTCGAGGAGTCCGAGCACAAGGCCGTCGCCTTCGACGTCTACAAGGCGGTGGGCGGGAGCGAGCGCATGCGGGTGTGGACGATGAAGGCCATCCGGGTGACCTTCGTCCTCGGCCTCACCCTGCAGGTCGTCCTGTCGATGCTCGGCGACTGGCGCAGCTGCACCCCCCGTCGGCTCTGGAGGAGCTGGAAGCAGATGCGCACCTCGGCGTTCCTGTCGCGGGAGACCTGGGAGCGGCTCAAGGACTATGACCGGCCGGACTTCCACCCGGACGACCACGACACCGACGACCTGGTCGTCGCCTGGCGTGAGCAGCTGTTCGGCTCGGACGGCTCGCTCAACGACAAGCTCGCGGCCCGGGCGGCCTGAGACCGTGGAGCACCTCCAGGGCCGCGTCGCGGCCATCACGGGCGCCGGGTCGGGCATCGGCCGGGCGCTGGCCATCGAGCTCGCCGGCCACGGCGCCCACCTCGCGCTGTCCGACATCGACGAGGTCGGCCTCGCCGAGACCGTGGCTCGCGCCGAGGGGCTCGGCGTCAAGGTCACCTCGGCCCGCGTCGACGTCGCCGACCGCGCCGCCGTGCACGCCTGGGCCGACCAGGTCGTCGCCGACCACGGCGCCGTGCACCTGATCGTCAACAACGCCGGCGTCGCCCTGGGTGCCACCGTCGAAGGCATGTCCTACGACGACCTCGAGTGGCTCATGGGCATCAACTTCTGGGGCGTCGTGCACGGCACCAAGGCGTTCCTGCCGCACCTGAAGGCGGCCGGCGAGGGCCACGTCGTGAACATCTCCAGCGTGTTCGGGCTGCTGGGCATCCCTTCGCAGTCGGCGTACAACGCAGCCAAGTTCGCCGTGCGCGGCTTCACCGACGCCCTGCGCATGGAGCTCGAGATCGACCCGTGCGGCGTCAGCGCCACCACGGTGCACCCGGGCGGCATCAAGACGAACATCGCCAGGAACGCTCGCATGGACGACAGCGTCACCAACCTCGCCGAGAACCCGGAGCAGGCCCGGCGCGACTTCGAGAAGCTGTTCATGACCACGCCCGAGAAGGCGGCGAAGCAGATCGTCGCCGCCGTGCAGAAGGACAAGCACCGAGCGCTGATCGGTCCCGACGCCAAGGTGCTCGACCTCGTCTCGCGCCTGCCCGCCGGGCTCGTGCAGGGCGTGCTGATCCGTGGGGCCCGCCGCCGCGCCGGCCGCTGATCGCTTCGCTACCCCGGACCTGACCACATCTGGTCACGTCCGGTGCAGCGAACGGGTCAAGCGAGGAGGGCGGCGCCGGCGGCCTGGATGGCCTCCCACGGGCCGCCGATGAGAAGGGTGTCGACGATCGACTCCTCCCAGCGCTGCGCCCGGTCGCGCACACGGTCGGCGGAGCCGACGAGGCAGATGTCGTCGACCATCTGCGCCGGGACGGCGGCGATGGCCTCCTGCTTGTGGCCGCCGAGGTACAGGTCCTGGATCTTCTGGCAGTCGCCCTCGTAGCGCCCGCCGTTCATCCGGGCGAAGACCTCGTAGTGGTAGTTCTCGTCGCGGGCGCCCATGCCGCCGATGTAGAGGGCGAGGTTCGGGCGCAGCAGGTCGATGGCCACGTCGAGGTCGTCGAGGACGAGGGTGGGCACGACGGCGGCGACGCCGAAGTCGTCCCAGCCCTTGCCCGGCACCTTCGACATGCCGGCCTCGATCTGGGCCTGGTACCAGTCGGACTCGTCCGGGCTCATCCACAGCGGCAGCCAGCCGTCGGCCATCTCGCCGGCGAGGGCGAGGTTCTTGGGACCCTCGGCCGCCAGGTACACCGGGATCGGCGTGGGGTGCGGGTGGGTGATCGAGCGCAGCGGCTTGCCCTTGCCGACCGAGCCCGGGGCGTCGGAGGGGTAGGGGAGCGGGTAGTGCGGTCCGTCGCTGGTGACGGGCTCGCCCCGCTCCCACACCTGCTTCAGGATCGACACGTACTCACGGGTGCGGGCCAGCGGCTTCGCGAAGGGCTGGCCGTACCAGCCCTCGACCACCTGGGGGCCGGAGACCCCGAGCCCGCAGATCACCCGCCCGTCGGACAGGTGCTGCAGGGTCTGCATCGCCATCGCGGTGGCGGCCGGCGTGCGCGCCGAGATCTGCGTGATGCTCTGGCCGAGCTTCATCGTCGTGGTGCGCGAGCCGTACCAGGCCAGCGGCGTCAGGGCGTCGGAGCCCCACGCCTCGGCCGTCCACATCGAGTCGAAGCCCATCGACTCGGCCTGGAGGATCTTGTCGAGGGCGTCGGGGTCGGGGCCACGGCCCCAGTACCCGAGGGACAGTCCGAGCTTCATCCGCCGGACCCTATTCACCCCTGCTACCCGTCTGGGTCGTAGTCGAGCGCCCCGGTCATCGTCAGAGCGGTGACGACGCCGAGGGCGCGGCCGTCGGCGTCGACGACGGCGACCAGGGCGCTGTCGAGCTCGCCCATGAGCCGGGCCGCCTCGACGGCGGGCACGTCGACCCGCACCGCCGGCACGTCGTGCATGGCGTCGGCCACGGTGGCCTCCGGGCCGTGCTCGAACAGCGCGGCGGCGAGGTCGCGCAGGAACAGGAGCCCGACGTACCGGTCGCCCGTCACGGGCAGCGCCTGCGCGGGCGGTCGCTCACCGTGGGTGTCGATCACCTCGAGCAGGGGCTGGTCCGGGTGCAGGATCGGCACCCGGATGAGCACGTCTCGCACGGGTCGGCGCAGGCGCCGCTCGAGCAGGCCCTCCCGCTCGGAGACCTGGTGGGAGGCCACGCTCTGGTCCCCCATCACCGCCTGCGAGACGGCCGTGGCGACCAGCGCCGGGATGACGAACTGCGCCTGCCCCGTGGTCTCGGCCACGAACATCACGGCGGCCAGCGGCGTGCGGTAGCCGGCACCGAGGACGGCGGCGAGCCCGATGACGGGGTACAGCCCGGGGGCGGCGCCGGTGAACAGCGCCTCGACCAGCCGGCCGAGCAGGAGTCCCTGCACCACGAGGGGGATGAACACGCCACCGACGCCGCCGCCCACGAGGGCGGCACCGGTGGCGATGGCTCGCAGGGCGAAGGCGGCGGCGATGACCCACAGCCCGGTCGAGGGGTCGACGGCGATCTCCGCGACCCGCTCGACGCCCGGGCCGAGCGTGAAGCTGCTGCCGGTGAGCCCCCGGGCCGCCACCAGGCACAGGGCGCTGACCGCTGCGGCGCCGGCCACCCGGACACCGAGGGAGATTCGGGTCGACACGTCCTTGGCCTCGGACCACCCGCGGGCGAGGCCGCGGGCGGCGATGCCCGAGCAGAGGCCGAGGAGCACGGCGCCGAACACCTCGTCGCGCAGGCGCACCTCCCCGCGGGGCACCGGGAGGTACGAGTGGACCCCCCACATCGAGACGAACGTGAGGTAGGAGGCGGCAGCCGCGACGAGAGCAGGGATCAGCGCCCGCCGGGCGACGTCGCGCTGGAAGGGCGTCTCGAGGGCGAAGAGCACCCCGGTGGCCGGCGCCTGGAAGATGGCAGCCACCCCCGCGGCGGCGCCCGCGGCGGTGAGGCTGCGCTCGCCCCGGGGACCGAGCACGCCGCGCAGCCGCCGTCCGAGCTGCTGGCCCACGCTGGCGCCGGCGTACACCGACGGGCCCTCGGCGCCCATCGCGACCCCGCCGCCGAGGGTGGCCACGGCGCCGAGCAGCTTCGGTCCGAGCTGCCGGACGGAGAGATCCGTCCCCTGGTGGTACGCCCGCACGTAGTCGTCGGACGTGGCCGGGCTCGTCCGCCCGTGCAGCACCAGCGCGGTGACGGCGAGCCCGGCCCCGGGGGCCAGGGCCTGGATCCACAGCGGTGCCTCGAGCAGCTCGTGGAGCACGACCTCCAGGGCCAGCCACTGGAGCGCCGCGACCACGGCGCCGACCACCACCCCGACCATCGCGTAGATGCCGAAGCGCAGCGCGGCCTTCGGTGCGACCGACGCATCCTCGGTGCGGTTCCGTACCCTGCGCAGGCGCGACCGGTTCCCACCCGTGCGCTCGTCGGCCATCGCCGGGAATCTACGGTGGCCCGATGGCCGACGGTCCCATGCCCGCCGAGCCCACCCACGAGGAGCTGGGGTTCTCACGCTGGCCGGTCGTGATCCCGGCTCGGTGCTCGTGTGGTCGTGCTTCGCCGGCCCGCTCCCTCGACGAGTGGCTGGCGCCCAGCGCCACCGGTTCACCGGAGCGGCGCGTCGAGGCGATCCGGGGCCGGCTCGCCCTGGGGTGCGACCGGGTCATCCCCCACGGCGCCACGCCCGAGCACCTGCGTTCGATGGTGGAGGCCTACCGCCCCAGCTGATCGAGCCGGGCGGCGATCGTGGCCGCCTCGACGCGGGCGTCGTGGAAGCCGGCCCACGGGTCGCTCGACTGGGAGCCCAGCCGGCGGAACAGCGACGCGAGCGGTGTCGACCGCGGCTGCCACGAGCCGTCGACCTCGTCCCAGCGCAGCGGCACCGCCACCGGCGCCCCCGGGCGCGGCCGCAACGTGTACGGGGCGACGGCGTGCTGCGCCGGGGCGTTGCGGAGCACGTCGAGGTAGAGCCGGTCACCGCGCTCGTCCTTGGAGAACTCCGTCGTCAGCAGCTCGGGGTGGCGGGCCACGAGGGCGGCGGCCAGGTGCTGCCCCAGCGCGGCGACGGCGGGGAAGGGGGCGTCGCCGCGGAGGGGCACGTGCACGTGGATGCCGCGCGAGCCGCTGCTCTTCGGGAAGCCGGTGACCCCCAGGTCGTCGAGCAGCTCCCGCACGGCGAGGGCGGCAGCCACCACCTGGGCCGGGTCGTCGCCCGACGGATCGAGGTCGATGTTCAGCTCCGCCGGCACGTCGATGCGGTCGACCGTGCCCCCGAGCACGTGCACGGTGACGGTTCCCTGGTTGACGACGTAGCGCAGGGCGTCGGCCGAGTCGATGACGACGTGGCGGACGGTGCCGCCCCGCTTGGGCACCTCGACGGTGGGGATCCAACCGGGGAAGTGCTTGGGCGTGTGCTTCTGGTACCAGCCCTCGCCGTCGATGCCGTCGGGGAAGCGCTGGAGCACCGCCGGCCGGTCGGCGATCAGCGGCACCATGCGAGCGGCGATGCGGCCGGCGTAGTCGAACAGCTGGGCCTTGGTGATCGCCTCGTGGCCGTCGGCCGCCGGGATGAGGACCTTGTCGGGGCTGCTGAGGCGGACCCGGTCGGCCCCGTCCGGATCAGGCACGCAGCTGCCGGACGTCGACCCGCCCGAGGGCGGCGGCGACGGCGTCGGGGGTGCGACCACGGGTGAGGCCGCTGATGCGCCCGAGCCCGATCGGGGCCATCCGCCGGCCGGCCTCGGCGAGCCAGAGGCGGGCGAGGGCACCGTGATCGGGGTCGGCGCGCGGATCGACGGCCTCCCCGGTGAGGGCCTGCACGACGGCGGCGCGCAGGCGATCGGGGTGGGGTTCGACGCCATGCTCCCGGGCGCGGGCCACGAGGTGGGCGGCCGCGGCGTCAACGCCCCGCAGGCTGGCGGCGACCGCGTCGTAGAGCCCGGGTCCGAAGCGCAGCGCCAGGCCGGCTGGGGTGCGTCCGCCGATGAACCGGGCGGCGCGACGACCAGCGAGCCAGGTCCCGGTGGAGCCGACGCGACGGGCGACCGAGGACGGCGTGTCGGCCGAGAGCGCCTGCACCACGTCGACGGCGGTCGCCGTCGCGTTCGGGTTGCGCAGCGCCCGCTGGACCCGCTGGTCGACCAGGGCCCGGACGGCGTCCTCGACGCCGGAGCCCAGGGCGCCGGCGCCGGCGCCCGCCACGTCCCGGGTCCGTGCGAGCACGGCTCCCACGACGGCGAGCACCTCGTCGCGGGTGGATCGGTCGTCGTTCACGGCCATGCCGGAAGGGTACGGGCGGTGCGGGCGGACCCGGCGCGCCAGCCGGTTCCCCGGCCCGGCTGGGGAGGCGACATGCTGGTGCCGTGCCCATGGACCACGACGCCCGCGTCGCCGCCGATCAGGCGTTCCTCGGCCTCGAGGACCTCGGCGGGGGCCGCTTGCGCTTCGAGGTCGTGTCGCAGCTGTCGAGGGGCGGCGACACGCGTCTCTACGGCGGGGCCGCCGTGGCGCTCTCCGTCGCGGCGATGGCCTCCACGACCGGGCGCGACCCGGTGTGGGTGACCACCCAGTACGTGTCCACCGCCATGCTCGGCGAGACGGTCGACCTGCAGGTCGAGGTGCTGGCCGAGGGTCGGCGCACGTCGCAGGTGCGCGCCACCGCCACCACCGGCGAGGGCGTCGTGTTCGCCTCGCTCGGCGCGTGCGGGACGCTGCGCGAGGACGCCATGACCGGCACCTTCGAGCGCTGCCCCCAGGTCACACCGCCCGACGAGGGCACGGTCATCATGCGCCCCCAGGACGACGGCATCGGCTGGTTCCACCACGCCGACGTCCGCACGGCGCACATCGTCGACCACCCCGACGAGGGCGACGGGCGGCTGTGCGTGTGGATGCGCCGCCGCGACGGCGGACCGGTGACCCCGGCCATCTCCGCCTACCTGGCCGACCTCATCCCCCTGTCCATCCCGCGGGGGTGCGGGGTGCTCGGCGCCGGCACCAGCATCGACAACACGATCCGCATCGGCGCCGCCGGCGAGACCGAGTGGATCCTCCTCGACATGCGACCCAACCTGGCGATCGGCGGCTACGGCCACGGGATCGCCAACGTGTGGACCGAGGACGGCCAGCTGCTCGCCGTCGCCGCCCAGACGGCGTCGCTGTTCGAGCTGCCCTTCGACCCCCTGACGCCGTTCGGCTGAGAGGCGACCCGTGCTGCCACCCCTCACCCTGCTCGCCTCGATCCCGAGCCCGCCGGACGACGGCATCTCGATCGGGCCCCTCGACCTGCGGGCCTACGGCCTGGCCATCGCCGTCGGCGTGCTGGTCGCCGTCGGGATCGCCCGCCGGCGCTGGGCCGCCCGGGGCGGTGACCCCGAGGTCATCGGCGAGATCGCCGTGTGGGCCGTGCCCGCCGGCCTCGTCGGCGCCCGGCTGTACCACGTCGTCACCGACTGGCACCGCTTCGACGATGCGCCCCTGGACGCCTTCAAGGTGTGGGAGGGAGGCCTGGGGATCCCGGGCGGCATCCTCGGCGGTGCCGTGGTCGGCGTGCTCGTGGCGAAGCGCCGCGGCTACCACGTCCCCGGGCTCATGGACGCCGTGGCGCCGGCCCTCCCCGTCGCGCAGGCCATCGGCCGCCTCGGGAACTGGTTCAACCAGGAGCTCTTCGGCCGTCCGACCGACCTGCCCTGGGGCCTGGAGATCGACCGCGACCACCGCCCGGACCGCTACCTGGACGTCGAGACCTTCCACCCGACCTTCCTCTACGAGGCGCTGTGGAACCTCGCCCTCGCCGCCCTGCTCGTGTGGATCGGCCGGCGGGGCGTGCTGCGGGCCGGGCAGCTGTTCTGGCTCTACGTCGCCGGCTACGGCCTGGGCCGGCTGTGGGTGGAGTCGCTGCGCATCGACGAGGCGACCCGCATCGGCGGCGTGCGCGTCAACATCTGGGTCAGCGCGCTGGCGATCGTCGCCGCCCTCGCCGTGTTCCTGTGGCGCCAGCGGCAACCGGACGAGCCGGACCCCGAGCCGGCCGAGACCGTGGAGGAGACCGCATGACGACCACCGAGCCCGCGGTGGCGACGATCGGTCCCGACGCCACCATCGCCGAGGCCGCCACCGAGCTGCACCGCCGCGGCGCGTCGGCGCTGGTCGTGGTCGAGGGCGAGGCCGTCGTGGGCCTGCTCACCGAGCGGGACCTCGTGCGGGTGATCGTCGACGGCGCCGACCCCGCCGCCGTGGGCGTGCGTGCACGCATGCGCACCGACGTGGTGACCGTGGCCCCGGGCACCGACGCGATGGAGGCCCGTGAGCTGATGGGCCGCCACGGCCTGCGACACCTGCCGGTCGTCGACGCCGGCCGGGTGGTGGGGCTGATCGAGCAGGCCGACTCGCGCACCGGCATCCACTTCCACGAGCACCGCCTGCCGAGCGCGGCCTCGGCCCCCACGATCCCCGACTTCCGGGGACCCTACGCCGACGGTCCCCCCGCCGAGGAGCTCGAGGTCGACGCCCCCGACCTGTCGCACTTCGGCTGGGGGGAGATCCGCCGGGGCCTGCTCGTGGGGTGGACCCTGGCCTACTGCGTCCTGCGCGCCCTGCTGCGCCGACGTGCCGCCATCGTGCTGCGCCGCGGGGGCGACGTGCCCGGGTGGTGGGAGACGGCGTCGGAGGGCGCGGTCGACGCCTTCGAGCGGCTGGGACCGGCGTTCGTGAAGCTCGGGCAGCTCATGGCCTCGTCGCCCGGCGTGTTCCCCGAGCCCCTGGCCGACGCCTGCCAGCGCACGCTCGACGAGGTCCCGCCCTTCGACTCCGAGACCGCCCGGCGCATCATCGAGGAGGACCTCGGCCGGCCGCCCGAGGAGATCTTCCGCTGGTTCGACGACCAGCCGCTGTCGGCCGCGTCGATCGGTCAGGTGCACGCGTGCGTGCTGCCCGACGGCCGCGAGGCGGTCGTGAAGCTGCAGCGCCCCGGCGTGCGACAGCTGATGACGCACGACCTGCGGATCCTGTGGCGCATCGCCACGCTGGCCCAGCGGTGGGACTGGCTGTCCTCCGCCGATCCCGTGGCGATCATCGAGGATACCGCCCACGTCAACTTCCAGGAGCTCGTGCCCGCGCTCGAGGCGACCCGCCAGGCCCAGTTCCGCGAGAAGATCTGGGCCTTCGGCGACAACCGGAACATCACGGCGCCGGAGGTCTACTGGAGCCACTGCGGGCCACGGATCATCTGCATGGAGCGGATGCGGGGCACCCCGCTCGACGAGTTCGAGGAGATGGCCCGCCAGGGGATCGACGGCGAGCTGATGCTGCGCTGGGGCGCCAAGGTCTGGATCGAGTCGGTGTGCGTGCACGGCCCGTTCCACGGCGACATGCACGCCGGGAACATCTGGTTCCTCCCCGACGGCCGGGCGAGCTTCCTCGACTTCGGGATCATGGGCGAGCTCGAGGAGCCCTACCGCGAGGTCATCAAGGACATCCTCTACACCTGCATGATCGACGGCGACTTCACGCGGGTGGCCCGGGCCTACCGGAAGGTGGGCGTGTTCCCGAGCGACGTCGGTTCCGACGAGGAGCTGGGGATGCGCCTCGGCATGATCCTGGGCCCCATGCTCCAGGCCGGCATCGGCGGGATGAACCTGGGCGAGATGCTGAAGATGAGCATCGACCTCATGGACAGCTACGGCGCCAGGGGACCCCGCGAGCTGGTGCTCATCGCCAAGCAGCTCGCCTACATGGAGCGCTACGCCAAGGGCATGGCCCCCGACTACCGCATCATCCAGGACCTGTACCTGGTGAAGAACATCTTCCCCGAGGCCGTCGAGGCCAAGGCCGCCGAGCTCGGCATCACCATCCCGGACTGAGCGGCGGCCGCCGTCGGAAGCACGGAGCCATGCACTGGAATCGTGCGCGCCAGGTCGGCGGCGGGGTGGGTGTCCGGTAGCTCGACGAAGGCAAGGTCGAGTTGGGTGACCCGGGGCAACTCCTGGAGGGCCATGGCTACCGGATAGATGGACCGTCGGCGAGCGCGCCAATGACTGATCGTGCGTCGCTCATCGCCGCAGGGCGAACGACGTAGCGGTCGATCCCGAGTGCTTGCTTGGTTTGCCGGAGTTTGGCGGCAATCTCGTCCACGGTGCCGATCCAGACGAAGGGTGCTTCGAGCAGGTCTTCGACGGACGTCCCCGGGATGAGCTCGGTCAGCTGTTGCGCAGCGGCGGCCACGTCGTCGGTGACAACGACCGCTTGCACGAGCGCCTCAATCTCCGGACTGTCAACGCGCGTGTCGCCGGTCGATGCGATTGTCTGGAGGATCGCTTGGACGGTATCGCGGCTCCAGTCGACCTCGTGACGGTGGCCGTCAGCCAGCGTCCTGCCGAGTCCGGTGATGCCGACGATGTCGGCGCACCGGCCGGCGAAGTGCAACACCCGGCGACCGTTGCCGCCTACGAGCAGCGGAACGGGGTTTCGTACGGGTGGAGGATCGTTCAGCACTGCGTCGGCGAGGGTGAAGTGTTCTCCTGTCCGCGAGACCGTCCCGCCGGCGAGCAGCTGGGTGGTCGCCTCGACCAGCTCGATCATTCGAGAAACTCGTTCACCAGCCGAGGGAAACGGCCTCCCCGTCGATGTCCACTCCTGGGGTGTGTGGCCGGCGCCGACACCGAGTACGGCTCGGCCGTCGGAGACGAGATCCAAGGTGGACACCGCAGTGGCAAGCGGGAGCGGCTCCCAGACGCCAGCATTGACGACACACGTTCCGAGCTCGATCCGCTCCGTGACCGTCGCAGCTGCCGCGAGGCTCACGAACGGAGATGGCAAGGACCCCGGATGATCAGCGACGTACAGCGCGTGGAAGCCGCTGTCCTCCACGGCTCGTGCGAGCTCGAGCCACGACACTCGGTCCCTCGGAGCCGCCTGGACCGATATCCGGATCGCCATGACGCCATTGCACCACGGACGAGCGGATGGCGGTTCTCAACGCACCTCGAGACACCACGAGTTGAAGGATCCCGGCGACCTTCGGGGACGTGGTTCGGGGATGCGCCGAGGCACCACGACACTCCGGCACCTCTGTTCCACCGTCCCGATCCACGCCGATGGAGTTGACCGGGTCAGTCAGCTCCAGGGGTTGAGGATCTCGAGCCCCTCGAAGCGCTGGAAGTCGGAGACGTTGCGGGTGACCACGCTCATGCGGTGCACGAGCGCGGTCGCGCCGATGAGTGCATCGCGGAACGGTGCCGGGTCGGGGACGTGAAGCGCTGCGGCGCGACGTGCCACGTCCTCATCGACATCGAGCACACGTTCTGCGAAGGCGATGGCAACGCTGTCGTCGAGCCACGATCGAAGGACCGAGCCTTGCGTCGCGTCTGAGCGCTCCATCAGCAGTACGCCGTGTTCGAGTTCGTGGATCGTGATTGCCGAGATGAACATCTCGGCCGACGCGACCCCTGCGGCCCACTCGGCCACCCCCGGGGCGGCCTTGCCTGATCGGACCTTCCGCAGCTCCGAGACGACGTCCGTGTCGAGGACGAACATCAGTCGAACTGGGCTGGTTGAGCCCGTTCCGAGCTCCGCGGCGTCGTGAACTCGATGTCCTCGATCCCGGCGACCTAGTCTCGACGCCTTGGCTGTCCGTTCGTGGCCGTCCCGTCCAGCGGCCGGGGGACTCCCCGTCTTTCGCCGCCCCCATGGCCGCCGGGCCAGGGCACAATGGACGGCGTGAGCGTGCACGTCGAGGTTCCTGAGCCCCTCGCTGGCCGTCTCGCCGCCGAAGCAGCCCGCCGCGGGGTCACTGTCGAGGAGGTGGCTGTCGAAGCGCTCGAAGGCGTCTACGGGCCCTTCGAGACCACCGATGGCGGCGACACCCTCGCAGCGTTCATCGGCTGCGGGTCATCGGGCCGCCACGAGCCGTTCGACATCGCGAAGGCACCTTCGGACCTGGCGGCCCGCAAGCTCGCCCACGGCGCCTGAACCGCTGAGCGCCGCCAGTGAGCGTGATCGTCGCCACCGGCGTGTTCGTGTCCGCGGCGGACACCGATGAGCTCCGCCACGCCGACTGCTCCGCCGTGCTCACTGGGCACCGAGGCCAGCTCGTCACCACCGCGGCAGTTGTCGCCGAGACGGCGTGGCTGATCGAGGACCGCCTCGGCCCCGCCGTCGAGGCTCGGTTCCTCACCATGGTCCTCACAGACTCTGCCGCTTCGTTCTCTCGAGCTCCCCGAGCCGGCCGCTGAACGGCGCCCTGCGGGCGCCTCGGGGCCCCCCGGAACCGGAACCGGGGGGACTCCCGCCGGCTGCTGCTGCGGGGCAGCCCGGCGACGAAAAGGGGCTCTCCTGTCGGTCGCGTGGGTCACGCAGCGGTCTGGTGGCCCGGGAGGTCGGGTCGGTAGCCGCCGTGGGCGAGTAGGGCCAGGGCGATGAGGGCGTCGGGGGACTTGAAGCCGTAGGCCATGCGGGTCAGGACCCGGATCTTGGCGTTCGTGCTCTCGACGAGTGACGTGTGTCTGCAGACGCACAACAAGCGCATGCGGGTGTCGAGCACGAACAGTACGTGGGGGAAGTCGTCGTGCATGCGGCACCCCACCAGCCGCTCCACCCCAGGACGGTCTCGGGAGCCCGGGTGGAACCAGGGAGGGACTCCGTAGCGTGGAGCCATGGCCGAGCTGATCGTGCAGACCGTGGCCCTCGGGGCGCCGCCGTGGCCCACCGTCGACCCGTTCCTCTTCTGCGTCCACCACGTCGACGCGTACCCCAAGGGCAACCTGCACCTGGGTCCGGACGCCGACCTGCGGGGCCGCCCCCTCGGCCAGGACTTCACGGCCACCGACGGCTGGAACATGTACCACGGCATGGTCGTGCCCGGGTTCCCGTCGCACCCCCACCGCGGGTTCGAGACCGTCACGTACGTGCGCCAGGGGCTCGTCGACCACGCCGACTCCCTCGGCGCCGCCGCCCGCTACGGCAAGGGCGACGTCCAGTGGATGACCGCCGGCCGTGGCATCCAGCACGCCGAGATGTTCCCGCTCCTCGACCCCGACGGACCCAACCCGATGGAGCTGTTCCAGATCTGGCTCAACCTCCCGGCCGAGGACAAGTTCGTCGAACCCAGCTACAAGATGCTCTGGGACGCCGAGATCCCCCGCGTCCCGGTCGACGGCGAAGGCGAGATCACCGTCATCGCCGGCGCCGTCCCCGGCCCGAGCGGGCTCGTCGTGCCCCCGTCACCGGCGCCCGACTCGTGGGCCGCCCGCCCCGACACCGATGTCGCCCTGTGGCACGTGCGCCTCGGCGCCGGCGCGTCGGCCACGCTGCCGCCGGCCCGGTACGACGACACGGTCAGGGTCCTCTACGTCTTCGACGGCGACGGGCTGCACCTCGGCGGCCAGGAGCACGACGTGCCCACCGGCATCGTGGTCGACAGCGCCCAGGAGGCCGAGCTCCGTGCCGCCGGGGCCGGCGTCGACGTGCTCGTCATGCAGGGCCGCCCCATCGGTGAGCCGGTGGCGCAGTACGGCCCGTTCGTGATGAACACGAACGAGGAGATCCAGCAGGCCTTCGCCGACTACCAGCGCGACCACTTCGGTGGCTGGCCCTGGGACCGCAGCGACCCCGTGCACGGCCGCGACCCGCAGCGCTTCGCCCGCCACGCCGACGGCCGCGAGGAGCTGGCGGCGAGCTAGCCGGCCTGGTCGAACTCAGCCAGGACGCGCTCGGCGTCGGGGTGCCGGCGGATGCGGTCCTCGAGCAGCTGGCGCTGCTGGTCGGCTTCGAGGGCGGGCTTGTCGACGACGGCCCACTTCACCAGGTCGTCCCAGAAGCGGTCGATGACCTCGGCGCCGGCGATGGTGCCGCCGTCGACCGTGCGGAACGTGCACGAGCGGATCTCGCCCAGGTACAGGCGGAGCGAGGAGACGTGGATCTCCTCGTCGATGCGGATGCGGCCGATGATCTCGGCGGCCTCCTCGGCCTGTTCGGCGCGGTCGCCCCACAGCTCCGGGGTGCACAGCACGGCCTGGGTCTCGGAGAACCCCAGCTCGGCCCGGAACTCGATGAGCAGGAGGTTGGCGAGGAAGGACACGACGCCCTCGATCTCGGAGCGCAGCTCGGGGATCCGGCGCTCGTCGTCCTCACGGGCGATGGTCTCGGGCGGCTCGACGTCGGGGTGGGCGGCCTCGCCGAACGCGAGGTCGCGGGCGACGAACCACATCTCGTCGTGGCCGCCGATGCCCCGGTCGGGCTGGCCGCCCTCGTCGAGGCCGTGGGCGAGCAGCAGCCCCTCGTTCAGGTGGCCGATGCCCATGTCCGAGATGTCCTCGACGATGGCGTCCTGCAGGTCGGGGAACGTGACCTCGGCGAGCAGGCGGCCCTTGGCCTCGATCTTGCCGATGATCGTCAGCAGGTTCCAGAAGGTCTCGCCGAGGCCGTTGCGCAGCAGCACCCGCTGCTGCTCGACGTTGGGGAGCCGGGCGCCGTCGAGGAGCGAGGCGTCGGCGTCGAACAGGTCGCCGCCGCGCTGGCGCAGCGCCGCCGTCCACGCCTCGACCGCCGGGCCCCGAACCTTCGTGCGCGGCGGCTGGTAGGTGCCGTCGGCCAGGAACCCGCCGTGCATGCGCCGGCCGGCGACCAGCTGGGGCTCGGCGTAGTCGTGGTCGGCGAGCAGCTCGTCGCGGGTGTACCGCAGCTGCAGCGGGGTCGCCTGGGCGGCCTGCACGGTGTCGGTCACGTCGTCCCCCTCGGAGCTCATCCTGACCCGGCGGTCAAGCGTAGCCGGGAAGGGCGCCTTGCCGCCCGGCGCTCGCACCCTGGCAGGCTCGCGTGATGCTCGACTGGGTGCCCCGCTGGCTGCGGTGGGTCTTCGGCGCCCTGGTCATGGCCATGGTGCTCTGGTTCCTGGTGATCCCGCAGTTCGGGGAGGCCGACCGCGCCCTGGGCGCCGTCACCCGGGTGCACCTCGGCTTCGTGCTCGCCGGGGGCGCGCTCGTCGCCGTCGCCGTCTTCGCCCAGGCCGAGCTCACCCGCGTGGTGCTGCCGGCCGGGGAGCGTCCCGGCCGCTTCGACATGGTGCAGCTCGAGCTGGCGTCGACCGCGGTCAGCCACACGGTGCCCGGGGGCACGGCCGCCGGGACCGCCCTCGCCTACCGCCTCCTGACGCAGCAGGGCGCGCAGGGCAGCTCCGCCGGCTTCGCCCTCGGCATCCGGGGCATCGGCTCGGCCCTGGTCCTCAACGCCATCCTGTGGGCGGCGCTCCTCGTGTCGATCCCGACGCAGGGCTTCGACTCCCGCTACACCACCGCGGCCGTGCTCGGCACGGTGCTCCTGACCGCGGCCGGCGTGATGGCCGTGGGGCTGCTGCGCACCCCGGAGGCGACGACGAAGCTCATGTGCCGGGTGGCGCAGCCGATCCCGCTCATCGACGCCGACAAGGTGCCCCAGGTCGTCGGCCGCCTGTCCGAGCAGCTGCGCACCCTGGTCGCCGACCGTCGCCTGGCCGCAGCCGCCATCGGCTGGTCGGCCGCCTACTGGCTCGCCCTCGCCGCCGCGCTGTGGGTCCTGCTCCACGCCTTCGGGTGGACGGGCCACCCGGTGTCGGTGCTCGTCGCGTTCGGGATCGTCAACGTGCTGGCCGCCATCCCGGTCACGCCACGCGGCCTCGGTGTGCTCGAGGCGGTGCTCATCCCGATGCTCGTCGGGTTCGGGGCCCCAGCCACCGTGGCGACCCTCGGCGTGGTCTCGTGGCGGCTCCTGTCGTTCTGGGCCCCCATCCCCCTCGGCACCCTGAGCTACGTGTCGCTGCGGGTCTCCCAGCGAGGTGCGGCGACGCGCCAGGAGACGGCCGGCGAGCTGGCCGACCTCAGCCGAACGTCCCGTGAGTCGTTCGGCGACTGGGCCGAGCGCCACGCGCTCCGTCGGCGAGACTCGGGGGCATGACCGAGTCGACCGACGACGGCCCGAAGCTGCTCTCCGGGGGCAACCCGCAGATCCCCAAGGGCGAGGGCGACGCACCGGTGCAGGCGTACATCGCCGCCATGCCCGGCTGGAAGCGCGCCCTCGGCGACCGCCTCGACGCGCTGATCGAGCGCACCGTCCCCGACGTCCACAAGGCCGTCAAGTGGAACCAGCCGTTCTACGGCAGCGAGGGCGACGGCTGGTTCCTGGCCTTCCGCTGCTACACGAAGTACGTCCAGCTGCAGTTCTTCCGCGGCACGTCCCTCGACCCCGAACCCCCGAAGGCGGCGAAGCACCCCGAGGTCCGGTACCTCGACATCCACGAGGACGACGACGTCGACGAGGACCGGCTGACGTCGTGGATCCGGCAGGCCAGCGAGCTGCCGGGCGAGAAGGTGTGATCCCCTGCGGGCGCCCGAACCGCTCGACATCACCTATCCGGCCGACCTCCCGATCACGGCCCGGCGCGCCGAGCTCCTCGAGGTCCTCGCCGCGAACCAGGTGGTGGTCGTCGCCGGCGAGACCGGCTCGGGCAAGAGCACGCAGCTGCCCAAGCTGTGCCTCGAGCTCGGGCGCGGCATCCGCGGGCTGATCGGGCACACCCAGCCCCGTCGCATCGCGGCGCGCGCCGTGGCCGAGCGCGTCGCCGAGGAGCTCGGTGTCGAGGTCGGTGGAGCCGTCGGCTACGCCGTGCGCTTCACCGACCAGGTCGGCCCCGACACCCGCCTGAAGGTGATGACCGACGGCATCCTGCTCAACGAGCTCCAGCGCGACCGGACGCTGCGGGCCTACGACACGATCATCGTGGACGAGGCCCACGAGCGCAGCCTGAACATCGACTTCATCCTCGGCTACCTCAAGCAGCTGCTGCCGCGCCGGCCGGACCTCAAGGTCGTCGTCACCTCGGCGACCATCGACACCGAGCGCTTCGCCGAGCACTTCGCCGACCCCGACGGGACCCCGGCGCCGGTGGTGGAGGTGTCCGGGCGCACCTACCCGGTGGAGCTGCGCTACCGGCCCGATCCCGAGACCGGCGAACCCGCCGACGACCTGGTCGAGGCGGTCACCGACGCCGTGCAGGAGCTGGTGCGGGAGGGCCCGGGCGACGTGCTCGTGTTCGCCTCCGGCGAGCGGGAGATCCGTGACCTGGCCGACGCCGTCGACGGGCTGCGGCTCCCCGGCACCGAGGTGCTGCCGCTGTTCGCCCGGCTCTCGGCTGCCGAGCAGCACCGCGTGTTCGCCCGCCACGCGAACCGCCGGGTCATCATCGCCACCAACATCGCCGAGACCTCGATCACCGTGCCGGGCATCCGCTACGTCGTCGACCCCGGCACGGCCCGCATCTCCCGGTACAGCAAGCGGACCAAGGTGCAGCGGCTGCCGATCGAGCCGATCTCCCAGGCGAGCGCCGCCCAGCGCGCCGGACGCTGCGGGCGGGTCGCCCCGGGCATCTGCATCCGCCTCTACGGCGAGGACGACCTCGACGCCCGACCCGAGTTCACCGAACCGGAGATCCTGCGCACGAACCTGGCCTCGGTCATCCTGCAGATGACCGCCCTCGGCCTCGGCGACGTCGAGTCGTTCCCGTTCGTCGAGCCCCCCGACCGCCGCACCGTCGCCGACGGCGTGACCCTGCTCGAGGAGCTCGGCGCGCTCCAGCCCGACCGACCGGCGACCGACCGCCGGCTGACGCCGCTCGGCAAGCGGCTCGCCCGCCTCCCCCTCGACCCGACCCTCGGGCGCATGGTGCTCGAGGCGGAGCGCAACCGCTGCGTGCACGAGGTGATGGTCATCGCCGCTGGGCTCTCCATCCAGGACCCGCGCGAGCGTCCCCTCGGGAAGGAGGAGCAGGCCGGTCAGCTGCACGCCCGCTTCCGGGTGCCGGGCTCGGACTTCCTCGGCTACCTGGCGCTGTGGGAGCACGTGAAGGAGCGCCAGCGCGAGCTGTCGTCGTCACGGTTCCGTCGGGAGGCGAAGGCCGAGCACCTCCACGTGATGCGCCTGCGCGAGTGGCAGGACGTCTACACCCAGATCCGCCAGGTCGTGCGCAGCCTGGGCATCCGCATCGACCGCGAACCCGCCGACGCCGATGCCATCCACCGATCGCTCCTCGCCGGGCTCATCGCCAACGTCGGCAACCGCGACGAGGAGGCAGCGCCGTCGAAGGGCCGTGGCCCGCGGGGGCCGATCGAGTACGTGGGTCCCCGCGGCGCCCGGTTCGCCCTCGCCCGCACCTCGATCCTGTCGAAGAGCCCGCCCCGCTGGGTGGTCGTCGCCGAGATCGTCGAGACCAACCGCCTGTGGGCGCGCACGGCCGCCACGATCCACCCCACGTGGATCGAGCAGGCCGCCGGCCACCTGCTCACCTACACCTACGACGAGCCCCACTGGAACCGCGAGCGCGGTGCCGCCCAGGTCGTCGAGCGGGTCCGCCTCCGGTCGCTGGCGATCGTCGAGGGCCGCACCGTCAACCTCGACCGCATCGACCGGCGCCTCGCCCGTGAGCTGTTCCTCCTCCACGCCCTGGTCCGGGGCGAGTGGGACACCCAGCACGGCTTCGCGGCCCGGAACGCCGAGCGGATCGCCGAGGTGCGGGCCATGGAGGACCGCGCCCGGCGACGCGACCTCCTGGTCGACGAGGACGCCGTGCTCGAGCTCTTCGACGCCCGCGTCCCCGACCACGTCACCGACGTGCGCCGCTTCGATCGGTGGTGGCGGGACGCCGAGCAGCAGGGCCCGCACCTCCTCGACCTGGCTGTCGAGGACCTCCTCGGCGGTCCGATCGACCTGGACGACGATGCCTTCCCCGAGGTCGTGGCCGCCGGGCCGGCCGAGGTCCGCGTCGACTACGACTTCGAGCCGGGTCGCGAGCACGACGGCGTCACCTTCGAGGTGCCGGTCGCCGTGCTCAACCGCACCGACCCGGCACGCTTCGACTGGCTCGTCCCGGGGCTGCGCACCGAGCTGGTCACGGCGTTCATCAAGGCGCTGCCCAAGCCGGTGCGGCGCAACCTCGTGCCGGCCCCGGATCGCGCCGCCGAGGTCACGACCCGGGTCGGTCCCGACGACGGACCGCTCCGCCCGGTGCTGGCCGCCGAGCTCGGCCGTCTCGCCGGTGCGCCTGTGACCCCCGACGTCTGGGACGACCTCGAGCTGCCGCCGCACCTGCGTCCCCGGTTCCGGGTGGTCGAGGAGGGGCGGACCCTGGCCGAGGGCGACGACCTGGCGGAGCTGGAGCGACGTCTGCGGGCCCACGTGCGGGCCACCGTGGTCGCCCAGGCGCCGGAGCTCGAGCGCGACGGGCTCACCTCCTGGAGCATCGGGACGCTGCCCCGGGTGCTCGAGACCACGCTCGACGGCCTGCCGGTCCAGGGGTACCCGGCGCTCATCGACCAGGGCGAGGCGGTGGGCGTGCGCATCCTGGCGTCCCGGGACCAGCAGCGGGCGCTGCACTGGAACGGGGTGCGCCGCCTCCTCGCCGTCCAGCTCCCGCGACCGGCCCGGGCCCTGCAGCGCCGCCTCGACGCGCGCGTGCTGCTGGGGCTCACCGCGGCGCCGCACGGCACGGTCACCGCCGCCGTCGACGACGCCTTCCACGCCGTGCTCGACGCCCTGCTGCTGGAGGCCGGCGGGCCGCCGTTC
>Ga0208490_100477_pt1 | contig 24651 bp, 21 predicted proteins | sample SubbioAug_CSWold_FD_184818 | JGI IMG/M metagenome (GOLD analysis project Ga0208490, IMG submission 184818) | Serpentinite rock and fluid subsurface biosphere microbial communities from McLaughlin Reserve, California, USA - CR11Aug_CSWold (SPAdes) | ecosystem: Environmental > Terrestrial > Deep...
CCGTCGTCGACCGAGCCGGCCGTGGCGAACCGCAGGAGCTCCATCAGAAGTAGCCCTCCTTCTTGCGGTCCTCCATGGCGGCCTCGCTCACCCGATCATCGGCGCGGGTGGCGCCTCGCTCGGTGATGCGGGTCGCGGCGACCTCTTCGATGATGGCGGGCAACGTGTCCGCGGCGGACTCGACGGCACCGGTGCAGGTCATGTCGCCGATGGTGCGGTAGCGCACCGTCTCGGAGAACACGGTCTCCCCCTCGAGCAGCTCGATGTGGGGCGACTCCGACAGCAGCATGCCGTCGCGCTCGAACACCTTGCGCTCGTGGGCGAAGTAGATCGAGGGGATCTCGATGTCCTCCTCGTGCAGGTACTGCCACACGTCGAGCTCGGTCCAGTTGCTGATCGGGAACACCCGGATGTGCTCGCCCTTGCGGTGCTTGCCGTTGTAGAGGCTCCACACCTCGGGACGCTGGCCCTTGGGGTCCCACTGGCCGAAGTCGTCACGGAAGGAGAACACGCGCTCCTTGGCCCGGGCCTTCTCCTCGTCGCGCCGGGCGCCGCCGAACACGGCGTCGAAGCCGTGCTCCTCGATCGCATCGAGGAGGGTCACCGTCTGGAGCTGGTTGCGACTGGCGCGGGGGCCGGTGACCTCGACCACCCGGCCCTGGTCGATCGAGTCCTGCACCGAGGCCACGATGAGCCGGGCGCCCGCCCGCTCCAACCGGCTGTCGCGGAACTCGATGACCTCGGGGAAGTTGTGCCCGGTGTCCACGTGCATCACCGGGAACGGGATCTTCGCCGGAGCGAAGGCCCGGATGGCCAGCTCGAGCATGACGATCGAGTCCTTGCCGCCCGAGAACAGCAGCACGGGACGCTCGAACTCGGCGGCCACCTCGCGCATGATGTGGATCCCCTCGGCCTCGAGGGCTCGGAGGTGGGACAGCTGGTAGCTCATCGTGTCCTGCTCGTGGTCCGGACGTGAGTGGGCAAATGTACGGTCGTCGCCGGTTGGTAGACAATCCAGCGTGCCAGCCCAGCCTGCCGTCTCCGACGCCGACCACACCCTGGCCAAGCGGCTGGCGGTGGCCGCCGGCGAGCTGCTGGTCGGCCTGCGCGACCAGATGGTCGCCGACGGGGCCGACCCGAAGGAGCTGAAGGACGAGGGCGACCGGCTCGCCAACGAGCTGCTGCTGGCCGAGCTCGACGAGCACATGCGGCCGGGCGACGCCGTGCTCTCGGAGGAGGCCCGGGCCACCCACGACGACGGCGTGCGGCTGGGCGCGTCCCGGGTGTGGATCATCGATCCGCTCGACGGCACGCGGGAGTTCTCGGAGCCGCCCCGCAGCGACTGGGCGGTGCACGTCGCCCTGTGCGTCGACGGTGCCCCGGTGTGCGGCGCGGTGGCCCTGCCCGCCCTCGGCACGGTGCTGTCCACCGCCGACCCCGTGCTCGACCTGGGCCCGATCGGGCAGCCCCGCATCGTCGTGAGCCGCACCCGCCCCCCGGCCGAGGCCGAGACCGTGCGCGACGCCCTCGACGGCGTGCTGGTCGAGATGGGCTCCGCCGGCGCCAAGACCATGGCCATCCTGCGGGGCGAGGTCGACTGCTACCCGCACTCCGGCGGTCAGTACGAGTGGGACTCCGCCGCGCCGGTGGCCGTCGCCCTCCACCACGGGCTGCACGCCAGCCGGCTCGACGGATCCCCGCTCGTCTACAACCGGCCGGACCCGTACCTGCCCGACCTGCTGGTCTGCCGGGCCGAGCTGGCCGAGCGCTCCCTGGCCGCCCTGGGCGGAGGGAGCCGAGCCGAGAGGCGAGGCGACCCATGAGCACGGTGCCCCACGGCGGCGAAGCCGCCAAACCAGTCGCGTGAGGAGGTGAGCCATTCGCGCAGATCCTGAACCCGTGGAGCTGAAGGCGGTCCGCTACGAGGTCGGCGGCCACGTGGCCCGCCTCACCCTCGACCGTCCCGAGCGGGGCAACGCCTGGACCGGTCGCATGCACCTCGAGTACCGCTGGGCCATGACGGAGGCCGAGGCCGACCCCGACGTGCGGGTCGTCGTGGTCACCGGCGCCGAGAACCCCGGGGGGCGGACGGCGTTCTGCGTCGGCGCCGACGCGAAGGCCCTCGAGGGCCACGTCGACAAGGGTGGCTACGACGACGGCCTCCGTGGCGCCGAGCCACCCATGCCCCAGGTCGACCCCGCCTTCGCCGCCGACTTCGCCTTCCAGCTCGGCATGCGCACACCGGTGGTCGCCGTGGTGAACGGTGCGGCCGCCGGCGTCGGGCTCGTCATCGCCTGCTTCGCCGACGTCCGCTTCGCGGTCCGGGGCGCCAAGCTCACCACCGCGGCGCCGAAGCTCGGCTTCCCGGCGGAGTACGGGCTGTCGTGGCTGCTGCCCCGCCTGGTGGGGGCCGGCCGTGCCGCGGACTGGCTGCTGTCGGGTCGGGTGTTCCTCACCGACGAGGCCGCCGAGGTCGGGCTGCTCTCGGCCGTCCTGGCCCCGGACGAGCTGGCTGCCCACGTCGACGCCTACGTCACCGACCTCGCCCGCCACGTCTCGCCGGCCTCGGTCGCCGCCACCAAGGCCCAGCTCTGGGGCGACCTGCTCCACGGCGACCCTGCCGGGTCGGTCCGGCGCTCGATGGTGCTGCTGCGGGAGATGTCGACCGGTCCCGACTTCGTCGAGGGCAGCCGGGCACTGTCGGAGCGCCGGCGCCCCGAGTTCTGATCAGCGCCGGATCTCGGCCAGCACCTCCTCGGTGTGCTCCCCCAGGCCGGGCACGCCCCGGCGCGGTCCCGCCGGGGTGGCGGAGAAGTCGACCGGCGTCATCACGCCGCGGTGCGCAGCCGCGCCCTCGCCGTCCGGCACGTCGACGAAGGCGCCGATCGCCACCGCCTGGGGGTCCTCCACCACCTCGGCGAGGGTGTTCACCGGCGCCCACCACACGTCGTGCTCGTCGAAGCGCGCGGTCCAGTGGTCCCGGTCGGCGCCGGCGAAGGCCTCGTCCAGCAGGGCGATGAGGGCCGGGGCGTTGACCCGGCGGTCCTTGGCCGAGGCGAAGCGCTCGTCGTCGGCCAGCTCGGGGCGGCCGATGGCCTGCAGCAGCGGTGGCCAGTGGCGGTCGGCCTCGAGGCCGAGCAGCCAGAACCACCGGCCGTCCCCGGCCTCGTAGGAGTTGATGAGCGGGTTGCCGACCGTGGTGCGCGGGTCGGTCGGCAGGTGCTTGCCGTACCGCAGCTGGATGTTGAGCGGCCAGCCCATCGTGTAGATGCCGGCTCGCAGGAGCGACGTGTCCACCAGCTGGCCCCGCCCGGTGCGCTCCCGGGCGAACAGGGCGGCGCAGATCCCGGCCGTGATCGTGGTGCCGGTGATGTGGTCGCCGACCCCGCCGGCGTTGGCCACCGGCGCCTGGTCCGGCGGCACCGCCTGGCTGGCCATGCCCGAGCGGGCGAAGAAGGCGCCGAGGTCGTAGCCGGCCCGGTGCGCGTCGGGCCCGGTGCGGCCGAAGCCGGAGACCTGGGCGTACACGAGCCGGTCGTGGGTCGCGAGCAGGGTCTCGGGACCGAACCCGAGGCGCTCGACGGCGTCCGGTCGCAGGTTGGTGAGGAAGACGTCCGCGGTGGCGACGAGGTCGTGCAGGTCGCGGCGACCGTCCTCGGTGCGCAGGTCGAGCACGACGGAGCGCTTGCCGCGGTTGTCCAGGTCGAACGGCGGCGACTGCGGCTCCCCGTGCCCGGACAGCACGGCGAACAGGCGTCGCATCGGATCGCCCTCGGGCGCCTCCACCTTGATGACGTCGGCGCCCCAGTCGGCCAGCAGGCCACCGGCACCCGGGCCGGCCACCCAGGCGCCCAGCTCCACGACGCGGATCCCCTCGAGAACGGTCATGGTCGCATCCTGCCCGCTCGCCCGGGGTGTGGGCGGACCGGGTGCCTGCGATGATGGGCCGATGGCGTCGCCCGACCCGACCGAGCCCCCCGCCGACCACGAGCTCGGTTCGTTCTCCGACACGCCCCCGTGGATCATCGAGCGGGCGGAACTGACCTGGCTGCCCCCGCTCGCCCGGGTCCGTCGAGAGGTCCGGGCCGAGATCCCGCGCCTCACCCGCTCGCACTGGGTGCCGCCCGCTCACCGGGTCACCACCGTCACCCGCCACCTCGGCTGGGCGGTGGGGCGCTGGTACGTCGGCAAGCGGCGACAGGGCGGCTCGATCTCGCGCGCCGACCTCTCCCGGCGCCTGCGCATCGCCGCCGAGGCCCTCGGACCCACCTACATCAAGCTGGCCCAGATCATCTCCAGCGGCGAGGGCCTGTTCCCCGAGGAGCTGGTGGCCGAGACCAAGAAGTGCCGGGACCAGGTCCCCCCGGAGACGTGGGAGGACATCCGCGCCGTGGTCGAGGCCGAGCTGGGCCAGCCGATCCACGAGCTGTTCAGCCACTTCGACACGACCCCGCTGGCCGCCGCCTCGATCGCCCAGGTCCACCGGGCCACGCTGCGGACCGGCGAGGACGTCGTGGTCAAGGTGCAGCGGCCCTCGGTGGCCTTCCGGGTCAAGGAGGACCTCCGGGTCATGGCCTGGCTGGCCCCGAAGCTGATCGGGCGCATCCCGGTCGCCGCCCTGGCGAACCCGCCGGCGCTGGTGGAGCTGTTCGCCGAGACCATCAGCGAGGAGCTCGACTTCCGCCTCGAGGCCGAGAACATGCTCGACGTCGCGGCCAGCTTCGCCGAGCTGGGCCAGCGCGACTACGTCATCCCCCGCCCCCACCCCGAGCTGGTGACCCCCCGGGTCCTGGTGATGGAGCGCCTCGACGGCTTCAAGTTCGACGACGTCGCCGGGATGAAGGGCGCCGGGGTCGACACCGAGAAGGTGGTGCGCACCGGGATGATCGGCTTCATGGAGGGTGCGCTCATCCACGGCATCTTCCACGGGGACCTGCACGGCGGGAACCTGTTCGTGATGCCCGACGGGCGCACCGCCCTGCTCGACTTCGGCATCACCGGCCGCCTCGACGACTTCAAGCGCAACGCCTTCCTGCGCCTGCTCATCTTCGGGACGTCGAACGACCCGCTCGGCCAGCTCGCCGCCTTCCGGGACCTCGGCGCGCTGCCGGCCGACACCGACCTGGAGGCGGTCGCCAAGGACCTCGGCCTCGACAGCCCCGAGGTGTTCGACCCGACCAAGGTCGACGGCGACGCGCTCCTCGCCGAGATCCAACGGGTGATCAAGGCCCTGCTCGGCTACGGCGCCAAGATCCCCAAGGAGCTCATGCTCTTCACCAAGAACCTGATGTTCGTCGACGGGGCGATCGCCACGCTGGCCCCCGACCTCGACATCCTCGAGGAGATCGCCCACATCACGATGTACTTCGCGACCACCCACGGCGAGAAGATCGCCGCCCAGATCGGGATGGAGCCCGACTCGTGGGAGCTGGACATGGACGGCGTGAAGGCCGGCTTCGGCATCTCCGACGACATCGATCGGCTCACCTACCGGGACCTGCAGCAGCGGCGCGAGACCATCCGGAAGCGGCTCGAGGGTCGCAGCCTCCAGTAGCGGTGCCCGGGAACCGCCTCGAGGAGGTCGCGCCCGGCGTCCTCGTCGCCACCAGCCGCTTCATGGCGACGAACGCCGTCGTGGTGGCCAACGGGCGCGACGTGCTGGTCGTGGACCCCGGCGTGCACCTCGACGAGCTCGAGTCGCTCGGCGCCGAGCTGCTCGTCCGTCGACTCGAGCCGGTCGGCGCCTTCGCCACGCACGCCCACTGGGACCACGTGCTGTGGCACCGCGACCTCGGCGACGCGCCGCGCTGGGCATCGACCCCCACGGTCACGGAGGCCGTCGCGCACCACCACGAGCTGGTCGACCAGGCCGAGGCGGTGGTCGAGCTCGACGACGAGCGACTCGGCCTGGACCTCGTGCCGGTGGAGGGGGCCCTGCCCTGGGACGGTCCCGAGGCGGTCCTGGTCACCCACGACGCCCACGCCGCCGGCCACACCGCCCTCCACCTGCCCGAGCTGGGCCTGCTCGTCGCCGGCGACATGGGCAGCGACATCGAGATCCCGCTGCTGGAGCACGGCGTGGCCGGCCCCGCCGCGCTGCTCGCCTACCACGAGGGGCTCGAGCGGCTGGCGGCGCTCGCCCCGGTGGACCTGGTCGTCACCGGCCACGGACACGTGTGCGACGGGGCCATGTGGCGCCGGCGCCTCGACGCCGACCGGCGCTACCTCGACGACCTCACGGCCGGGCGGGACAGCGACGACACCCGCCTGGTCGAACCGTGGCTGGTCGACGCCGACGCCGGCATGCGGGCGTCGCTCACCAAGGCGCGCTGGCGGGCCTGGGCCACCACGCTCGACGCTCCCGACGACGCCACCGCAGCTGCGGTCCGCGCCGGCCTCGCCACCTTCCTCGGCGCCCGGCCCGGTCTCGTCGCCGCCTACCTCCCGCTCCCCGGCGAGGTCGACCTCGGTGGCCTGCTCGGCGGCCTCGACCCCGAGCAGCTGGCCCTGCCCCGGCTCGAGGACGACGGCACCGTGGGCTGGCACCTCGACGCCGGGGGCCGGGAGCGCCACCGCCTCGGCTTCGACCAGCCCACCGGCGGCACCCCCCGCGTCGACCCCGCCGATGTCGACGTCCTGCTCGTCCCCGGCCGCACCTTCGACCGCCACGGCATCCGGCTCGGGCGGGGCGGCGGCCACTACGACCGGCTCCTCCCCCGCCTGCGACCGGGCATCGCGGTCGTCGGGGTCACCCTCGACGGCCGCATCGTCCCCCGCCTGCCCACCGAGCCCCACGACCGCCCCATGACCCACCTGGCCACGGAGTCGGGCGTCCACGCCGTTCGCGCCGACGGCGGGGTCCGGACCTAGCCTCGACCGTCGTGCGCCTCGTCATCGCCCGCTGCTCCGTCGCCTACCGCGGCAAGCTCGCCGCCCACCTCCCGAGCGCCCAGCGCCTCATCCTGGTGAAGGCCGACGGCTCGATCTCCATCCACTCCGACGACCGGGCCTACAAGCCGCTCAACTGGATGAACCCCCCGTGCTCGATCACCGAGTCGACCGACGACGAGGGCCTCCCCCACTGGCTCGTGCGGGGCAAGGGCGGCGACGAGCTGGAGATCACCATCGAGGAGCTGGTCAGCGACACCGCCCACGACCTCGGCGTCGAGCCCGGGCTGCAGAAGGACGGGGTCGAAGCCCACCTGCAGGCCCTGCTGGCCGAGCGCTGCGAGGTGATCGGGGCGGGGTTCCAGCTCGTCCGGCGCGAGTACCCCACCGACATCGGCCCGGTCGACCTGCTGTGCCGCGACACCGAGGGCATCGCGGTGGCGGTCGAGGTCAAGCGGCGCGGGGAGATCGACGGCGTCGAGCAGCTCACCCGCTACCTCGGCTTCCTGAACAAGGACCCCCGGCTCGCGCCCGTGCGCGGGGTGTTCGTGGCCGAGCAGATCAAGCCGCAGGCCAAGGTGCTCGCCGCCGACCGGGGCATCTCGTGCGTCGAGGTCGACTACGACGAGCTGCGCGGCATCGAGTCCTCCGAGCTGCGGCTGTTCTGACGTGGGCGCCCGCTCGCAGGTGGAGGTCGTCCACCAGCCCTGGCCCGTCGTCTACGACGCCCTGATCCGCTGCCTGCCGAGCGCCGGGTTCTCGATCACCGGCACCGACCCGGATCGGGGCCGCATCGAGCTCGAGACCCGCAACACGCGCCTGACCGTCGCCGTGGGCGCGATCGACGCGATCACCAGCGAGTGGGTGGCGACGTCGGAGCTGAAGCTGGGCCTGTTCCGCGACCGCCACGAGCAGAAGTTCGCCGCGATCCGCGACGCGCTCGAGCGCTACCTCGCCACCTACTACGGCTGATCGTCCAGGCTTCGGTACGGCTGCTGGTTCTGCTCAAGACCACCCCTCCAGGGTGCCGAAGGGAACAGCGATCCCGATGCCCACCGTCCGCACCCGACGTACCCTCGCCGCCCTCGCCGCCTTCGTCCTGAGCCTTCCGGTCGCCACCGGCGTCGCGGGCGCGCTGCCGGCGGAGCCCCCGCCCGACTGGGAGACCGCCGAGGTCATCGAGCTGCCGGCGGAGCCCGATGCCGTCCTGCTGCCGAGCAACGCCTTCCCCAGGATCCCCGGCGTGGACCTCTACGAGCTGGGCTACGAGGGTGAACCGCTCGACGCCGACGCCCTGGACCGCATCCGCGCCGTCCTCCCGGAGGCGCCGGACCAGCGCATCTGGGAGCTGTCGATCCGCCTCGACGTGGGCGCCCACCAGCTCGACGGCCTCGTCCTTGCCGAGCGCCTGCTCCAGCGTGCCGTCGAGCGGCTGGCCTCCGACGTCGACGAGCTCGAGGTCGCGCTGGCGGTCGCCCAGCGATACGAGGCCGAGGCGCGGGAACGGGTCGCGGAGGCCGGGTCCCGCCTGGAGTCACGCTCCGCGGAGCTCGCCAGCCACCGCGCCGACATGGCCGAGGCGGCGGTCGCGGCCTACGTCAGCCCGCCCGACGCCGACGTGCTGGCCCAGGTGCTGGGCGGCGCCGCCACGACCACGAGCGATCTGAGCGCCAAGGTGCTGTTCTCGGCCAAGGCCGACCACGATGACCTGGTGCGAGATCGGCTCGAGGTCTCGATCGCGCTGGCCCGTGAGCGCCTGGCCCATGCGGACGCCGTCGTGGAGGACGCCGCTCCCCGGACCACCGCGATCGCCGCCGGCCTCGCCACCGCCGAGCAGCGGACGGCGGTGCACGAGCGCGCGCTCGCCGTGGTCGAGGCGGCCCGGGCCGACATCGCCGCGCGGCTGCCGGTGCTGCAGGCCGACATGGACCGCACGGTCGCGGAGGAGCTGCGCAAGGCCGAGGAGGAGGCTCGGCGGATCGAGGAGGAGCTGCGACGGATGGAGGAGGAGCTGCGGGAGCTCGACACGCTCGCCAGACTCGAGCCGTCCGCCCTCGCCCGCATCCCGACCACGAGCGTCAGCGGCATCCGGATCCACCCTGCGCTCGCCCCCCGGTTGCAGGCGCTGCTGGAGCACGCCCACGCCGACGGCATCCCGCTCGGCGGCTGGGGCTACCGGACCACCCAGAGCCAGATCGAGCTGCGTCGCAAGCACTGCGGGCCCACGCCCGAGGACATCTACCTGAAGGCGCCCTCCGAGTGCTCACCCCCGAGGCGAAGCCGGGCAGGTCGATGCACGAGCGTGGTCTCGCCGTGGACTTCCACCTCGCCGGGCGCAGCATCTCGACCCGTTCGTCGCCCGGCTACCAGTGGCTGGCCGAGCACGCGGCGGCCTACGGCTTCTACAACCTGCCGAGCGAGCCCTGGCACTGGTCGGTCAACGCCCAGTAGCCGTTCACACCAGCCCGAGCGCGTCCATCGCGGTGGCGACCTTGAGGAAGCCGGCGATGTTGGCGCCCATCACGTAGTTGCCGGGCGCGCCGTACTCCTCGGCCGTGGCGTGGCAGGTGTGGTGGATCGAGCGCATGATCTCGGCCAGGCGGTCCTCGGTGTAGGCGAAGGACCAGGAGTCGCGGCTGGCGTTCTGCTGCATCTCGAGGGCCGAGGTGGCCACGCCGCCGGCGTTGGCGGCCTTGCCGGGCCCGAACGCGACGCCGGCCTCCTGGAAGACGTCGACGGCTTCGGGCGTCGAGGGCATGTTGGCGCCCTCGGACACGGCGACGCAGCCGTTGGCGACCAGCGCCTTGGCATCCCGGCCCGTGAGCTCGTTCTGGGTCGCCGACGGGAACGCCGCGTCGCAGGGGATCTCCCAGATGTTGCCGCGGTCGGTGTAGGTGGCCGAGTCCCGGCGCTCGGCGTACTCGCTGATCCGGGCCCGCTCGACCTCCTTGATCTGCTTCAGCAGGTCGAGGTCGATCCCCTTGGGGTCGTGGACGACGCCGTTGGAGTCCGAGCAGGCGACCACGGTGCCGCCGAGCTGGTGGACCTTCTCGATGGCGTAGATCGCCACGTTGCCCGAGCCCGACACCAGGCAGGTGCGGCCGTCGAGGTCCTCGCCCCGGGCGCGCAGCATCTCCTGGGCGAAGAGCACCGCGCCGTAGCCGGTGGCCTCGGTGCGCACGAGGGCGCCGCCCCACTCGATGCCCTTGCCGGTGAGCACGCCGGACTCGTAGCGGTTCGTGATCCGCTTGTACTGGCCGAAGAGGTAGCCGATCTCGCGGCTGCCGACGCCGATGTCGCCGGCCGGCACGTCGGTGTACTCGCCGAGGTGGCGGTACAGCTCGGTCATGAAGCTCTGGCAGAACCGCATGATCTCGCCGTCGGACCGACCCTTGGGGTCGAAGTTCGAGCCGCCCTTGCCGCCGCCGATCGGCATGCCGGTGAGCGCGTTCTTGAAGATCTGCTCGAAGCCGAGGAACTTGACGATGCCGAGGTTGACCGAGGGGTGGAACCGCAGGCCGCCCTTGAACGGCCCGAGGGCGCTGTTGAACTCGACCCGCATGCCCCGGTTGATGTGGAACTCGCCGCGGTCGTCCTGCCACGGCACCCGGAACAGGATCTGGCGCTCCGGCTCGCACACCCGCTCGATCACCTTGTGCTCGAGGAACTCGGGGTGCTTGGCCACCACGGGGCCGAGGGACTCGAGCACCTCGTGGACGCTCTGGTGGAACTCGGTCTCGCCCGGGTTGCGGGCGATGATGTCGCTGATGACGGTCTCGAGCTTCTCGTCGATCACGACTGGCTCCTGGGGGATCGGTCGGCAGGGGTGCCCCAGGCTACGGAGCACCCCCGCCTGAACCGAATCTGACGTCGCGCCGATCAGGCGTCGTAGGTGCAGGTGCCCTTGTCGAGCACGACCCGGCCGTCGCCGCCCTCGGTCTGGAACACGGCCTCCCCGGCGCCGGTGCGCCACACCTTGACGGTGAGGTCCTCGCCCGGGAGGACCGGCGACGAGAAGCGCCCGTACATCGACGTGAACCGGGACGAGTCCCCATCGCACAGGGCCTTGAGCAGCCCGCGGCCGGTGAAGCCGTAGGTGCAAAGGCCGTGCAGGATCGGCCGGTCGAAGCCGCCCATCGCCGCGAACTTCGGATCGGCGTGGAGCGGGTTGCGGTCGCCGGACAGGCGGTAGATCAGCGCCTGCTCGGGCCGGGTCGTGTACGTGACGACCTCGTCGGGGTCGCCCTCGGGACGCTCCCACTCGAGCGCAGGGCCGGAGTCGCCGCCCCAGCCGCCCTCACCGCGGATGAACGCCGACATGGTCTTGGAGAACAGCGGCTGGCCGTCGGAGACGAGGGTGGAGGTCGCCTCGCTGACCACGACCGCCCCCTTGCCCTTGTCGTAGATGCCGGTGATCTCGCTCACCGTCTCGATCTCGCCCTCGACCGGGATCTCCCGGTGCAGCGAGATCTGCTGCTCGCCGTGGACGAGCATGGCCGGGTTGAAGCTGCCGATCTGGGCGAAGGCCCCACCGCCGCCGCCGAGGACGACCGCCATGGTGGGCAGCACCTTCTGGTCGATGTCGGCGGAGTTCTCGGTCGTGTACTGCAGCTCCTCGAGCGGCTCCTGGCCGGCGCCCACACCGACGGCGTAGAGGAGCGCGTCCTTGGACGTCCAGGACTGGCGGGTCGGTTCGCTCGTGGCGCCGACGGCATCGGGGTTGATGGGCATGCCTAGGCCTCGTCCCGACCGGACATGTCGGCGTTGGGCCGGGCCTCGGACACGATGCGCTTGACGTCGGCCGCGAGGGCGGCGGGGTCGTCGGTGGGCATCTCGATGGTGGGCCCGCGGTGCCAGCCCTCGGACACCGACAGGGCCCGGCCGGACACGTCGAACACCCGGCCCGTGACGTCCTTGGAGTCGGCGCTGGCCAGCCACACGACCACCGGCGAGATGTAGCGGGGCGACATGCGCTCCTTCTGCTCCTCGGGCAGCTGGCCCATGCCCAGGTTCTCGGTCATGCGCGTGATGGCGGCCGGGGCGATGGCGTTCACCGTGACGCCGTAGCGCCCGAGCTCCTTGGCGGCGATGATCGTGAAGCTGGCGATGCCGGCCTTGGCGGCGCCGTAGTTGGTCTGGCCCACGTTCCCGTAGATGCCCGACGGCGACGACGTGTTGATGATCCGCCCGTCGACCTCGTTGCCGGCCTTGGACTGCTCTCGCCAGTAGGCGGCGGCGTGCCGGCTCGGGGCGAACGTGCCCTTCAGGTGCACCTGGATGACGGCGTCCCACTCGGCCTCGGTCATGTTGGTGAGCATCCGGTCCCGCAGGATGCCGGCGTTGTTGATCAGCACGTCGAGGCGTCCGAAGTGCTCGATCGCCTGGCCGATCAGGCGCTCGGCGCCATCCCAGGTGGAGATGTCGTCGGTGTTGGCGACCGCCTCGCCGCCCAGGGCGGTGATCTCGTCGACCACCTGCTGGGCGGGGCCGGCGTCGTTGCCCGTGCCGTCCATCGAACCCCCGAGGTCGTTCACCACGACCTTGGCCCCCTGCTCGGCGAGCATGAGGGAGTGCTCGCGGCCGATCCCCCGTCCGGCGCCGGTCACGATCGCGACCCGTCCGTCACAGATGCCACTCATGTGTGCGTCCCTTCTCGTCTCCTCGCCGGTTCTCGGTCGAGGGCCGCGTGACCATAGGCACCCGGCGCCGCTTCCGTCATGTGCGTCAAGGGATCGTCATCGGTCTCGACTACGTGACCCCCCGGATCGCGTGCCAGGGTTGCCCGTCGTATGGGTCGTGGGCGAAAGCTGATCTGGTTGGGCGCGATCGCCCCTGTCGCCGCGATCCTGCTGGTCGTGGCTGCGTGGGCCATCGACACGGGCGTCGCGGGCGGCGAGGTCGTCCGCAACGTCGAGCTCGCCGGGTCCGACATCGGCGGGCGCAACGCCAGCGAGCTGCTCGAGCACATCGAGTCCCTCGATGCCGAGATGCGCAGCCGGCCGGTGCACATCGTCACACCCGAGCGGACCTACGAGACGACCGCCGGCGAGATCGGCCTGTCGATCGACGCGCGCCGGACCGCCCGGCTCGCCCTCGACGTCGGCCGCAGCGACCCGCTGCCGGTGCGTCCCCTGGCCTGGGTCGCCGGCTTCCTCGACCCCCGGGGGGTCGAGGTGCGCTACGACGTCGACACCGAGACCGCCCGGTCCACGGTGCGAGCGCTCGAGGGCGAATCCCTGATCGCCCCGCAGGAGCCCACGATCGAGTCCTTCGAGGGCGACCCGTTCCGTGCCGTGCCGGGCCGGCCCGGGTCCGGCATCGACGCGGAGACCCTGTCCGGTGCGCTCGAGGCCGCGGCCGCCGACAGCGCCGTGGACGAGGCGGTGTCGGTGTCCATCCGACCCACCGACCTCGCACCCGTGCTCGACGACAGCGTGGCCGAGGCCGCAGCCGCGACGGCCAACGAGATGACCGGCGAGATCATCACCGTCACCGCGTCGGGCCGGTCCTTCGAGCTGGTCCCGCGCGAGCTGCGCCAGCTGGCCGAGGTCTCCCAGATGGACGAGGGCATCTCGGTGAGCCTGTCCACCGAGCGGGTGCTCGAGGTGCTGGAGGCCGAGCTCGGCGACCTCGCCGTCGAGCCTCGCAGCGCCCGCTTCACGGTCTCCGGGGGCCAGGTGGTCCTCGAGCCGTCGGTCACGGGCCTGTCGTGCTGCCCGGTCGAGTCCGCCCAGACGGTGGTCGACGCGTTCGCGGCCGGGATCACCTCGGTCGAGGTCCAGCTGGAGGAGGCCGAGCCGGAGCTCACGACGGCCGAGGCCGAGGCGTACGGCATCGTCGAGGAGGTCGGCAGCCCCGGCGCGTTCGGTCCGACCACGCGGTTCGCCTGCTGCCAGAACCGGGTGGCCAACATCCACCGGATCGCCGACATCGTCCGGGGCGCGGTCATCCCGCCGGGGGGCACCTTCTCCGTCAACGACTTCGTCGGCCAGCGCACCGTCGAGAAGGGCTTCGTCAGCGACGGGGTCATCTACGACGGCGTGCTGACCCAGGACGTCGGCGGCGGCGTCAGCCAGTTCGCGACGACCCTGTTCAACGCCGCCCTCTACGCCGGACTCGAGTTCGGGGAGTACCAGAGCCACAGCCTGTACATCTCCCGGTACCCCCGTGGGCACGAGGCCACCATCTCGTTCCCGCACCCGGACCTCCAGATCCGCAACCCGACGCCCTACGGCGTGCTGATCTGGCCCGAGTACACCGACACCTCGATCACGGTTCGACTGTTCAGCACCGCCCACATCCAGGTGTCCGTCGGCGAGCCGACGCCCAGCGAGCAGGGCAACTGCACCCGCTGGACCACGCCCCGCACCCGCACGTACCCCGACGGCTCCACCGACACCGACACGGTGGCCGCGGTCTACCGCCCCGAGGAGGGCGTGCGCTGCTAGGCACGGGAGGCCACAGAAGGGACATCTGACCCTGGTGTCGAACGCTGCGGCGGTGCACCCTCAGACCCCGGGAGCGACGATGCAGTACGAGACGCGGATGAGCGACAGCGATGCGCTCATGTGGAACATCGAGAAGGACCCGATCCTGCGGTCCACCATCACCGCGGTCGCGGTGCTCGACCGCCGGCCCGACCGCGCCGCCCTGCTCGACCGGCTCGAGCGCGGCACGCGCCTGATCCCCCGCATGCGCCAGCGGGTGGTCGGCAACCCGTACTCCATCGCACCGCCCCGCTGGGAGGTCGACCCGCACTTCGACCTGCGCTACCACGTCCGCTTCATGCACGCCGGTGGGGACGGGACCCTGCGCGACGTGCTCGACATCGCCGAGCCGATCGGCATGCAGGGCTTCGACCGGGCCCGCCCGCTCTGGGAGTTCGTGATCGTCGAGGGCCTCGAGGGCGACCGCGCCGCCATCATCCAGAAGGTCCACCACGCCATCACCGACGGCGTCGGGGGCATGCAGATGGTCATGACCATGATCGACCTCGAGCGCGAGCCCGCCCCGACCGAGGAGGAGATGCCACCGGCGCCGGCCGCCGAGGCCATGGGCCCGCTGCGCCGGACCTTCGACGCCTTCGGCCACGTCCGGCGTCGCAACCTCGGCATCGCCCGCCGCGCCGGCGGCAACCTGGCCGCGGCGGCGTCCACCGCCGCGTCGCACCCGACCGCCGTCGTGGCCGGCCTCGGCGCCACCGTCGGCTCCGTGGGCCGGCTGCTCGCACCGACGCCGAACCCGCTGAGCCCGATCATGACGGGGCGCTCGCTGTCGTTCCGGTTCCAGACGCTCACGTTCTCCCTGCCCGACCTCAAGGCCGCGGCCAGGGGTGCCGGCGGGACGCTCAACGACGCCTTCGTCGCAGCGGTCGCCGGCGGCCTGCACCGCTACCACCAGCGCCACGGCACGGAGATCGACGCCCTGCGCATGACGATGCCGATCAACATCCGCACCGAGGGCACCGAGGACGTCGCCGGCAACCAGTTCGTCCCCGCCCGCTTCACCGTGCCGGTTGCGGTCGAGGACCCGGCCGAGCACATGCAGCGCATCCACGAGCTCGTCGACCAGCAGCGCCGGGAGCCGGCCAACGCGCTGGTCGAGCCGCTCGCCATCGTGCTCAACCGCCTGCCCACCACGGCCGTCACGGCGCTGTTCGGGTCGATGATCAAGGGGTCGGACTTCACCACCTCGAACGTCCCGGGCGCCCCGATCCCCATCTACATCGCCGGGGCGCGCGTCGAGGCGATGATCCCGTTCGGCCCGCTGGTCGGCGTGGCCGTCAACGTGACCCTGCTGTCGAACCTCGACGAGGTCCACGTCGGGATCAACTCCGACATGGCCGCCGTCCCCGACCCCGACGTGCTGCTCGACTGCCTCCAGGAGTCCTTCGAGGCCATCCTGAAGCAGGCCTGACGGCGGAGCCTCAATAGCCTGGGCCCGTGGTGCTGACCTGTGACGTCGTCGTCGTCGGCGCGGGCCCTGCGGGGTCCAGCGCCGCCACCAGCCTCGCCCGCGCCGGGCGCGAGGTCCTCCTCGTCGACAAGGCCACGTTCCCCCGCGACAAGTGCTGCGGCGACGGGCTCACCGCCCTCGCCCTGCGCCTGACCGAGCGCCTCGGCCTCGACCCGACGACGCTGCCGTCGTGGACCACCGTGGGCAGCGCGGTGGTCTCGGGCCCGTCGGGACACGCCGTGCGCTTCCCGTTGCCGGACGGACCCGGCACCCACGCCGCGGTGGTGCGCCGCAGCGAGCTCGACGCCGCGCTCGTCGACCTCGCCCGGCGGTCCGGGGCCAAGGTGCTCGACGGGCACGCCATGGTCGGCATCGCCGAGCACGACGACCGGGTCGTGGTCGACGTCGACGGGCTCGGCGAGGTCCACGCCCGCTACGCCGTGGCCGCCGACGGCATGTGGTCGCCCACCCGCAAGGCCCTCGGCCTCGCCGTGCCCGGCTACCGCGGCGACTGGCACGCGTTCCGCGCCTACTTCCGCGACGTGTCCGCCACCGCCCTGTCGGACCTGTGCGTCTGGTTCGAGGCCGACCTGCTGCCCGGCTACGCCTGGTCGTTCCCGGTCGGTGACGGGACGGCCAACTTCGGCTTCGGCATCCAGCGGGGCGGCAAGGTCGCCGTCGGCGACATGAAGCAGGTGTGGGACGACCTGCTCACCCGACCCGCCATCCGCGACGTCCTCGGCCCCGACGCCGTGCCCGAGGCCCGGTTCACCGCGTGGCCCATCCCCGCCCGGGTGCACGACATGGTCCGCACCGGCCGGCGCACGTTCTTCGTCGGCGACGCCGTGGCGGCCACCGACGTGATGACGGGCGAGGGCATCGGCCAGGCGATCCTCACCGGCATGCTGGCCGCCGAGGCCATCGAGGAGACCGGACCCCACGGGGCCCGGGTCGCCACCGACCGCTACGCCGCCGCCGTCGACCACCACCTCGTGGCCGACCACCACGTCAGCGCGCTGCTCGTCCGTGCCCTGCGCCACCGCAAGGGCGCCCGGGCGGCCATCCGGGTGGCCGGCCTCACGCCCTGGACGCGGCGGCACTTTGCCCGGTGGCTGTTCGAGGACTACCCCCGCGCCGTCGTCGCCACGCCGAGCCGCTGGCACCGTGGGGTGTTCACCGGACCGGGTGCCTACGCCGGACCTGCTGCTTGACCGTTCGGTCAACGCCTGGCCACGATGCCGGGATGCGCACGCGACTGACCGACATCCTCGACATCGAGCACCCGGTGATGCTCGCCGGCATGGGCGGCGTCTCCTACTCCGACCTGGTCGTGGCGGTGTCGGAGGCGGGCGGCTTCGGCTGCCTGGGGGCCTCCACCATGTCCGACGCCGAGCTGGACGCCGAGATGGCCGACGTCCGGTCCCGCACCGACAAGCCCTACGGCGTCGACCTGCTCACCGCCGCCGGCGACCAGACGGCCAAGGTCGAGCGCATCATCGCCGCCGGCGCCACCCTGTACGTGGCGGGCCTCGGCGTGCCCCGGGAGGTCGTGGACCTCTGCCACGCCAAGGGCGTCCTCGTCATGAACATGTGCGGCAAGGTGCGCCACGCCGTCGACGCCGTCGCGGCCGGCTGCGACATCGTCGTCGCCCAGGGCACCGAGGCCGGCGGCCACACCGGCCGGATCGCCACCAACACGCTGGTGCCCCTGATCGTCGACGCCGTCGGCGACCGCGTCCCCGTCGTCGCCGCCGGAGGCATCTACGACGGGCGGGGCCTGGCATCGGCGCTCACCCTCGGCGCCGACGGCATCTGGGTCGGTACCCGCTTCATCGCCACACCCGAGGCCCACACCGTGGACGGCTACAAGGAGAAGCTGGTCTCCATGGCCGAGGACGACACCATCGTCACCCGCGCCTACACCGGCAAGACCTGCCGGGTGGTCCGCACCAGCTACGCCGAGGAGTTCGAGGCGGCCGGCGGCCAGCCCGAGCCGTTCCCCATGCAGGTCTTCAAGTCCATGGAGGACGGGGCCAACCACCTGGGTGCCGAGGGCTCCCCGGAGGGCCTGGACATCGACCGCGAGTTCATGCCCGCCGGCCAGGGCGCCGGCGGCATCGAGGACCTGGTGCCGGCCGCCGAGCTGGTCGAGCGCTTCGTGGCCGAGGCCGAGGAGGCCCTCGCCCGGGCCCAGGGCGCCCTCAGCGCGTAGGGGGGCCTCAGGCGCCGGTGAGGCGCTTGCGGGCCGCAGCCGAGCGCTCGATGAGGTGCGGCGGGATCGACACGCCGTTGACCACCGGGGCCTCGCCGCCGAGCGCCTCGCCGCCACCGCCCTCGGCGGCGGCCTCGTCGGCCTCGGGCTCGTCGAAGGCACCGGACTCCAGCGCCTGGCGGCGCTTCTCGACCATCTCGTCGTACTGCTTGGCCGGCACCAGGTGCTCGCGGTTGACCGAGCCGAGGTTCACGCCGTTGTCGAACATGACGTGGTAGCGGATCCAGAGGTCCCAGCCGTTGACCAGGACGACCTTGCCCGGGGTGCCCTCGGGCACGCCGGGCAGCGGGGTGAAGGCACGGACCTTGGACTTGCGCTTGAGCACCCCGTCGTTGCCGATCTCGGCGGCGATGAGGGCCGGATCGACGTCGCGGGCTGCGGGCTCGGGCGCCACCTCGGGCTCGACCAGGGTCATGGGCCCAATGCTGGCACGACGGCCGCCACCGGGCGGAACTCGCGACCGGGGCCCACTCCTGCGCCGTTCGAGCCCGAAGGTGGGAAGTCCGCGTCCACGGCGGCAGACTGGGTGCGTCTCCTGTCCGACAGACCGCCCGGTTTTCTTCCCGCAGCCCGTCCGTTTCGGGTTAGCATCGGAAGTCGGGCTCGTGCCGGTGCCATGCACCGGTTCCACTTCGGTGCACCCGAAACGCAACTCGCCCGCTCTTTGGAGGTCCTCGTTTCCGTGAGTCCCGCAGCACGCGCCACACGCTCAGGTGAGTCCGACGAGGACATCGTCCGGCTGTATCTGAACGACATCGGGCGTCACGCTCTGCTCACCAAGGAGGACGAGGCCCGCCTCGGCGCTCTGGTGCAGGCCGGGGTCGAGGCTCGCGAGCGCCTCGCCGCCGACGACGAGCTCTCCCCCTCGGAGAAGGCCAAGATGCGCCGCCAGGTGCGCGCCGGCGACCGGGCCACCGAGCAGTTCGTCAACGCGAACCTGCGCCTCGTGGTCTCCATCGCCAAGAAGTACCACCGCACCGAGCTGCCGCTGCTGGACCTGATCCAGGAGGGCAACCTCGGCCTCATCCACGCCGTGGAGAAGTTCGACCACCGCAAGGGCTTCAAGTTCTCCACCTACGCCACGTGGTGGATCCGCCAGGCCATCACGCGCGGCGTGGCCAACACCGCCCGCACGATCCGCCTCCCGGTGCACGCCCACGACCTGCTGAAGCAGATCGACAAGGCCCGCGGCATGCTCGAGTCCAAGCTCGGCCGCCCGCCCACACTGGACGAGCTCTCCGTCGAGGTCGGCCACCCGCCAGCCAAGATCGAGGAGATCCTCGCCTCGGCCCGCATCGCCAAGTCCCTCGACGACGGCCTGTCCGACGACGGCGACATGACGCTCGGCGACCTGGCCGCCGTGGCCGAGGACGACCCCGAGGGCGACGCCGTCACCGAGGCCACCCGCGGCGACGTGCTCGCCGGCCTGAAGGGCCTCGACGAGCGCGAGCAGCGCATCTTGATCCTGCGCTACGGCCTCGACGGCCACGAGCCCCGCACCCTCGACGAGGTCGGTCGCCACTTCGACCTCACCCGGGAGCGGATCCGCCAGATCGAGGCCCGGGCGATGAGCAAGCTGCGCCACCCGGCCAACGCCGGCATCCTCGCCGACCTCGCCTCCTAGGAACCGGCCGCCGTGGCGGCTCACGCCACGCCGCAGACCTGATCGACGCCCCGGTTCCGGCCGGGGCGTCGGCGCGTCCGGCCGGTCCGGAGGCAGGGTCTCCCCGCCTCCGCAGCGAACCACTCCCCAGGTCCAGCCGGGGAGGGCGAGTGCACGGTCACAGGTCATGGTCGGGGTTGCTGGTGCGATCGGTGGTGGCGCTCGCCGCCCTGGGCGCGCTGCCGCTGGTCACCGCCACGCCGGCGGTCGCCCAGTCGGCGGCTGATGCCGTCGAGGCGTGCGATCCGCTCACCGCCGTGCCCGAAGCCGGACCCCGAGCCTGCGGCGGGCTCGAGCGCGCCATCTGGCTCGCCGCCCAGCACTGCCGCCGGGTGCCGCCCGCCCAGGAGCCGGTGTGCCCGTCGATCGACGGCCGTCCGGTCCACGAGTCCGCCATGCAGGCCTACGAGCACAGCTGGGTCGCCCGGGCCCTCGACCTGCAGCGCGAGCTGGACCTCGACGTGCCGCTCCTCGAGGCCCTGATCCCGCACACGCACAACTCCGGCAACTCGACGGCCTACGACCCCTCGCTCACCATCAACGACGCCAACCAGGTCGTCTCGGTCACCGATCAGCTCCGCCTCGGCATCCGGGGCATCGAGCTCGACCTGCACTGGACCCCGCACCCGGCCGGCGACCCCGCCGAGGGCTTCCGGGCGGTGGTGCAGTGCCACGGCCAGTCAGAGCAGACCCCCGCCGGATCCGTGCACCCCGGCTGCTCGGTCGATCGCACCTTCGACGCGCACCTGGCCGAGCTGGCTGCCTGGTTCGATCGCCCGGAGGCGGACGGCGAGCTCGTCGTGCTGTACCTCGAGAACCAGCTCGACGGGGCCGACGCCGCCCACGCCTCCGCGGTCGAGTCGCTCGAGCGCCACCTCGGCCACCTCCTGCACCGGCCGACCGCTGGTGCCGGCTGCCAGGACCTGCCCGTCACCCGCACCAAGCGCGAGCTCCTCGCCGACGGTGCCCAGGTCCTCCTCACCGGCAACTGCGGTCCGGCCGGGTGGACCGATCTCGTGTTCCAGCGGGGCCCGGCCTGGGACGAGGGTGGCTCGGTCACCGACTACCTGGCCGGCACCACCTGCGAGGCCGAGCGCGAGGCACGCGACTACGAGAACACCTTCGTGCGCCGCTTCGAGGACTCCACGTTCCTGTCCCTGATGGTCAACGGCGGCTCCTACATCTCGCCTGAGGTCGCCGCGTCCATGGTCCGCTGCGGCGTGAACTTCCCCGGCCTCGACCAGGTCCATCCCGGCGACGAGCGCATGCCGGCACTGGTGTGGAGCTGGCGGGCCGACGCCGATCCGGACGACCCGGCTGCGGCGTGCGCCGCCCAGGGTGTCGACGGCCGCTTCGGTTCGCTGCCCTGCGACTCGGTGCTGCCCGTCGCGTGCCGCACCGCCGACGGGAGCTGGATCCCGTCCACCCAGCGGGTGGCGTGGGCCGACGGGGATGCCGCCTGCCAGGCCGACGGCCACGCTGGTGCCGGCGTGCCGGCGAACGGCTGGGAGAACGAGCTGCTCCGGCGGGCCACCGACGGCCTCGGCGACGTCTGGCTCGCCTACGCCCGCCAGCCCCAGGCCGACGGTGGCGAGGGCTGGACGGTCGGCATCCCGGTGCGGGAACCCGACCCCGAAGACGGCGACGACGACACTCGTCCGGGTCGCAGGCCCGCCGACGTCGGGCGTCCCGATCACGCCGGCGGGCCGCCGTCGGCGGGCGACCCGGGCGGGAAGCCGGCCGCGACCGACGCCGGCTTCACTCGAGCGTCCGCCACGAGGGAACCCGTGCCCGATCACGCCCTCGCGGTGGTGGGCGGGTTGCTGCTCCTCGCCGCGGTCGGGATCGGCACCGGACGCAGGCGGGCGCGAGCCAGCTGACGACGCTCGGGTCAGACCACGACCGACGTCCCGGCCGGAGCCGGGGCGCCGGCGGGGGGTGCCTCGTACCGGGTGAACCCCGGCAGGGCCTTGGCCAGGGCGAGCATCACCACCACGCAGCCGAGCCCGCCGGAGACGATGGCGAACGGCACCGAGGTGAACGAGGCCAGCGCGCCGGCCCGGACGTCGCCGAGTCGGGGCCCACCGGTCCAGATCGCCATGCCCACCCCCTCCATGCGCCCGACCAGCTCGGGTGGGCTGGCCAGCTGGAGGATGGCCTGGCGGGAGATGCCGGAGATCATGTCGGCGGCCCCGCCGACGGCGAGCGCGAGCAGCGAGAGCACCACCCCGTCGACCAGACCGAACGACGCCATCGCCAGACCCCACACGACGATGCTGACCGTCACCACCATCCCGTGGCGGGTCACCCGCCGGGCCCAGCCGCTGGCCAGGCTGGCCACCAGGGAGCCGGCGAACGGCGCGGCGTAGAGCAGCCCGAGCACCTGGGGGCGGTCGGGGAAGCGCAGGACGGCCACGGCCGGGAACAGGGCCACGGGCAGCGCCAGCACCATGGCGTTGAGGTCGGACACGAACGATCCGAGCAGCACGGGTTGGCGTCGCAGGTGCCGCATGCCGTCGACCACGAGGCCGAAGGTCGGGTTGGCCCCGATGATCTCGGGCCGGAGCGGGCGCATGCGGGAGATGATCACGGCGGCGATCACGAACGTGGAGGCGTCGACGGCGTAGGCCCAGGTCGTGCCGACGCTGGCCAGCACCACGCCGGCGAGGGCCGGCCCCGCCACGTGGGCCAGGCTGCTCGAGACGGCCTTCAGCGCCATCGCTGACGGCACGTGGTCCCGGCCGACCACCCGGATCACCGACGCCCGCTCGGCCGGCGCACCGAGGGCGAAGGCGCAGATGTCGACCGCCCCGCACACGTAGATGGCGACGAGGTTCGGCTGGTCCAGCGTCGAGTTGAACACCAGGCCGAGCGTCCCGGTGAGGCCGAGGATCTGGCAGCCGACGATCCACCGCCGGCGCTCCACCTTGTCGGCGATGGCGCCGCCGACGACGTTGAAGAGGAGGAGCGGCACCAGGGTCACGGCGCCGAAGAGGCCGATCGCCATCGTCGAGCCGGTGAGGTCGTAGAGCTGGAACGGCACCGCGACCGTGGTGAAGGCGCTGCCCAGCTGGCCGACGGCCGTGCCTGCGTACAGGAAGCGGAAGTCGCGCGACGCCCGCAGCGGGGTCACGTCGATCGCGACGCCGCTCAGCCGCTGCCTCAGTCCGCGCACCGAGCGACGCTAGCGACGAGCCGTGGAGGATCGGCGAACCGGTTTCCCTACAGTCGACCCCATGCCCGGATGGAACTTCGCCGACGCCTGGGAGACGGTCGCCGAGACCCTCCCCGAGGCCCCCGCCCTGCTGCACGGCGACGTCGTGCGATCGTGGGGGGACTTCGACGCCCGGGCCGACGGCATCGCGGCCGCGCTGCTGGATGCCGGCGTCACCGAGGGCTCCAGCGTGGCCCAGTACCTCACGAACCGACCCGAGTACCTGGAGGCGGTCTTCGCCTCGTTCAAGCTCGGCCTGGCCCCGGTGAACACCAACTACCGCTACGTCGAGGACGAGCTGCTCTACCTGTGGGACAACGCCGACACCTCGGCCGTGGTCTTCGAGGGCCAGTTCACCGAGCGGGTCGAGCACCTCCGCGACCGGGTGCCGGGCGTCCGGGTCTGGCTGTGGGTCGACGACGGCCACGGCGAGTGCCCGGGGTGGGCCACGTCCTACGAGGCGGCCGCCACGAGCGGCGCCGCCCGGACCAGCGCGCCATGGGGCCGATCGGATGACTCGCTCTACCTGCTCTACACCGGGGGCACCACCGGGATGCCCAAGGGCGTCATGTGGCGCAACGACGACCTGCTCCTCGTCCTGAACGACGGCGCGCCCCGGGCCCGCAAGCTGCCCGAGGACGTCGACCTCGACCACCTCCGCCAGGTCGTCTCCTCCCCCGGCATCCGGACCCTGCCGGCGTGCCCGCTGATGCACGGCACCGGTGCGTTCAACGCCTTCACCGCCCTCACCGTCGGGGGGTCGGTCGTGACGTTGACGAAGTCGAGCTTCGACCCCGTCGAGCTGCTCGACGCGGTCCAGGACAAGCAGGTCAACAACACCGCCATCGTCGGCGACGCGTTCGCCCGCCCGATCCTGGCCGCGCTCGACGCCGAGCCCGAGCGGTGGGACATCTCGTCGCTCAAGGTCGTCGTCTCGTCAGGCGTGATGTGGAGCCAGGCCAGCAAGGACGGCCTGCTCCGGCACAACCCCCGCATGCTGCTCGTGGACACGCTGGGCTCGTCGGAGGCCATCGGCATGGCCAGCTCGGTCTCGAGCGGCTCGGGCGACGGAGCAAGCTCGGCCCGCACCGCCACCTTCACCCTCGGGCCCTCGACCAAGGTCATCGCCGACGACGGCACCGAGGTCCACCCCGGCGACGACGCCATCGGCAAGATCGCCATCAAGGGCCGCACACCCGTCGGCTACTACAAGGACCCGGCGAAGTCGGCCGAGACCTTCGTCCGCATCGGCGACGCCACCTACTCGATGCCCGGCGACTACGCCCGGGTCGAGGCCGACGGCACGCTGCTGCTCCTCGGGCGCGGTTCGGTGTGCATCAACACCGGCGGCGAGAAGGTCTTCCCCGAAGAGGTCGAGGAGGCGCTGAAGGAGCACCCCGACGTGCGCGATGCCGTCGTGGTCGGGCTCCCCGACGAGCGCTTCGGGCAGGCCATCACCGCCGTGGTGGAAGCGGCCCCCGGCACCGCGCCCGACCCCGCCGACCTCATCGCCACGGTCAAGGCCCACCACGCCGCCTACAAGGCGCCCAAGCGCGTCGTGTTCGTCGACTCGCTGGCCCGGGCCGCCAACGGCAAGGTCGACTACAAGCACTGGACCCGCCACGCCGCCGACGAGCTCGAGATCGACCTCCCCTGACC
>Ga0208490_100478_pt1 | contig 24571 bp, 20 predicted proteins | sample SubbioAug_CSWold_FD_184818 | JGI IMG/M metagenome (GOLD analysis project Ga0208490, IMG submission 184818) | Serpentinite rock and fluid subsurface biosphere microbial communities from McLaughlin Reserve, California, USA - CR11Aug_CSWold (SPAdes) | ecosystem: Environmental > Terrestrial > Deep...
GGATCCACCCGATCCGCGAGCCAGGCCGACACCGCATCCAGCGAATGCGCGATCGACAGGCTGTATTGGTCACGCACGGCCTCGACATCGCGCCACACCTCGCGCGGCAACGGCGCCCCCTCTGTCCAGCGCGCGTAGATCGAGCCATCACCGAGTTCGTCCCAGCCGACCACCTCCGGCACGGGGAGCCAGGGCGCATGGCTCGATATCAGCGCGATGCTGGCGAAGATCGGGGGCCGGTCTTCGGTTTCGAGTTCGCGGCGGGAGAAGAAATCGAGGGCGAACTGGTCGGGGACGATGCCCCAATAGAAGCGCGGGCCGAGATAGCCCATGTCGGCGGCTTCCCACGTGCCCTGATACCCAAGCTGGAGCCCCTCCGGCCATGGCAGCGTGATCGCGGGCTTGACCTGCACCGTGCGCCAGCCGCTGCTGCCGAAATCATGCACCAGCGTGCGCGGGCGTTCGGTAAGGAAGATTGCGTAGAGCGTCTGGTCGTCGATCCACCGGCCCGATGAGAAGGTGGCGTGGTTGAGCCAGGATTGCCCGCCCGCGGTCGCCGCTACGAGCCTGCCCGACAGGCTGGACCAGCCGGCATTCCCGGTCTGCTCGCCGAAGGCATCGACGCGCGGCAACACCACCTCGGAGTAGCGCGGATCGTCGATCGCCGAGACGCCGTAGCTCTCGACATAGACGATGAAGACGTCGGTCCCGTGCAGCTTCGACAGCATGGCGTCGGGAGCGAATGCGGTTGCCGGATCGTCCTGCAGATCGACGCGGAAAGCCGCGCGCCGGATCAGCGTGTCCGTGACGCGATCGGCCTGCTGATAGACGGTGAGGCTCGCGGCGCCCGAGACCGGCCGCCATGCGGCGATCTCGAAGGGCGCGAGGCGCTGGACGCCGAACACCGCCAGCGCAGCGACGCCGAGTACCGCGAAGGTTCGCCGGGCGGGCGCATGCGCAAAGCCACGCCCGAGCCGCGCGAATATCTCGACGAGCAGGATGTGCAGGCCGATCAGCGCCACGATCGCCACCGCAACGACGGCAACCGCCCGCACGGTCCCCAGAAACGTGACGGTCACGTCCCAGAGCGCGGGGAGCAGCGAGACGTCGAGGAAGAGGTTCAGCGGTCGATCGACCACGGTGCGAGCCGTCAGATCGGCAAGCCGCAGGAAGACGAGGAGCGTGGTGATGCCGGCAAGCAGGTGAAGCAGCGGGCGCGGCGCCCTGCCCCATCTGACCTGGACAAGCGCGAGCACGGCAAAGACGACGCCGACTTCGAGCGCCAGCGCCCAATGGAACGGCCCGAACAGCGCCCAGGTATAGGGCGGAAGATTGACGAGCAGACTGAGGCCGAGCCAGAGCGCAAGCAGGGCGAGGCCGGTCTTCAGGAGATTTTTCTGCTTTGCGTCCATATCTGCTTTGCGTTCATCAAGGCGGGGGTCGATTCCGCTGTCGTCTGCGACCGCGGGTGCGTTCGTTTTCAAGGCAGCTGAATATCGCAACGTAGGGCGCAGCCAAGCCCGCGTCCACAGCAATCGCCTGGCCCCCATCGCCAGAAGTTTCAATTGGGCGTGATTTGCCAATGCCTTGGCTTTGCCTCACCTTGGGGAGTAGACACCAAGCCATGAGGAATTGAGCATGCCGCCAACCATCTCGATCGTCGCACCGGGCAACATGGGCGCGGGCCTCGCCGCACGCCTCAAAGAGCATGGCGCACGCGTCCTCACGCTGACGCAGGGACGCAGCGCCGCCACGCTCGATCGCGCCAGGGCAGCTGGGATGCAGGCAGCTGACGAAGCGGGGATCTGCGCGAGCGACATCATCCTCTCGGTCGTGCCGCCGGGGGAAGCCGTGGCGCTGGCGCGGCAGCTCGCGCCCTTCATCGCCCGCGCCGAGGCAAAGCCCGTCTTCGTCGATTGCAACGCCGTCAGCCCGCAAACCATGCAGGATATCGCGCAGATCATCGAGGAGGCGGGCGGGACCTGCGTGGATGGCAGCATCATCGGCACGCCCCCACTGCCCGGCGGCCCGGCACCGGCTCTCTACGTGAGCGGGCCGGAGGCGGGTCGCGTCGCTATCCTCGGCGATCACGGCATGGATATCCGCGTTCTGGACGCACCCATCGGCGCGGCCTCGACATTGAAGATGTCCTATGCCGGCATCACCAAGGGGCTGACCGCTCTCGCCTGCACCATGATCCTCGCAGCCGAGCGCGCCGGGGCAGGAGAGGCACTCCACGCAGAACTCGCCCGCAGCCAGAAGATGCTCCTCGACCGCTTCGCGCGCACCGTGCCGGACATGTTCCCGAAGGCCTATCGCTGGGTCGCCGAAATGGAGGAGATCGCAGCGTTCCTCGGGGAGGACCGGCCCGAGAGCCAGATCTATCAGGGCATCGCAGGGCTCTACCGGCGCATCGCCGAAGATCACGCGGGTGTAGGTCTCGAGACCGAAACGCTCAAGGCTTTCGTCGAAACTCCGCGGTAGAGCATCATTCCGTCAGGTGGCTATCGGCTGACGGGCGAAATGATGCGGGCAAAATGAAGTCCAAGCGCTGCGAGACGCGCGCATTCGCTTGACTCGGCACCGGCTGCAACTACGCTCGCCAATATCTTGTCGATAAACAACAACCGCCTTCAAGGCGGAGGGAAACGGTCGCCTCGAAAGGGAGGATTCTCATGCTAAAACGTGTACTTGTGACTGCTGGTCTCGTCAGCGGCCTGATCATGTCGCTGACAGCAGTTCAGGCGCAGGAAGTCACCCTGCGCGTCCACCACTTCCTGCCTGCGGTCGCGCCCGTTCCGGCGAACTTCATCACGCCGTGGGCGGAGAAGATCCAGGAAGAATCGCAGGGCCGCATCGCGGTCGAGGTCTATCCGGCGATGCAGCTCGGCGGAGCGCCGCCCAACCTGTTCGATCAGGCCCGCGACGGCATCGCCGACGTGGTCTGGACGCTCCCCGGATACACACCGGGCCGCTTCCCGAAGGCCGAGGTCTTCGATCTTCCCTTCATCGGGGCCGATGCCGAATCGACCTCGCGCGCCGCCTGGAACTTCTACGAGAAGCACCTCCAGGACGAATTCGCCGACGTCAAGCCGATCGCCGTGCATGTCCACGGCCCCGGCAATTTCCACATGCGCGCTCCCGCGATCGAGACGCTCGAGGATCTGAACGGTCGCACCGTGCGCGGCCCGACCCGCATGATCACGCGCCTGCTCGAAACGCTCGGTGCCACGCCGGTCGGCATGCCTGTCCCGCAGGTTCCCGAATCGCTCTCGCGCAACGTCATCGACGGCACCGTGATCCCGTGGGAGGTGACCCGGGCGCTTCGCGTAGCCGAACTCGTCGATACGCACACGGAATTTGCAGGCGGCAGAAGCTTCTACACCACCTTCTTCGTCTTCGCGATGAACAAGGACACCTACGACAACATGCCCGACGATCTGAAGGCGATCATCGACGCGAATTCCGGGCTGGAGACCTCTGCCTGGGTCGGTCGCGTCATGGATGAGGGCGATGCACCCGCGCGCCAGGTCGCGGTCGATCGCGGCAACACCATCGTCACCATCGACGGCGAGGAACTGGAGCGCTGGCAGGAAGCGGCGCAGCCCGTGATCCAGAGCTGGATCGACGACATGCAGGGCCGTGGCGTCGACGGAGCGGCGCTCATCGCCGATGCCGAGGAGATGGTCGCAGCCGAAGCGAACTGAGCCGCGAAGCGACATCCGAATGCGGGCGGCGATCCATTCGCCGCCCGCTCAGCATGAGGATACCGTCATGACCGTTCTCGTCGCCGGCGCCGGTATTGGTGGGCTGACGCTCGCGCTCAGCCTGCATCAGGTCGGCATCGACGTCCGCCTCTTCGAGCAGTCCGAGAAGCTCGAACCGCTCGGCGTCGGCATCAACGTGCTGCCGCATGCGGTGCGTGAACTGAGCGAACTCGGCCTCCTCGACGAACTCGCGCAAACGGGTGTCCCGACCGCCGAACTCGCCTATTACTCCAAGCACGGCCAGCGCATCTGGTCGGAGCCGCGCGGGCGCGACGCCGGCTATCGCTGGCCGCAGTTTTCGATCCATCGCGGCGCGCTGCAGATGATCCTCTACCGCGCCGTCATCGACAGGCTGGGGTCGGACGCCATCGTCACGGGCGCGCGCGTCGAGGCGGTGACGCAGGCGACGGACGGCGTGCGTGCGCAGATCACGCGGCGCGGGGGCGGGCAGGAAGAGGTCGCGGGCGCGGTGCTCATCGCCTGCGACGGCATCCATTCCGCCATCCGCCGCTCCTTCCATCCGCACGAGGGACCGCCGATCTGGAACGGCGCGATCCTGTGGCGCGGGGTGACGCAGGCAAAACCATTCCTGACGGGCCGCTCGATGATCATGGCGGGCCACGAATTCCAGAAATTCGTCTGTTACCCCATCTCGAAGGAAGCGCTCGATCGCGGCGACGCGGTGATCAACTGGATCGCCGAGAAGAAGTTCGCCCCCGATCACGAATGGCGGCGGGAGGACTGGAACCGCCCGGGCAAGCTGGAGGATTTCCTGCCCGATTTCGAGAGCTGGCGCTTCGATTGGCTGGACGTGCCCGGCATCATCCGCAATGCCAGCGCAGTCTACGAATTCCCCATGGTCGACCGCGATCCGCTTCCCGAATGGACGCGCGGGCGGGTCACATTGCTGGGGGACGCAGCGCATCCGATGTATCCGATCGGCTCGAACGGCGCGAGCCAGGCGATCATCGATGCGCGGGTGCTCACGGCCGAGTTGGTCGCGCGCGGCGTCGGGCCGGAGGCGCTGGAGACGTACGCCGAAATCCGCCGCCCCGCCACCGCCGCCATTGTCGAGGCCAACCGCCGCAACGGTCCCGAGCAGGTGATGCAGCTCGTGGAGACCCGCGCGCCGGATGGTTTCGAGGATGCAGCGCAGGTGATATCGCAGGACGAGTTGCAGGATATCGCCAGCGGCTACAAGCGCCTGGCGGGGTTTGATGTGGAGGCGCTGAATGCGCGGCCCTCCATTGTCCCGCCCGCCGACCGGGTCGCTTCATGAGCGACGAGGCGCGAAATGCCCGCTGAGCAGCCGGGACGCTACGCGGTGGCACCTCGCGCCGAGGCGGCTTTCGGCCGAGCAGTCGGCTGGCTCGCGAATGCGCTGGCGATCCTCGGCGGCATCGTGCTCAGCGCGGTGATGCTCACGAGCGTCGCCTCGATTCTGGGCCGCTGGGGCGTCGGCTGGACGGTCCCCTTCATCGGGCGGCTCGGGCCGATCCCGGGTGATTACGAGATCGTCGAGATGGGCACCGGCTTTGCGGTATTCTCCTTTCTCGCCTGGTGCCAGTTCAACCGGGGGCATGTGACGGTGGATATCGCCGTTTCCTTCCTCGGCCCGCGCGGCCTCGCCTGGCTCGCAACTTTCACCAACACGGTGCTCACCATCGTCGCAGCCCTGATCGCCTGGCATCATTATCTCGGCATGCTCGACAAGCAGCGCTTCGGCGAAACGACGACGATCCTCCAGATCCCGCTCTGGTGGGGCTATGCGGGCGGGCTGCTGGGTGCCATCATCTTCGCGATCGTCTCGTTCTACACCATCTGGCGCAGCCTCAACGAGGCGCTGGGCGCGGGCGAACCGCAGGGGCTGGGCGCATGAATGGGCATTCTGCATGAGCGGGCTCGCGATCGCCGGCATCTGGTTCGCCGCGCTCCTCTTCCTGATCTTTGCGCGCATGCCCATCGGCCTCGCCATGCTGATCTGCGGCCTGATGGGATCCTATACGATCTTCGGGCGCTGGGGGCCGGTGCTGTCCGCGCTCAAGAACCACGCCTATGGCACCTTCTCCAGCTACTCGCTCTCCGTCGTCCCGCTGTTTCTGCTGATGGGCGCATTCGCCATGAAGGGCGGGCTCTCGGAGGCGCTGTTTCGCGCGGCCGCCGCATGGCTCGGGCATCGGCGAGGCGGCGTCGCCATGGCCGGGATCGGGGCGTCGGCAGGATTTGGCGCGATCTGTGGCTCGTCGCTCGCCACCGCCGCCACCATGGGCCGCGTCGCCCTGCCGGAACTGCGCAAGCACGGCTATTCCGGCGCGATGGCGACGGGTTCGCTCGCGGCGGGCGGCACGCTCGGCATCCTGATCCCGCCCTCGATCGTGCTCGTGATCTACGCCATCCTCGCCGAGCAGAACATCGCCAAGCTCTTCGTCGCCGCCATGATCCCCGGCATCCTCGCCGCGATCGGCTACATGGTGGCCGTCGCCATCAAGGTGCGGCTCGATCCGCGCGATGCGGTAAAGACCCCGCGCCTGCCCTATCGCGAGCGGTTTCGCGCGCTGAGCGAGGTCTGGCCGGTGGCCGTGATCTTCGTCGTGATGATCGGGGGGATGAATACGGGCGTCTTCACCCCCACCGAGGCTGCCGCCGTGGGCGCTGCGGGGACGGGGCTCGTCGCGGCGCTGCGCGGTCGCCTCGGCTGGGCGGCGCTCGCCGACTGCTTCCGCTCGACCGCAGCCTCGACGGGGATGATCTTCTTCATCGTGCTGGGGGCTGGCTCGTTCAACAGCTTCCTCGCCATCACCCGCCTCCCTGCCTTCGCCGCCGACTGGGTGGGAGCGCTCGGGATCGCGCCGGTGCTGGTGCTGCTCGTGATCCTCTTCATCTACCTCGTCTTCGGATGCGTGATGGATTCGCTCTCGATGATCCTGCTCACCGTCCCGATCTTCTTCCCCATCATGATGACGCTCGATTTCGGCCTGAGCCCGGAAGAGACGGCCTTGTGGTTCGGCATCCTCGTTCTCATCGTCGTGGAGGTGGGGCTGATCACGCCCCCTGTGGGAATGAACCTGTTCATCATCAACTCGATGGCGCCGGGCGTGCCGATCTCCGAGACCTATCGCGGCGTGCTGCCCTTCATCGCATCCGACATCATCCGAACGGGCATCCTGATCGCCGCCCCGTCGCTGACGCTGGGGCTGGTGTGGTTGATGTTCTAGCGCGCGGCCAGCATCTGCTTCAGGCGGAAGACGAGCCCGACGATGATCACGAGAAAGCCGAGCGCGCTGCCGAACCACGCGAGCAATCCCAGTCCGAGCGCGTTGCCGATGACTTGCCCGTCAGGATCGAGCGCAATGCCGGCGAGCAGGGGCAGCCAGGTGCCTACGGCGAGCAGAATGCCCCAGACGATCATGGAGCGGACGAAGCCGGGCGGGGCATACAATGCAACGATAATCGCTGTCGCGACGATCGATATCATGACGATCAGGACCATGTTTCCTCCGCCGTCCTTTCCGAGCGAAACGATAGCGCAAGAACGTTAGAGCATCATTCGGTCAGGTGGATACCGGCTGACCGATAAAATGATGCGTCAAAACAAGACCCTAGAGCGCCCGATCTGACTCTGTCAGGTCGGAAAGCGCTCTAGAAAACTGTCGCTTCGGCCCCATGATCGACACAGGATGAACGCAAGAACCAACGAACCAGCAGCGAGGGACCATGACCACACCCGAAAAGCCGACCATCTACCACATCCCCGTCTGCCCCTTCTCGCAGCGCGTCGAGATCCTGCTCGAACTCAAGGGCGCGCGCGATGCCGTCGATTTCCAGGTGGTCGATATCACCAAGCCGCGCGAGGCACGGCTCCTGGAGAAGACCAGAGGCAGCACGTCGCTCCCGGTTCTCGAGACGCCCGGAGGCCGCATCCTCAAGGAAAGCCTCGTCCTCCTCGGCTATCTCGACGCGACGATCGGCCAGACCCGGATCGCGCAGGACGATCCGTATCGCCGGGCGGTGGAGAGCATGCTGATCGCGAAGGAGGGTCCGTTCACGATGCTGGGCTACCGCTTCGTGATGAACCAGGATCGCGGCAAGCGCCAAGGCTTCATCGAGGACATGCTCGGGCAATACGCCGCGCTGAACGACTTTCTGGTCGAGCACAATCCCGAGGGAACGTACCTGTTCGGCGATTTCTCCTTGGCCGAAGCCGTCTTCACCCCGGTCTTCATGCGCTTCTGGTTCCTCGACTATTACGAGGGCTTCGATCTCCCCGACGATCCGAAATTCGCCCGCGTCCGGCGCTGGCGCGACGCCTGCCTCGAACATCCTGCCGCACGGCAGGTGACGCGGGAGGAGATCGTTAAGCTCTATTACGATTACGCGAAGGGCGCTGGGAACGGCGCGCTGCTCGAAGGTCGCACCCGATCGAGCTTCGTCTTCGAGCCGCACTGGTCGAAGCGCCCTTGGCCGCCGCGCGAGAAGTACGACACTCTTGCAACGGATGCCGAACTCGGGCTCACCTGAGGATCAGGGGCGGCGGGCGATGCTCAGCCGCTCCAGCACCGCGCTGCCGTTGTCGGTGTCGAACACGAGTCCCCGCGCGTCGCGGCTCTCGGGGAAGCTGAGGAATGCGGTCGGCGCGCCGTTGATGGTGCCGGTGATCGCCGCGCCGTCGAGGACGAGTTCGAGCGTTACGCTCTCGTTCCGCCCGATCTCACTCCAGACGATATCCGAGCGCGCCCAATCCGCTTGCGACGCGTCGCCGAAATCGAGCCCGACGAGGCCCTCGGCCGGGCGCAGCAGGAGCCGCGTCACCTCCCCGCTCGCCTCGTCCGCGCGCAGGCCGATGCGGGCAGTGACCCCGTCGGGCACGCTCACCTCGGCGCGCAGGAGGAGCGGGCCCTCGCCCGGATCGCGCCATTCCGCGTCGCTCGAAAGCGCGATGTCGCGCTCGTCGATGAGCGTTTGAGAAAACGCCGCGCGAACCTCAGGCGTCTGGCTCGCGCAAAGCCGCGTCGCGCCCTCGCAGGCCGCGATGGCCAGCGGCAGGCTCAGCGCGTGAACCCAGCCGGCCGCCGCACGCTCCGGCTCGCCGCGCTGTTCGTCCGGGATGACGCCGATCGCGTACATGCGCCCGTCGGGGCCGAGAGCGATGCTCGGCGCAAGAAGCGTCTTGAAGAGATCAAAGCGCCTCGGCTCGGCTTGTACGGGGGTGAAGCGCTCGCCGTCGAAATCGCCGATCCAGTAGAGCGTGCGCCCGGGCTCGCCCCGGATCACGGGCGTACCCATCATGAGCCAGTGCTCACCGAGCGGCATGAGGACCGGCAGTTCCCAGTATTCGCCGGGCATGGCGACGCCGCCCGTATCGACCTCGCCGACAAATTTCCACTCCCTCGCATCGCTGGAGGCGAAGGCGAGGATGAGGGCGCGGCTGCGGTCGAGTGCGCCCCCTCCGACGAGGGCAAGCCAGCCGTCATCCGTCTCGACGATGAACGGGTCGCGCATGTCCTGGTAGCCCTCGGGCGTATTGTAGGCGATGGCCTCAGTGATGCGCTCGAAGCTGCCATCCGCCCGCGCCACCGCGCGCCCGAGGCCCGAGCGATGACCGTCGACGCCCGTATAGAGCGCTTCCGGCGGTTCGATCCCGGGGATGAGGTTGCCCACCCAGATCCCGCGACGATCAAAGCCCGTGCCGGGGATCAGGGCGGGGAGGCGGGGCTGCCAATCGACGAGATCTTCGGAGACGAGGTGGCCCCAGACGATGTGATCCCAATAGGCCCCGTTCGGGTTGGCCTGATGATAGAGCTGCCAGTGCCCGTCGCGATGGTGGAAGGTGTGCGGCTCGTTGGTCCAGCCGGCGGGCGGCATCGGATGCATGCGGGGGCGATGATGATCGTCGGCGAACCAGGCATCGGGAACGTCGATGGGCGCAAGGACCGCCCGCGCAGGCTCCGGTCGTACAGGCTCCACCTCACTGACGCTCAGCGTCATATCGGCGATCACGCCGTTCCAAACCCCGAGCTGATGCGCCCCGTCGCGGATCCCCGCCGTGAGGGAGCGACCGATCGCCAGTTTTCCGGCAAGCGGCTCGCTCGACGGCTCCCCCGCGTGCCGCGCCACTTCCTCGCCGTTCATGAACAGCCGCGCCTCGCCATCGGCATAGGTCGCGCCGAGATGCACCCATTCGCCCAGCGGAATGGCGTCGAAAGTCGCCGCGCGCAACTCGCCTATGCGAAATTCCGGCTGGAGCCAGGGGTTGACGGCAAGCGCCATGATCGACACCCCGTCGCGCGCGATCTCGATGACGGAAGCAGCCTCCCCCGGCGGCGATGCGAGGGCGACCCACGCCCCGAGCGCGAACCCGTCCTCCGTCGGAAGCGCGATCAGCTCCGGCGTGATGCCCCAGGTGGAATTGCCGTCGAAGCGAAGAGCACCGCCTTCGACCGCGACGATCGGGCGATGCGGGGCGTGGATGTCGAGGATGTATTCGCCGAGACGAAACACATCGCCGTCCCGCTCCAGCGTTACCGGCTGAGAACTTGCGGGCGCAGCGAGAAACAACGCCGCGCCCGCGATCATCGCGCGATCAACGCGGCGCATTCAGCGCCTCGCCGACATTCACGATCTCGCCGTCGAAGTTCAGCCGGAACATCGGGCCGGGTCCGCCATAAAATTCGCGCTCTTCGTTGGCCGGGTCGAGCTGGAAGCCGAAGGTGTGGTTGAGATAGCTCATCACATGACCATCGGGGAGCACGAGATAGGAATAGGTCTGCCCCTCGAAATCCTGCGGGTTGGCCGCCACGAGGCCGTGCTTGTTCACGGGGGTGAAGCGGCCATGCATGTCGCCCGATGGCGCGAAGAAGCCATAGAGACCGCGCGGCCCTTGCGCGTCCGGCGAGAAGGTAAAGTCGTGCGTGGAGAAGAACAGGTAGAGGCCCTCGTCGCGATAGACGAGATGGGGCCGCTCCAGCTGCGAGTTCACGCCGATCGAGACGAGGATCGGCGGGCCGAGCCGCCAGCTGCCATCCTCCAGCTTCGTGCCGATCCCGACAGCCCCGTTATACGGCCCCTTCACCCCGGCGGCATTCGCCGTGAACAGCACGTGCTCCATGCCGGTGCGCGGATCGACGAAATATTCCGGATCGCGGAACCCGTAGACCGCCTCGCTCGCGAGGTAGGTCTCTTCGGTATCGTACCAGAACCCGTCCGCCTCCAGCATGATCTCGTGATCGCCGAAATCGCTGAAGGTCACGCCGTCATCACTGGCGGAGACCGATGCGGATACCGAGGCCAGGCGCTGCTCGACAAGCGGGCGACCGGCGGCTTCGTTGTAGATCGATATCGCGCGCGTCGGCTCGTCGTCGTCGAGGCTGGCCGCATCAGGGCGGCCTGTGGCCGTGTAGTAGAATGTGATGCGCCGGGTTTCGGGATCGTAGAAGGTCGACCCGGCCCATTGGCGCGATCCGAGCCCCTCCTCCCGGGTGAAGATCACCCCGCCCGGCCGCCACTCGCCGTCACGCGTGTACCAGTAGCGCCAGGTCGAGAGCGTGAAGAACTCGCGACCCGTATCCTCGACCTCCTGCCACTCGGCGCTGAGCCCGACCTTGACAACCCAATCGTCGATCACGGCGACGGAGCCGTCCGGATTGCGCACGGGCCAGGCGTCCCAGATGTAGAGGCCCGCCTCGAAGAATTCACGATCATGGATCATCAAAGGCATCGTGATCGGGGCATCCTGCACGATCCCCTCCACATCCTGCCGCGACCAGACCGAGGCCATGTGCCCGGGGAAGCGGAAGATGTCGGGGGTGAGGAAATCGCTCTGATCCGTGTGCTCCATCGCCGATGCCCGACGCGCGGGCTCTCCCTCACGTGTGGCGCGCGCCGGCGGCTCGCTTACCTGAGCGACGACGGTCGCTGGAGAAACGGCACGTTCCGATTGAAATTCGGAAAATGCGGCCGGGCTGGCGAGGAGGAGGACGGCGGATGAGAGGCCCGCGAGCAAGTGGCGGTGGTGCGCTTTCGGCATGATGAAATTCCCGTCTGGTCAACGATTCTCCGCAAAAGGCAAAGCATCTGGATGACCCGGCAACGCACGGCCCACACTCACGGTTCCACAAAAAAGCCCGGATTTCAGCAGGCGCCCCCGCGCAACCTTCGGGCGATCAAGTGGAGCGCCACGGTCAGCATCGATGCAGCCCCCACACCCTCGGGGTCATTCCGCGCGGCGCGCAGCGCCGGGGATTGCACGGAACGGGGGGGCAGGACGCCCCCCGCGTCAAGCGCCTCGCGCCCGCACCGCCTTCACGCCGCGAATGATCAGCGGCGAAGTCCAGACGAGGATCGTGAAGATGCCGAGCCCCGCCGCGATCGGGCGGTAGAAGAACTCCAGCAGGTTCCCGTCCGCCTTGATCATCGAGGTGACGAAGTTCGCCTCCAGCATCCCGCCCAGCACGATGCCGAGGATGCAGGGCGCGATGGGGATGTCGTTCTCCTCCATGAAAAAGCCCAACACGCCAAAGGCCAGCATGATCGAGATGTTGAAGGTGGCGTTGTTGGTGGCGAAGGCGCCGACCATGCAGAAGGCCAGGATGCACGGCATCAGGATCTTGCGCGGCACCCGCAGCAGCTGCCGCCCGAGCTTGATGGCGACGAAGCCCAGCGGGATCATGATCAGGTTCGCCAGGATGAAGATCATGAAGATCGCGTAGATGTTCTGCGGATTGAAGATGAACAGGGTGGGGCCGGGGTTGAGCCCCTTCACGTAGAGCACGCCGATGACGATCGCCGTGATCGTGTCGCCGGGAATCCCGAAGACCAGCGCCGGGACCCAGGCAGAACCGACGGCCGAGTTGTTGGCCGATGTCGCCTCGACGATCCCCTCCACATGACCGGTGCCGAACTTTTCCGGCGTCTTCGAGAACCGCCGGCTGACCGCGTAGGCGACCCAGGCCGCAAGATCCGCCCCCGCCCCCGGCAGCGCGCCTACCGAGACGCCCACCGCATTGCCGCGAATCTGCTGACGCCAGTACGTCTTGATCAGCCTTCCCCAGCCCCGCAGCGGATTGCCGATGCTGACCTGCAGCGCCGGAAGGTTTGCAGCCCCAGTGGCGGCGCTGCGCAGAACCTCGGAGACGGCGAAGAGGCCGATCATCGCCGCGATGAAATCGACGCCCGCCAGAAGTTCGACATTGCCGAAGGTGAAGCGCGGCACGGCAGCCGGGTTGTTCAGCCCGATGGTCGCGACGAACAGCCCGATGAGCAGGCTAACCGCGCCCTTGACCGGGCTCCCCGAGCCGATGAAGGCGGCGCAGGTGAGGCCGAGAAGTGCGAGCCAGAAATACTCGACGGAGGAGAATTTGAGCGCAACTTCCGCCAGATACGGCGCAGCGATGATGAGCACCAAAGTTCCAAACAGCCCGCCCATTGCCGAGAAGAGCAGGTTTGCGCCAAGCGCGGCCTCCGCCTCGCCCTTGCGCGTCATCGCATAGGCTTCGTGCGTGTAGGCGGCGGAGGCGGGGGTGCCGGGGATGCGCAGGAGCGTGCCGGGGATGTCGCCGGCGAAGATCGCCATGGCGGCGCAGGTGACCATCGCCCCCACCGCCGGGATCGGATCCATGAAGAAGGTGACGGGGACGAGCAGCGCGATCGCCATGGTCGCCGTGAGGCCCGGAACCGCGCCGACGAACATGCCGAACATGGCGGCGAAGAAGACCGTCAGCAGGACATCCCACTGGAAGACGAGGTCGAAGGCCTGCCCGATCGCGTTCATCGCATCACCACCAGCGGACGGGGGCGAGAACGCCCCAGGGAAGCGGCACGTAGAGCAGGCTGCCGAAAATATAGAGAATGCCGAGCGAGGCGATCACCGCCACCGCGATGCTCATGATCCAGCCGACATCGAACAGGCGCAGCAGCACGAGCAGCAGCGGCCCCATGGTGAAGAGAAAGCCGAGCCTGCGTGAGAAGAGGATGTAGAAGATCACGCCGCCGATCACGATCAGGACGTTGCGGACTCCGTGACGCTCCCGCGCCCAATCCGCCCATTCGATCGCAGGCCGGCGCTGCCGCAGGCCGGAAAATACGAGGACTACCCCACAGACGGCGAAGCCCAGGGCGACCAGGGTCGGGAAGACGTCGGCACCGTATTGCTGCCCGCGAATGGCGGGAAAGCCGCGTGACGCATAGGCGAGCGCTGCTCCCATCACGAGCAGGAGAACGCCGAGAACCGCATCGTTGAGACGCATGGCTTGGAAGATCCGGCTTGGGCCGAGCTGGCGCTCGACGAAGGGCGAGAGCGGCGCGAAGTCGGGCGGCGGAGAAACGACGTACCCGCCGCCCGATGGATCTGGCTAGTCTCGAGATACCGGCTTACTGGACGAGGCCGACTTCCCTCATGACGTTTCCGAGGTTCTCGTTGCTCTCACGCATGAACTCGGCGAACTCGTCGCCCGAGGCCCAGCGCATGCCGTAGCCCTGCGCCGACATGAACTCCTCGTATTGGTCGCTGTTGTAGACGACTTCAAGCGCTTCCCGCAGCCGATCGGCGGCCTCATCCGGGATACCCTGCGGAGCGACCAGCCCGCGCCACGCGCCGATGTTCCAGGCGACGCCGACGATCTCCTCGGTGGTGGGCACGTCCGGGAAGGCGGGATTGGGATCACTCGACATCACCGCCAGCGACTTCACGCGCCCGGCATCGAGCAGCGACCGGGCTTCCGGGATCGAGCTCGGCACGATGTCGACGCCGCCGGCGACGAGATCCTGAAGCCCGGGCGCAGCACCCTGGCTCGGCACCCACGGCACCGAGGCCGGGTCGATGTCGAGTTCGGAGAGAAGGCCCGCAATGGCGAGGTGCCAGATCCCGCCCTGCCCCGTTCCGGAGGCTCGATGCTGGCCGGGATTCTCGCGGATCGCGTCGAGCATGTCGTTGAGGTCTTCCCACGGGGAATCGGCGCGCACATGCACGGCGGCCGGATCCTCGTTGACCATGGCCAGCGGGGTGTAGTTCTCCCAGGTCAGCTCCGTGAGGCCCTGCCAGTGCATCATGCCGATTTCGACGGTCGCCATGCCGAACGTGTAGCCGTCGGGCTCGGCTTCCGCGATGGCGGAGTGGCCCACGACGCCCGATCCGCCGGTGCGGTTCACGACATTGACGGGTTGCCCAAGTTCGTTCTCCAGAAGCGCTGCGACTATGCGCGCCGTCGCGTCCGTGCCACCGCCCGCGCCCCAGGGCACGATCAGAGTGAGAGGCCGCTCGGGATACTGCGCCTGAGCGGTAGCGGCAAAGCCCATTGTTCCGGCGATGACCGCAGCTGTGGCGGCGGCAACGAATTGACGTCTCTTCATCAGGGTTCCTCCATGGTGCAGCAGATAACCTGCCAGCTTGTTTTCAACGTCCGCCGGGCCGGCGTTCTCCGCCCGCATACCGACGACCATCAATTTCCGGAACTTCGTCCGGTTGTCGTGAGTGTGTCGAAACTGCTTGTCGGCGTCAATTTGCGTAAGAGGAAGCAAGCCCGCTTGGGCATTTGCGCCCGAATACGCTCGAAATCGCCACGCATCGACGACCGCGACCTCGCTCAGTACGTGGCGCGCCCACCCGACAGATCGAACACCGCGCCCGTCGTGAACGAATTCTCCTGCGAGCACAGCCACGCGATCATCGAAGCCGCCTCCGCCGTTTCCAGGAAGCGCCCGCGCGGGATCTTGGAGAGCATGAAGGCGATGTGCTCCTGCGACATCTGGTCGAAGATCCGCGTGCGCGCCGCAGCCGGCGTCACGGTGTTCACGGCGATGTCGTACGCCGCGAGTTCCTTGCCGAGCGACTTCGTCAGTGCGATCACCGCAGCCTTCGAGGCAGAATAGGCGGAGGCGTTGGGGTTGCCCTCCTTCCCCGCGACCGAGGCGATGGTGACGATGCGGCCATAGCCGCTCCCGATCATGCCGGGGATTATGGCACGGCAGCAGTTGAACGTGCCGTCCACGTTGATGCGCATCACCCGCGCCCACTCCTCGACAGGGTATTCCCAGGTCTTGGCGTTCGCGCCGGCAATGCCGGCCGAAGTAACGAGGATGGAAGTCGGGCCGAGATCGGAAGCGCTTGCCTGCGCCGCCTGCGCCACCGCTCCAGCGTCCGTCACGTCAATGCCGCGTGCACTCACATTGCCGCCGACTGCCTTCGCGGTCTCCTCGGCCAGCCCCGCATCGAGATCCCAGATCTCGACATTCGCGCCACTGGCGACCAGCCGCTCGACGATCGAGCGCCCGATTCCCTGCGCGCCGCCGGTGACGATGGCGTTGCGCCCATCCAGATCGATCCGGTTCATGCTCCGCGTCCCTCCCTGTCTTCATTATCGTGCGACAGGATAGGCACGTTCCCGCTGAGCACGAAAACCCGCGCATCGCGAAGCCGGATTGGGAGTTTCGCATGCGTCATGGGTCGGGGAAGGGTCAGGACCGGCAGCAATTACCGAAAGACATCCCTCAACCGGTCCGTATGCGCCGCCCTCGCCGACATCCGCGGCGACGAACTCGCTGAGCGCGCCGCTGACGCGGACTTGCGATGTGACTTGCGATGTGACTTGCGATGTGAACGGAAAGCCGCCATCGGCGTTGGTTGCGATGCAGCAATTCGGCAGGACAACGCTCATGACGGACGACCTTCGCGACTGCATCGTCATCGGCGGCGGCCCGGCCGGCTTGACGGCTGCGATCTATCTCGCGCGGTTTCGGCGAAACGTCGCACTGATCGACGGTCACGACAGCCGCGCCGCCTGGATCCCGCACTCGCACAACATCCCGGCCTTCCAGAAGGGGGTCGGCGGGCGCGAACTGCTGACGCGCATGCACGATCACGCGGCTCAGTATAATGCGCCGCTTCTGCGCGGAGAGGTGCGCAGCCTCAGCCGTGACCCGGAAGGCGTCTTCCGGCTGCAGTCCAGCGCGGCCGAGATGCGCGCCCGCTTCGTCATCCTCGCGACGGGCGTGGTGGATGTCGAGCCGGACCTTCCCGATATCGAGGGCGCGGTACAGCGCGGTCTCGTGCGGCAATGCCCGATCTGCGACGCTTTCGAGGTTATCGACCAGCGCATCGCGGTCATCGGCCATGGCGATCACGGGGCGCGCGAGGCGCTCTTTCTGCGCACCTATTCGCCGCGGGTCACGTTGTTCACGCTGGGCGAGCGGGCTGACGAGGCGCTCTGCTCGATGATGGGCGAGGCCGGGATTGCGGTGGTGGATGCGCCGGTCGAGGCGATCGCGCAGGAGAACGAGCGGATCGTCTCGCTCACGCTGGTCAACGGCGAGACGCACGCCTTCGACACGATCTACTCAGCCCTCGGCTGCCGCCCCCGCAACGATCTGCTCAACCAGATCGGCGCACGGCTTTGCGACGATGCCCGCGCCCTCGTCGATGATCACCAGGAGACGAACATACCGGGGCTCTACGCCGCCGGAGATATCGTGAGCGGGCTCAACCAGGTGGCGGTTGCGGTCGGTCAGGCGGCCATTGCCGCCACCGCGATTCACAACCGCCTGCCGCCGCACTATGCGTGAGGGAGACGTGATGAACAGGGAAGAGAAACAGCTTATAGCGGGAGCCGCCGCGGCGACTATCGCCGGCGGGTTCTGGGTAGATACATGGCGGCGCATCAAGCGCACTGAGCAAGGCTATCCGCGCATCGGCGAGTTCACACCCTCGAAACCCCGGTTGCACTACCTGAAGCGCGGCCCGGCACGCGCAGGCGGACGAGACGTCGTTCTCCTGCACGGCGCGTGGGTGATGCTCCAGGATATGACGTCCAGTGGTCTGGTAGATCTGGTCTCACGGCGACACCGCGTCTTCGCGTTTGACCGTCCGGGATACGGCTTCAGCGAGAGGCCGGATTCGATCGGTTCCCCTTTGGCGCAGGCGCGGGTGATGCGCGAGGCGGTTCGCAGCCTCGGGATCGAGCGGCCTATCCTCGTCGGGCACTCCTATAGCGGCCCCCTCGCGCTGGCCTACGCGGCCCAGTTTCCCGACGAGATTGCCGGCGTGGCCTTCGTGAGCGGCCTCGCCTTCCCAACCCCGCGTCTCGACCTCCTGCCCTTCATGCTACCCGCAACGCCGCTGGTCGGCGACGCGATCGCACACGCGTTTCTCCCGGCCTACGAGGTGTTGCTGGCGCAGGTGCTGCGCCTGTGTTTCTCCCCCCATCCCGTCCCGGAGAGCTTCAAGCGCGAGATGCCGCGCGAAATGATGCTTCGCCCGTCACAGCTGGAGGCGGCCGCCGAGGATCTCTCGGCGCTCGTCCCCTCGCTAGTCGAACTCGGGCGGCATTACGGGGAGCTCGACATGCCGGTCGCGATCGTCGCAGGCGAGGAGGATCGGATCGCATCCCCGTATTTCCACGCCGTCCCGCTCAGCCGGGCGCTTCCCAATGCGCGGCTGACGCTGATGCCGGATGTCGGGCACATGCTGCATCATTTCCGTCCGGATGCGATCGTTGCTGCCATCGACGACGTGGCGGAGCGGTCGAACGGCTAATCCGCAAACAGCTGCGGGCGGCGCAGCTGCAGGGCGAGGATGAGCGCCAGCGTCTTCAGGTCCGCGATCTCGCCCCGCTCGGCCATGCCCGCAAGCTTCCTCAACGGAAGCGTAACCGGCTCGATATTCTCGTTCTCCTCCGCGAGCCCACCACCGTCGCCGACCCGGTCCCCCTCGCCGAAGGTCGCGAGGAAGAGATGCAGGCGCTCGGTGGAAACCCCCGGCGAGGACCATGTCGTGGCGATGTGCTCGATCTGCGAGACATCGATCCCGATCTCCTCGATGAGCTCGCGACGGCCCGATTCCGCCGGTCCGTCATCCTCGATCCGCCCCGCCGGCGCCTCCAGCAGAAGGCTTTCCTGCCCGGCATAGAAGACCGGTGCGCGAAACTGACGGGTGAGGATTGCGATCCGGCGACCCGGGTCATAGGCCAATACCGCGACGGAATCGCCCTGATCGGAGATCTCGCGCACCACCTCGACCCCCTCGTCGAGCCGAAAGCGCCCGACGACGAGCTTGCCGAAGCCCTCGTGGAGCGTGCGGACGTCGAGCAGCTTGATGCTCATCGCTGGTCCCTCCTGTGCCATGCAAACGTGCTGGACGAAGTGTGGTTTCCCGCAATGGCTTGATGGGGCGGGAACGTGGACCTGTGGATGGCGTCGATATGAGGTTCAATTGCGGCCAGATGCTGCGGAAATGCGCGACAAATGCAAGAACGCCCGGGGAGCACTCGGCCCGCCGGGCGATTTCGTCAGCCGCTCGCCGCGTCGAGCTTCGCGATCATCTCGGGCGGCAGCGTCAGTTGCGTGGCGCGCAGGAGATCCTCCAGCTGGTCGAGGCTGGTCGCGCTGGCGATCGGGGCTGCGATCGTCGGGCGCGCCATGAGCCAGGCGATGGCCACCTGCGCCGGCGTCGCGCCCAGCTCGCCCGCGACGGCGTCGAGCGCTTCCAGGATGCGATATCCGCGCTCGTTCAGATAGCGCCCGGCCCGCGCCGCACGCGCGCGCCCCTGCAGATCGGCTTCGCTGCGATACTTCCCCGTGAGGAAGCCGGCGGCGAGCGAGAAATACGGAATGACGCCGATCTCCTCCCTGGCGCAGATCGGCGCGAATTCGCGCTCGAAGCGCTCGCGTTCGCACAGGTTGTACTCCGGCTGCAGCGTCTCGTAGCGAGCGAAACCAAACTTCGCCGAAGCAGCCAGCGATTCCTCCAGCCGCTCGCCGGTGAAGTTCGATGCGCCGAGTACACGCACCTTGCCCTCGCCGATCAGCTGCGAATACGTCTCCAGCGTCTCTTCGACGGAGGTTTCCGGGTCGTCGTAATGTGATTGGTAGAGGTCGATGTAATCCGTCTGCAAGCGACGCAGCGAAGCCTCCACGGCTTCCCGGATGCGCGCCTTCGCAAGCCCCTTCATCCCCGGCCCCATCTCCGAGCCGACCTTGGTCGCAATCACGACCTTGGCGCGGTTCTTCCGCGACGCGAGCCATTCACCGATAATCGCCTCCGACTCGCCCCCCTCATGGCCGGGAGCCCAGCGCGAGTAGACATCCGCAGTGTCGATGAAATTGAACCTGGCGGCGACGAACGCGTCGAGGAGCGAAAACGACGTCTCCTTGTCCGCAGTCCAGCCGAACACGTTGCCGCCGAAGCAAAGCGGCGCGACTCGAAGGCTCGAACGACCGAGCTGACGTTTATCCATGCGAATACCCCTCTATGTCCCCGAGGCATTTTAGTCCGCCCCGCCCCCGGCGCCACGTGATGTTATACCGATATGATCCCGGCGTGGGTGCGGGGGAACAAATCCAATTAACGCTTGCCCCCGTTCTTGCCGCCTCCATCCCGCGCCAGCGCCGCACGCCGCAACGCCTCGGCCATCGCCCCGCCTGCGGGAGCCTCCGCTACGGAGCGAACGGGCGCTGCGGGCCTGCCCGGGCGCGCATCACCTGAACGCATCTCGCGCGCGACATCCCGGTTCGACGCACCGCCACGGCGGTCGCCCTGTGCACCACCTTGCCCCACCTCGTCGTCGAGCCGCATGGTGAGGCCGATGCGCTTGCGGGCGAGATCGATCTCCATGACCTTCACCCGAACCACATCCCCCGGCTTCACCACTTCGCGGGGGTCGCGCACGAAATTCTTCGACAAGGCCGAGACGTGGACGAGCCCGTCCTGGTGCACGCCGATATCGACGAAGGCCCCGAACGCCGCGACATTGGTCACGACGCCCTCGAGAACCATCCCCGGCTTCACGTCCGAGAGCTTCTCGACCCCCTCCATGAACGACGCCGTCTTGAATTCCGGGCGCGGATCGCGACCCGGCTTGTCGAGTTCGGCGAGGATATCGGTCACGGTGGGCAGGCCGAACTTCTCGTCGGTGAACTGCTCCGGGCGCAGCGTGCGAAGCACCGCGCTGTTGCCGATGATGCCGGGCAGGTCGGTCTTTGCGGCAGCCAGAATCCGCCGCACCACCGGATAGGCCTCCGGGTGGACACCGGAGCGATCGAGCGGATCGGAGCCGTTTGCGATGCGAAGGAAGCCCGCGCAGAGCTCGAAGGTCTTCGCGCCCAGCCCCGGCACGTCCTTCAGCGCCTTCCGCGAGGTGAACCGCCCGTTGGCGTCGCGGTAGGCCACGATATTCTGCGCCACGTGCTCGCCCACGCCCGATACCCGCGCGAGCAGCGGCGCAGACGCCGTGTTGACCTCGACGCCGACGCCGTTCACGCAATCCTCGACCACGGCATCGAGCGAGCGCGAGAGCTTGTGCTCGGCCAGATCATGCTGGTACTGCCCGACGCCGATCGATTTCGGATCGATCTTCACGAGTTCCGCCAGCGGATCCTGCAACCGCCGCGCGATCGAGACAGCGCCGCGTATCGACACGTCGAGATCCGGCAATTCCTTGCTGGCGAAGGCGGAAGCCGAATAGACCGACGCGCCCGCTTCCGAGACCATCACCTTGGTGATCTTCATGTCCTTCAGGAGAGCCACGAGTTCGGCTGCGAGCTTGTCGGTCTCCCGCGAGGCCGTGCCGTTGCCGATGGCGATGAGATCGACCTGATGCGCGCGGGCGAGTTGCGCCAGCGTGCCGAGCGCTGCATCCCAGCGCTTCTGCGGCTCGTGCGGATAGATCGTGTCGGTGGCGACCACCTTCCCCGTGGCGTCGACGACCGCGACCTTCACGCCCGTGCGAAATCCGGGATCGAGGCCCATTGTGGCGCGCGCGCCGGCGGGAGCGGCGAGGAGGAGATCGCGCAGGTTCCCGGCGAAGATCTTGACGCCCTCGTCCTCCGCCTGCTGCCAGAGGCGGGCGCGCAGATCGAGCTCGATGGACAGCGACAGCTTGGTCCGCCAGGCCCATTGCACGATCTCCAGCCGCCAGGAATCGTTGGCGCGGCCCCGGTCCGCGAGCCCGTAATGATGCGCGATCCGACCCGCCATCAGGCTCGGCGTGCCCGGAGGCTGGGGCGGCCCTTCGATCAGCTTGAGATCGAGGATTTCTTCCTTCTCCCCACGATACATGGCGAGGATGCGGTGCGAGGGCAGCTTTGCGAGCGGCTGGGAATAGTCGAAATAATCGGAGAACTTCGCCCCGTCGCTCTCCTTGCCCTTGCGCACGCTCGCGGTCAGCAGCCCGCGCGTCCAGAAGGTCTCGCGGAGCTGGCCGAGCAGCTCTGCGTCCTCGGAGAAGCGCTCGGTGAGAATCGCACGCGCCCCCTCCAGCGCCTCCTTGACGCCAGGAACGCCCTTTGCCTCATCAATGAAACTCTCCGCCGCCTTCTGCGGGTCCGGGCCGTTATCCGCCCAGAGCCGATCCGCCAGCGGCTCCAGCCCCGCCTCGCGCGCGATCTGCGCCTTGGTGCGGCGCTTGGGCTTGAAGGGGAGATAGAGATCCTCCAGTCGCGCCTTGCTGTCGGCGGCATTGATCGCGTGGCGCAGCGCGTCGTCGAGCTTGCCCTGCTCCGAGACGCTCTTCAGAATCGCCTGGCGACGCTCGTCCAGCTCGCGCAGATAGCGCAGCCGCTCTTCCAGCGCGCGCAGCTGGATGTCGTCGAGCATCCCCGTCGCTTCCTTGCGGTAGCGAGCGATGAAGGGCACCGTCGAGCCACCGTCGAGGAGCGCGATCGTCGCCTCCACCTGCGCGGGGCGCACGCTCAGTTCCTGTGCGATTTGGTTGGTGATCGACAGCATGGAGCGCTCCGTTTCGAGGTTGGGCCGGGGGCGGCATGTAGCCTTTGCGGGGCGCGGAGGTCAAATCCTGCGCGGCAGATTCGCATGGCTCTCGCCGGTGATTTCCCTCCCCTCGGGGAGGGATTAAGGGTGGGGTATTTGCGCGGCAGCGCGAAGGGGCGTGCAGTATTTGAGACGCCTCGCGTTACGTCACCCGCGCGGAGGCCGCTTTCGCGGCCTACCCCACCCCGGCCCTCCCCTGAGGCTACGAGATTCACACATCTTCCTCGGTTCGATCGTTTGCGCAGAAAAACCCGGCTGCTGATCACAGCCGTGCTGGCAGATGCAGCACTTCTCCCTCCCCCCGCTTGCGGCGGGGAGGGCCGGGGTGGGTGGGCGTTTATGGAGCTGGAATGGCTTCAGGATTTGCTCGTCCGAAGTCCGATGCACGCTTCGACCGCCGCCTCGTTCAATTCTGGACCACCCCCCACCCCTAGCCCCTCCCCACCGCAAGCGGGGGGCGGGGAATCGCGCTGCATCGACCCTCGCGGCTTTGCTTTTCTCGTTCTGGCGAGAGGGTTCAGAAGATGTGTGAATGGCGTAGCCCCTGAGGGGAGGGAGAAGACGAAGGCGCGCATCGCTAGATCCGCGCGATCACCATCGTGTCCATCACCGCCCAGTAGAGAAACCCGCTCGCCGCGAGCACGAAGACGTGCCAGATCGCGTTGTGGAAGCGCAGGCTCTCCCACACGTGAAAGATCACGCCGAGCGAATAGGTCGCGCCGCCGATCACGATCAGCCAGAGGCTCGTCGTCGGCACCGCCGCCACCACCGCCTCGATGGCGAGCAGACCGCTCCAGCCGAGGCCGAGATAGATCGCGATCGCGAGCCTGTCGAAGCGCCCCGGCAGCCAGATCTTGAGCGCGACGCCGATCGCCGCCGTGATCCACAGAATGCCGGCCATGGTCCAGAACGCCGTGCCGTTGTCGATCTGCGTGAGGAACGGCGTGTAGGTGCCCGCGATCAGGATGTAGATCGCCGCATGGTCGAAGCGGCGCAGCTCCCATTTGAAGGGCGAGATCGGCCACATGTTGTAGACGGCGGAGATCAGCTTCACGGCGATCAATCCGAAAGCATAGAGCCCGAGTGCCCCCATCTCGATGCGGCTGGCAGAGGGGAACGCCAGTACGAAGAGCGCCGCGACCGCGATCACGGCCGCGATCACGCCGACGACGTGCACCACGCCGTCTGCGATCAGTTCGGCCCGGTCGTAGTGCCATTTGACGGCGACCGGCGGCTTGAAGGATGAATGCATGCGAGAAAGACGGGCGGAGACGGCTGGAGCTGCGGACGTTTCATAAGACACCAGCTTTGAGGCGTTTTGGCGATGCGGCGTGAGCGCGCGAGCGCCGATCCAGGAGCTTCAGTCATCGTTCGCGATCAAGTATTCCGTCGTCGCCTTGATCCGCTCCATGGCAAACCGCGACGTCACGTTCTTGAGCGGCATCATGGCGATGAGGCGTTTGTAGAATTGGTCATAGGCCGCCATGTCGCGGACCGCGACGCGCAGCATGTAATCGACATCGCCAGCCATGCGATAGAGTTCCATCACCTCCGGCATGGCGGAGACGGACGTGGCGAAACGCTCCAGCCAGTCGCTCGAATGATCGCCGGTTTCGATGGAGACGAACACGCTCAGGCCGAGCCCGACCTTTTCCGGCGCAACCAGCGCCACGCGCTTGATGATCACGCCGCTGGCTTCCAGACGCTGCACGCGCTTCCAGCACGGGGTCTGCGAGAGGCCGACGCGATACGGAAAGCGACGCATCCTTCTGGAGCTCGCGCAGGATTTTTCGATCGATCGCGTCCATGCAATGCGCCTTGACGGGGGGCATATGCAACGTGCCACCTGATTTCCCGTCAAGGTGTCGTACAAGGCTTTAAATCACATGTAAATCCGCTAAATTTTTTAAATCACGCCATGATCCGTGATCGTGTGGGCTCCTCCAGCTCACGCCCCAACGCCGCAAACACCTTCGCCACGATCGCCCCCGCGTCCAGCCCCGCCTGTGCGTACATGCGGTCGGGCTTGTCCTGGTCGATGAAGACGTCTGGC
>Ga0208490_100479_pt1 | contig 24477 bp, 18 predicted proteins | sample SubbioAug_CSWold_FD_184818 | JGI IMG/M metagenome (GOLD analysis project Ga0208490, IMG submission 184818) | Serpentinite rock and fluid subsurface biosphere microbial communities from McLaughlin Reserve, California, USA - CR11Aug_CSWold (SPAdes) | ecosystem: Environmental > Terrestrial > Deep...
CGACGAGGCGCGGGCCGCTCTCGCCCTGCAGCAGCATGAGGATGCGCGCATCGTCACGCGAGACATCGATCGACACGAGACGCGTGCCCTCCGGCAGCACGACGTCGACGGGGATCACCTCGCCTCCGGTGGTGATGGCGCTCAGCCCCTCACTCGCGTCGCTCGTGGCCGTCCACATGAGCTGGAACCCGTCGAAGCTCGGCGACACGAGGTCGGCGCGGCTATCGAGCAGCAACGGTTCCAGATCGTTGCTGCGCACGATCCACGCGCCCTGCTCGGTGAGCATGGCGCCAACCGTGCGGGTCGGTCCGAGGGCGAGGGATACGGCGCCCAATTCGATGGCGCGCTCGCTGAGTCGACCGACCGGCTCGACCGTGGCTCCGCCGCTCGAGAAACCGAAACGGTCGCCATCGGGGCCCATCAGCAACAGGCGCCCGTCGACCTGAGTATTCACCTCGGGAACCTCGGTCGTCGCCGCGATCGTGACGGGCGTCTGGTCGACCGTGAGCTGCACGCCGGCGACGTTGCCGAGTGAGCCGAAGCTCGCGCGGAACTGCGCCAGAAGGCGCTGGCGTTCGACGTCGCCCAGCTCGAGAATCTCGGAGCTCAGGTCGACGACCGCCTGGCCGTCGACGATTTCCACCGGCGCGGCGATCAACGCCACCCCCTCCGGAATGGCCGACACGGTCGCCCCCTGGTCGAGCCAGGAGGACGGACCGTCGAGCAGCGCACGAACGATGCGCGTCGGCACGCCGGACCGGGTCGGGAACCAGCGAAGGTCGGGCACGAGATTCGTGAACGTCGGGTCGTAGAAGTACAGGACGTGCTGGCTGAACGCGCTCTGGAACGCCTGCTGCGAAATCAGGATGCCGTCACCCAACTCAGCGATGCGCCACTCGCCGCCCTCCCGCGTAAAGCGGAACTCGGGCAGGGTCTGCTCGGTCGCCTCGGGCGCGATGCGGTAGCGGCCGACCGCGTCGACCTCCGCGATCACCTGAACGGAGTACTCGAGCGTCGTGTCGTCGAGACGCTCGACGAAACCCTCCTGCGCCCGCACGAGCGTCGACTGGTACGGATTCCACGCCGACGAGATCGCGTCGCTCAGGTACGACCTGGCGATGCGGTAGTTCTCCTGCGACGCGGTCGTCGCGGCGAGGAAGCCCTGCAGGATCTCCTCCTGCGTCGCGCCCGGCGTCGGCCCCGCTGGCAGGAACTCGAAGTCGGTGTCGACCGGGTCTGTCACGGCGTCGCCCTGCTCGACCGGTCCCGCCATGGGCACGCTGACGCAGCCCGCGACGATGAGCACGGGGGCGAGCAGCAGCGCGATCAGGCCGCGCCGTCGGTTACGCATCGTGTCCCCCCTCCGTGAGTACAGCATCCACCGGGTCGCTGGGCGGGAGGTCCAACGGCGAGTGCCGAACGATGCCGCCGGGGCGCCGCGGCAGCGTGAGGCGGAAGCAGCTGCCCTCCATGGGTTCGCTCCACACGTCGAGGACGCCGCCGTGCAGGTGCGCGTCTTCCGTCGCGATCGCGAGGCCGAGGCCGGTACCGCCCGTCGTGCGCTGGCGAGAGGGATCGGCGCGCCAGAACCGGTCGAAGACGCGCTCGAGCTGGGCCGCGTCCATGCCGATGCCGTAGTCGCGCACAGCGATCGCGACCGCCCGCGCGTCGGAGTCGACGTAGGTGACGACCGGGCGGCCCTCCCCGTGATCGACAGCGTTGCCGAGCAGGTTCTGCAGGATGCGGCGGATGCGGCGCGCATCGACGTCGGCCTCGAAGTAGCCGCCGGGGGCTACGAGACGCAATTCGGTGCCCTTTTGCTCGGCGAGGGGGCGGATGCTGTCGATCGACTCTTCGACGAGGCGCACGAGGTTCGTGGGTTCCGTCTCGAGGTCGACGGCGCCCGCGTCGAAACGGCTCATCTCAAGCAGGTCGGCGAGCATCGTCTCGAAGCGCTGCACCTGCGTGTGCAGCAGTTCCGCCGTGCGGGCCGTCGTCGGATCGAACGTTTCACGCCGGTCGTAGATCACGTCGCCCGCGAGGCGGATCGTCGTGAGCGGAGTGCGCAGCTCGTGACTGACGTCGCTCACGAAGCGCTGCTGCACACGCGACAGGTCGGCCAGCTGCGTGATCTGACGCTGCAGGCTGTCGGCCATGCGATTAAACGAGCGGGCGAGGGCGGCGACCACGTCTTGGCCGCGCTCCGGAATGCGCTCCTCCAGCTGGCCGTCGGCGAGCTTCTCGGCCGTCTGCGCCGCAAGCCGCACCGGGCGGATTGCGAAGCGCACGACCACGAAGGTGACGAGCCCGATCGTGAGGACGAGAAGCAACGAGCCGATGAGCAGCGTCTGCTGCACGAAGTCGAGGGTGCGCTGCACGTCACTCACGCCGAACACGAGGTACAGCTCGTACTGGCCAGCGGTCGGCACCTCGATGGTCGAGCCGACGATGATGCCCGGCTCGATCGTCGTTCCGCCGTTGATGCCGATCGGCTGCGAATAGACCGAGTCGCCCCCCTCGCCGACCGCCGCCTGCAGGTCGGCGGTGATCACGTCGAGGTCGAAGCCGGGGCTCTGCCGCTGCTGCATGATCTGCGGCGTCGACTGGCCGGGCGTGCGCAATAGCGCGAACTGGGTGGGTGAACTCGTCGACAGTCCGATCGTGCGGCTCGCCGCCTCTGCGGCGGTCTCCACGTCGATCGCGCCGGTCTGCGTGACCGACGAGTCGAACAGCAGCTGCGCGCTCGCCGTCGCCTGCCGCGCCTCGGCGAGCACCTGGTCTTTGCGCGACTCGTACAGGTTCGTGGCGATCGTGACGGCCATGTAGCCGCTGATGACCGTGACGGCGAACAGGGTTGCCAGCACGGTGATGGCGACGGTGCGCAGTTGTAGCGAGCTACGCCAGAGCCTCACCAGCCGCACGAACAGCCGGCGAAGGCTGAACGGGGTCATCGTCTCAACGCGGTGCGCCCGCGCGGTAGCCGACGCCCCGCACAGTCATGACGATGCTGGGGTTGTCGGGGTCGGTCTCGACCTTGGCCCGCAGACGCTGCACGTGCACGTTGACGAGGCGCGTGTCGGCCTTGTATTGGTAGCCCCACACCTGCTCGAGTAGCATCTCGCGCGTGAACACCTGGTTCGGCTTCATGGCGAGCGCCAGCAGCAGGTCGAACTCGAGCGGCGTGAGGTTGATCGCCTGGTCGCCCCGGCGGACCTCGTGGCCGGTCACATCGATCGTGACGTCGCCGATCTGCAGCCGCTCGACCGACGAGTCGGGCGTCGGCCGCAGGCGCGTCCTGATGCGGGCAACGAGTTCCTCCGGGTTGAACGGCTTCACGATGTAGTCGTCGGCCCCCGACTCGAGACCCTCGACGACGTCGTTGGTGTCGCCCTTCGCGGTCAGCATGATGATGGGCGTGCCGGTGATCTCGCGCAGGCGCCGGCACACCTCGATGCCGTCCATGCCGGGCAGCATGACGTCGAGCAGAACGAGGTCGGGCGAGACCTGCGTGAAGGCGTTCACCGCGTCGGCGCCGTCGTGCACGAGGTGCGGTTCGTAGCCCTCGCCGGTGAGCACGATGCTGATCATCTCGGCGAGCGCCGTGTCGTCGTCGACGACGAGGATGCGCGCAGTCATTGCCAGCCTCCGCTCACTGACCCGGGCGCCATCGCCCGAGGATGCGATCATTGTTCGCTCCAGCCTAGACGAGTGTGAAACCATACGGCCTGTGAGCAACGACTCCTCTTGGACCTCGCCCGGCTGGACACCGCCCGGTGGCGGCTCCAGCGGTGACCCCTCGACGACGCCTCCTCCCGCGCCCCCCGGCGCAGGTGCCCCGAGCGGCCCGGAGGCGCCGGCCTCACCGAGTGCGGCGCCCGCGTACGGGCCCGCAGCAACCGGGGGGTGGGCCCCTCCGCCGAAACCGGGGTTGATTCCGCTTCGGCCGATCGACTTCGGCACGCTGTTCGGTGCGACCTTCCAGGTGTTGAAGCGCAACCCGCGGCCCACGTTCGGCGCGGCGCTGCTGCTGAACGCGCTCGTGACGATTCTGGCGTTCGGGCTCGTCTTCGGCTTGTCCATCGTGAGCCTCGACCGCCTCGAGCGCGCGAGCGACAGCGAGGCGGATGCCATCGTCGCCGGCACCTTCGGGCTGATCGTGCTGGCCGGCGTCGTCGCCACCGCCGTCGCGCTCGTCGCGCAGGCCCTCTTGCAGGGGCTCATCACCATCGAGGTGTCACGCCAGATCCTCGGCGAGAAGAACACATTGAAGCAACTGTTTGCCCGCGGCAAGGGCCGCTGGGGCGCTCTGATCGGGTGGACCGTCCTGCTCTCCATGGCTCTCACGGTCGCCATCGTCATCCTCGTCGGCCTCGTGACCCTGATGATCGTCGTCGGCGGCCCCGCAGGCATCGCCGTCGGCGTGACGATCGGCGTGCTCGGCGGGCTCGGCCTCGCCGTCCTCGGCGTGTGGCTGTGGATCAAGCTCGCCCTCGTGCCCGCCGCGATCATGATCGAGCGCCTCACGCTGGGGGCGGCGATCGGCCGAGCATGGCGCCTTATTCGCGGATCTTTCTGGCGCACCCTCGGCATCCTGCTGCTGTTCACCGTCATCGTGCAGGTCGCGGCGAGTGTCGTATCGGCGCCCTTCAGCATCGCCGCGACCTTCGGCGGTGCGCTGTTCAACCCGGCGGGCGACGAACTCTCGGCGATCGTCGTGCTGATCGGCGCGAACCTGTTGAGCATCGCCGTCGCCGTCATCGTGGGCGCGATTGGTGCCGTCCTGACGACCTCGGCGGTCGCGCTCATCTACACCGATATTCGGATGCGCTCGGAAGGCCTCGACATCGACCTGCAGCAGGCGGTCGAGCAGTCGGCAGCCGGCCGGACCGTCGACGACCCCTACATTCGCGGCCTCGGCGGCGAGACCCGCCCCGCCTCAGCCGCGTGATTGCCCCGCCGACGTCGATGCCGCTGGGTGCCGTCGTCGCGCGCGCGCCGCTGGAACCGGACGCGCCCGGGGGCCGCGAGCTGCTGAGCGACGAGCTCGCTGACCCGCGGTACGCCGAGGCGCTTCCGAACTGGTTCGACCTGCTGTCGCAGCGGGTGCTCGAGTGGTTTCTCTCGCTGTTCGACCAGGGCGTCGCCGGCCCTCCGGGGCTCGGCTTCGTCATCGTGCTGCTGATCATCGCCGGCCTGATCGCCATCGCGATCGCCGTGTACGGTCTGCCCGCCCGACGGCGCCGCAGCCAGCTGTCGGATGAGTTGTTCGGCGCGAGCGACCGGCGAAGCGCTCGCGAACTGCGCAAGGATGCCGAATCCGCGGCCTCGCGCGGCGACTGGGCCGCCGCGATCGCCGACCGTTTCCGGGGGATCGCGCGATCGCTGGACGAGCGCACGATCGTGAGCGTGCATCCCGGAACGACGGCCCACGGCTTTGCGGCGATGACGGGGCGCGCCTTCCCCGATCAGGCGGCGGCGCTCGAGGACGCGGCCGACGCCTTCGACGGGGTGCGCTACCTCGGTCGCGGCGGCGACGAACCGCAGTACCGTGCGGTCACGCGGCTCGACGAAACCCTCGCCGCCGCGCCCTCCCCCGTGGGTCGCGCGCGATGACCGCGACGATCGTCACGCCGACCGCCGGCCGCGCCATCAAGCGCAGCCTGTTCTGGGTCGGGGTCGTCGGCGTCGCCCTCACGGTCGCCGTGCTGATGACGGCGCTGAACGGCACCGTGACGGGCAGCGAGCGCTGGGACACCTCGGCCGCCGCCCCGACGGGCAGCCGCGCCCTCGTCACCGTGCTCGGCGAGCAGGGCATCGACGTGACCGTGGCCACCACACGCGCCGCGGTCGACTCCGCGCTGTCCGACGCGCGAGACGCCGGAGAGCAGGTCACGCTGCTCGTCGCGGACGGCCGCGGCATTCTCGACGGTGACAGGGTCGCGGGCCTGACCGGCCTCGCCGACCGTCTCGTGCTCGTCGAGCCCGGCGTCGACACGCTCGACGCGCTCGATTTTCCCTTCGCGACCTCCCGCACCGTCTCCGGGCCGATCGACAGCGATGGATGCGCGCTGGCGGCGGCCACCCGGGCCGGCTCCATCGACGGCGGCGCGATCGTCGTCTACGACACCGACGTCGACGACGCCTGCTTCCGCACGGAGGGGGGCGCGGCTGTTCTGACGACCACCGTCGACGGCGCGCCCGTCACCGTTCTCGGCGCCGGCGAGGCGCTCGAGAACGGGGCGATCGAACGCGGCGGAAACGCGGCGCTGGCGCTGGGGCTCGCGGGCGAGCATCCCCGACTCGTCTGGTACTCGCCGGGGCCCGCCGATTCCGACGCGGCGAGCCTGGCCGAGTTGACGCCCGGCTGGGTGAATCCGCTCGCGTGGCTGGCGGCCATCACGCTGCTGGTCGCCGCCTTCTGGCGCGGCCGGCGGCTCGGCCCCGTCGTCATCGAGAACCTGCCCGTCGTTGTGAAGACCAGCGAAACCATGGAGGGCCGGGCACGGCTCTACGCCCGCGGCGGCGCCCGACTGCGCGCCCTCGACGCGCTGCGCGTCGGAACCCTGCGCCGCATCGCCCGCACCCTCGCGCTCGGCGCGGGCGCGGGGGTCGACGACATCATCACCTCGGCGGCGGCCACGATCGGCGCCGACGAACGCGCCGTGCGAGCCCTGATCGTCGACACCGAGCCCTCCACCGACGCCGAGCTCGTGCGCCTCAGCGACCAACTCACCGAACTCGAACGGGCCGTCGCGCGCCGCGTGGCGCAGGGCGACGACACAGCCAGCACCGAAAGGATGAACGCATGACCGACACCGCGCTCCGAGAAAAGTTCCTCGCCGTCCGGGGCGAGGTCGGCAAGGCCGTCGTCGGCCAGGACGGGGCCGTCAGCGGACTCATCGTCGCCCTGCTCTCGGGCGGGCACGTGCTGCTGGAGGGCGTGCCGGGTGTCGCGAAGACGCTGCTCGTGCGCACGCTGTCTGCCGCGCTCGACCTGAAGACCGCGCGCGTGCAGTTCACCCCCGACCTCATGCCGGGCGACGTGACGGGCTCGGTCGTCTACGACGCGAAAAACGGCGACTTCGAGTTCCGGCCGGGACCCGTGTTCACGAACATCATGCTCGCCGACGAGATCAACCGCACGCCGCCGAAGACGCAGTCGTCGCTGCTCGAGGCCATGGAGGAGCGCCAGGTCACCGTCGACGGCGAGACGCACCTGTTGCCGAAGCCGTTCCTCGTCGCAGCAACCCAAAACCCCGTCGAGTACGAGGGCACGTACACCCTGCCCGAGGCGCAGCTCGACCGATTCCTGCTGAAGCTCGTGCTCGACCTGCCGCCGCGTGACAGCGAGATCGAGGTGCTGAACCGGCACGCGGCCGGCTTCGACCCCCGCGACCTCGCCGCCGCCGGAGTCACGGCCGTCGTCGGGGGCGACGACATCGCCGCCGCGCGCGCGGCCGTCGGCACGGTCGACACCTCCAGCGACCTCGTCGCCTACATCGTCGACCTCGCCCGCGCCACCCGCCAGAGCCCGTCGGTCAAGCTCGGCGTCAGCCCCCGCGGCACCACCGCACTGCTCGCCGCCGCGAAGGCCTGGGCCTGGCTCTCGGGCGCCGACGGCGTCACCCCCGACCACGTGCAAGCCATGCTCTTGCCCGTCTGGCGGCACCGGCTGGCCCTGCGACCGGAGGCCGAACTCGAGGGCGTCACCGCCGACACGATCCTGCGTTCGATCGTGCAGCAGGTGCAGGTTCCGCTCTAGTGGAAACCTGGGTCTAGGCATGGCTGTCACCGGCTGGTTCGTGCTGCTCGTCGCCGCAGGCGTCGTGCCCGTCGTGCTGCTCGACGAGGCCGTCGGCGCCGGTTGGGCGCTGCTCGGCTGGCTCGCGCTGTGCCTGCTGCTCGCCCTCGTCGACCTGGTGCTCGCCGCCTCGCCGCGCGCGGCTCGGCTTGAGCGCTCGACCGCCGAACGCGTGCGGCTCACCGAGAGCGCCGACGCCGTGCTGTACGTCACGAACCCCACCACGAAACGGATGCGCGGCATCGTTCGCGACGCCTGGGAACCGTCCGCGGGCGCCCGCCCGCCCCGGCAGCGCCTCGACGTGCCCGCCGGGGAACGGCGGGCGGTCCGCACGACGCTCACGCCCTGGCGCCGCGGGGAACGCCGGGCTGCGATGGTGACGATCCGCGCGATCGGGCCGATGCGGCTGGCGGGGCGGCAGGCGAGCATCCAGCTGCCGGGGGCGATCACCGTGCTGCCCGAATTCGCCTCGCGCAAACACCTGCCCTCGCGCCTCGCACGCCTGCGCGAGCTCGACGGTCGCACGAGCGTCATGGTGCGCGGCCAGGGCACCGAATTCGACAGCCTGCGCGAGTATGTGCGCGGCGACGACGTGCGCTCGATCGACTGGCGAGCCACCGCCCGACGCGGCGGCGGCCCCGGCGGCGCGGGCGCGATGGGCCCCGCGCAGACGCTCATGGTGCGCACCTGGCGACCCGAGCGCGACCGCCGCGTCATCATGGTCGTCGACTCGGGGCGCACCGCCGCGGCCCGCATCGCCAACGAGACGCGCCTCGACACCGCCTTCGAGTCGACCCTGCTACTCGCCGCCCTCGCCGACCGCGCCGGCGATCGCGTCGACGTGGCCGTGTACGACCGACGCGTGCGCGGGCGCGTGCAGGGGGCGCGCGGCGCCGACCTGCTGTCGAAGCTCACCGAGACGATGGCGCCCATCGACCCCGAACTGCTCGAGACCGACTGGAGCAGCGTGCCGGCGCTCGTACGCTCGATGACGGCGCAGCGTTCGCTCGTCGTGATCGCGACACCGCTCGAGTCGCCCGGGGCGACCCGCTCACTGCTCACCATGCTGCCGCAGCTGACCCGCACCCACCTCGTGCTCGTGGCCGCCGTCACCGACCCCGAACTGGTGGCCGCCGCCGCGTCGCGCGGAGACCGGCCGTCCGTGTATCGGGCGGCCGCGGCCGAGCGGGCGCTGCTCGACGCCGAACGGGTCGCCGCCGCCGTGAAGCGCCTCGGCGGTGATGTCGTCTCGGCCCCACCGCTCGAGCTGCCGCCCGCCGTCGCCGACCGGTACCTCGCCTACAAGGCCGCCGGCCGCCTGTAACGCCGAAGGGGGGCCGGGCCCTGCGGCCCAGCCCCCCTCGTGGTCGTCGTGCGCGTTACTTTGCCGCGGTCGGCTCGGGCACCAGGGTGTCCTGCGCCTCGAGGATCGGGTCGAGCTTCGCCGGGACCGCCTCGCCGAGCCAGGCGTCGACGTTCGTCCAGTACTGGATGACCCGCTCGCGCAGTTCGAGGATCGTCACCTTCGAGACGTGGCCCGCGATGTTCGCCACGAGGCGCTCGCGCTGGGCGTCATCCATCACCTGGTTCACGAGGGTGCGGGCCTGACCGAAGTCGTCGTCCTCCGGGTGCAGCGTCGCCGAGGCGCGCACGAGCTCCGTGTCGTTCTCCCAGCCACCCTCGTCGCCGTACCGCTCGACGTCGGCGTGCGGGCCGCCGAACGAGTTCGGCGCGTACACCGGCTGCGAGGCGGGCGGGAAGGAGTAGGCCATCGCGCCCTCCTTCGAGTAGTGGCCCACCGGGCTCTTCGGCGCGTTCACCGGCAGCTGGTTGTGGTTCGTGCCCACGCGGTAGCGGTGCGCGTCGGCGTAGCTGAAGATGCGGGCCTGCAGCATCTTGTCGGGGCTCGCCGCGATGCCCGGCACGAAGTTCGACGGAGCGAAGGCGGCCTGCTCGATCTCGGCGAAGAAGTTCTCGGGGTTGCGGGTGAGGGTCAAGCGCCCGACCGGGATCAGCGGGTAGTCGCTCTTCGGCCACACCTTCGTGAGGTCGAACGGGTTGAAGCGGTAGCTCTTCGCGTCGTCGTAGGGCATCACCTGCACCGAGAGATCCCAGCTGGGGTGGTCACCGCGCTCGATCGCGTCGAACAGGTCGCGGCGGTGGAAGTCGGCGTCCTCGCCGGCGATCTGGTCGGCCTGCGCCTGCGTGAGCGTCTCGTGGCCCTGCGCGGTGCGGAAGTGGTACTTCACCCAGAAGCGCTCTCCTGCCGCGTTGATCCACTGGAAGGTGTGCGAGCCGAAGCCGTCCATGTGGCGCCACGAACTCGGAACGCCCCGGTCCCCCATGAGCCACGTCACCTGGTGGGCACTCTCGGGCTTGAGGGTCCAGAAGTCCCACTGCATGTTGTGGTCGCGCAGGCCAGAACCGGGCAGGCGCTTCTGCGAGCGGATGAAGTCGGGGAACGAGATGCCGTCGCGAATGAAGAAGACGGGCGTGTTGTTGCCGACGAGGTCGTAGTTTCCTTGCGAGGTGTAGAACTTGATCGCGAACCCGCGGGGGTCACGCCACGTGTCGGGGCTGCCCTGCTCGCCGGCGACCGAGCTGAAGCGCACGAGCGTCTCGGTGGTCACGCCGGGCTGGAACAGCGCCGCCTTCGTGTACTGCGAGACGTCGTGCGTGGTCTCGAAGACGCCGAACGCGCCTCCACCCTTCGCGTGCACGACGCGCTCGGGCACCCGCTCGCGGTTGAACTGGGCGAGCTTCTCGACCAGGTAGTGGTCGGTCAGGGCGATGGCTCCGTCGCGACCGGCGCTGCGCGACTGCTGGTCGCTCGGGGCCGGAGCGCCACTCGTGGTGGTCGTGTGATTCGCGGTCATGCGGATGCTCTCCTTCAGGTGATCGGTGACGTTCGGCATTCGGGGCACAGGCCCCAGAACGTGACCTCGGCCGTCTGGATCGCGTAGCCACCCGTCTCGGACGGCGTCAGGCACGGCGCATGCCCCACAACGCAGTCGATGTCGGTGACTGCCCCGCACCGCGTGCACACGGCGTGGTGGTGGTTGTCACCAATGCGCGTCTCGTAGCGCGCGGGGCTGCGGGCCGGCTCGATGCGCCGAACGAGCCCCGCCTCGGTGAGGTCGGTCAGCACGTTGTGCACGGCCTGCAACGTGAGGTGCCCGCCCGCGGCCGTCACCAGGCGGTGCACGGTGTCGGCATCGGAGTGGGGCGCCTCGGCGAGCCGGTCGAGCACGTGAATGCGCCCGGCGGTGACGCGCAGTCCGGCCGCGCGGAGGCGGCCTTCGGCGGTCGAGGTCATGCTGATCACCCTACCCTCTTTATTTGATTAACTCAAAAAAGTGAGCGGTTCGCGTGAGGGGATGCGCGCATCCCGTCGCGATGGACGATCAGTCGGCGACGACCACCCGCGCTCCCCTGCTGATCGGGTCGAGGTCGCCCGTCTCGCCCGCGAGCGCGGCGCGGCGGCCGAGGCCCCACTGCACCCACAGGAACCACACGAGCGCCACCGTGCCAATGCCGATGCGGATCACGTCGGGCCACTCCTGCCGCGTGACGACGCCCTCGATGACGCCGCTCACGAGCAGCGCGACAACGAGACCGCCGACCGTCGCAAACAGCGCGCGGCCGTCCTCGGCGAGCGCCTGGATGCGCGTGCGGGCCCCCGGCGCGACCCACGCCCAGAAGATGCGCAGCCCCGCGGCGCACGCGACGAACACGGCGTACAGCTCGAGCTGGCCGTGCGGCAGGATCGAGAGGAAGAACACGTCGAGGCGGTCGAACTCGGCCATGATGCCGGCCGAGATGCCGACGCCCTGTGCATTCTGGAACAGCACGAACGCGGGCCACAGCCCCGTGATGCCGAACGCCACGCACTGCGCGGCGATCCACGCGTTGTTCGTGAAGACCTGGGTGGCGAAGACGCCCTCGCTCGACTCGCGGTAGTAGTCGACGAACTCTTGCTCGGCGTACACCCGCAGCTGCTCGTAGTCGCCGATCGCCGCGACGACGTCGGGGTTCGTCGCGACCCAGACCGCGTAGGCGGCGGCGATGGCGATGAAGATCGCCATGACGGCGAGGCTCAGGTATCGGATGCCGTACAGCGCCGCCGGCACCGCTCGCGTCGCGTAGTGCGACAGCTGGGTAACCGGGTCGGCCGCGGCGCCCGTGAAGCGCAGCCGCGCGCGCGACAGCAGGACGCTCAGGCGTGCGGCCTGCGGGGCCTGACCGGCAGCCGTCGTGATCTGCGACAGTTGGGTCGCGCCCGCCTGGTAACCGTCGATCAACTCGTCGGCGTCGCGCCCGTCGAAGCGGCGCTGGCGCGACAGCTCGTCGAGCCGGCGCCATTCGGCGTCGTGGGCGTGTGAGTAGGCGTCGAGATCCATCTGTTTAGATGATGGCATGTCGACCGCGGCGGGAACCCAGAGCCTCAGCCGACACGACGACGAGCGCGAGCTGCTCACCGGCGAGGCCGTGGCGCTCGAGCTGCGGGCGACGAACGTGATCCTGCGAGCCGCCGGCGCGATCATCGACTACCTCGTGTACGTGCTCGCCACCGTCGGGCTCGTCTGGGCGGCGCTCGTGCTTGCCGCGGGCTCCGGCCTGCCGGATGCCCTCTACCCGGCCCTCGGAATCGCCTGCGCGTTCGTCGGCCTCGTGCTCGTGCCCGCCGTCGTCGAAAGCGCGACGCAGGGCAAGTCGCTCGGGCGCTGGGCGCTCGGCTCGCGCATTGTGCGCGATGACGGTGGCGCGATCGGATTCCGGCACGCGTTCATCCGGTCGTTCGTGGGGTTGTTCGAGATCGTGTTCACCGGCGGCGGGCTCGCCATCGTCGTGGGGCTGGTGAACGCGCGCGCCAAGCGGCTGGGCGATCTCGTCGCCGGCACCTACAGCCAGTACGAGCGGGTGCCGAAGCACGAGCCCGTGGAGTTCGGCGTGCCCGTCGAGCTCAGCGAGTGGGCGGTCACGGCCGACGTGGCGCGCATCCCCGACTCGCTCTCACGCCGCATCGCCCAGTTCCTGCGCCAGGCCGACGGGCACACGCCCGCCACCCGGCAGCGGCTGGCCGCGGCGCTCGCCACCGAGGTGTCGCCGTTCGTGTCACCGCTGCCGAGCGTTGAGCCCGAGCTACTGCTGGCAGGAGTCGCGGTGCTGCGCCGCGAACGGGAGGCCCGGGCGCTCGAGCTGGAGCGCGCCCGCCTCGACGACCTCGCGCCGACGCTCGGCGCGTTGCCGCACGGGTTCCCCGACCGCGGGTAGAGCGGCGCGATCGCGAATCAGCGATCGCGCCGCAGGACGGACTGACTAGTAGCGGTAGTGGTCGACCTTGTAGGGACCATCAACACTGACGCCGATGTACTGCGCCTGGCGGTCGCTGAGGCGCGTCAGCTTCACGCCCAGCGCGTCGAGGTGCAGGCGCGCCACCTTCTCGTCGAGCAGCTTCGGCAGCACGTACACGCCCACCGGGTAGTCGGCGATCTTGGTGTGCAGCTCGAGCTGTGCGAGGACCTGGTTCGTGAACGACGCGCTCATCACGAACGACGGATGCCCGGTGGCGTTTCCGAGGTTCATGAGGCGCCCCTCGCTCAAGACGAGGATCGAGCGCCCGTTCGGCAGCCGCCACTCGTGCACCTGCGGCTTGATCTCGACCCGCTCGGCGCCGGGGAGCGACTCGAGCCCCGCCATGTCGATCTCGTTGTCGAAGTGGCCGACGTTGGCGACGATCGCGAGGTGCTTGAGGTTCTGCAGGTGCTCGACCGTGACGACGCCCTCGTTGCCGGTCGCGGTGACGAGGATGTCGATCTCGCCGATCACGTCGTCGAGCCTCGCCACCTGGTAGCCGTCCATCGCGGCCTGGAGGGCCGTGATCGGGTCGATCTCGGAGACGATGACGCGCGCGCCCTGGCCGCGGAGAGCATCCGCGCTGCCCTTTCCGACGTCGCCGTAGCCGCAGACGAAGACGGTTTTGCCGCCGATGAGCACGTCGGTGGCGCGGTTGAGGCCGTCGGGCAGCGAGTGGCGGATGCCGTACTTGTTGTCGAACTTCGACTTCGTGACCGAGTCGTTCACGTTGATCGCGGGGAAGAGCAGCTGCCCGTCGCGGTGCAGCTCGTACAGGCGGTGCACGCCGGTGGTGGTCTCTTCGGTCACGCCGATGATCGACTCGGCCGTGCGGGTCCAGCGGGTCGGGTCGACGGCGAGGGATGCGCGCAGCGCTTCCAGAATCACGCGCCACTCGGCACTGTCGCCCGGCTGGTCGGCGGGAACGGCGCCCGCGAGCTCGAACTCGCGGCCCTTATGCACGAGCAGGGTCGCGTCGCCGCCGTCGTCAAGGATGAGGGTGGGACCGACGGGGTTGCCGTCGGCGTCGACGCCGAAGTCGAAGATCTGCTGGGTCGCCCACCAGTACTCGGTGAGCGTCTCGCCCTTCCAGGCGAAGACGGGCGTGCCCTCGGGGGCGTCGACGGTGCCGTGCGGGCCGACCACGACGGCGGCGGCCGCCTCGTCCTGCGTCGAGAAGATGTTGCAGCTCGCCCACCGCACGTCGGCGCCGAGGGCGACGAGGGTTTCGATCAGCACGGCGGTCTGCACGGTCATGTGCAGCGAGCCGGCGATGCGGGCACCGGCCAGTGGCTGGGTGGGGCCGAACTCATCGCGCAGCGCCATGAGTCCGGGCATCTCGTGCTCGGCGAGGCGGATCTGGTGGCGCCCCGCCTCGGCGAGGGCAAGGTCGCGCACGGCGAAGTCGAGGCCGTTGCGGGTGGTGACAGTGGCGAGCGGGCCGAGGTCGGCGGGGCGCGCGGGCGCGGCGGTGTCGGAAGCCATGCCCCCATTCTCGCAGGAGATTTGCCCGGATGCGCTGGGCGTGCATCCGGAGTGATGGCGCGTGACGGCGCGTGACGGACGCCCGCGGGCGGCGTGTGCGGGCGGCGTGTGCGGGCGGCGTGTGCGGTGCGAGGGGACCGCGGGACCGGACGGAGCGGCGGCCGCGCGGCAGGCGGAACGCGAGGTCGTGCGGGTTCGCGCAACTCGTGCACGCGCACAGCGGCTCGAGTTGCGCACACGTGCGCGCAGTGCGCGCCGATCCTGACAGCAAGCGACCCGGTCGCAGGGCCGGGACTGCGTCGAAACAAGGGTTTGCGCCGATACAAGGCCGCGCAAACCCTTGTTTCGACGCAAACCCCCGTCTCGGCGACCGCAGCGGGTGGGGACGCGCGGGATCAGGCGGACAGGCGGCCGCGCGGCGGACGAAGCGTGACGTCGCGCGGGTTCGCGCAACTCGTGCACGCGCACACCCGCTCGAGTTGCGCAAACGCGCTCGGCGTGCGCGACCAGAGCGATCGGCGACAGCGCGCCCGTCGCGTGACTGCACGCGGCAGGCGCGCCCGCGCCGCGTGCCCGACCCGGCCCGGTCCCCGGCCCCTACGCGCGAATCAGCGCGAGCACCTCGTCGCGGATTGCCTCCATGACAGGCGGGGTCGACCCTTCGGCGTTCAGGCGCAGGAGCGGTTCAGTATTCGACGGGCGTACGTTGAACCAGTACCACCCACGCCCACCAGGCCCACCGAAACCGCCCGCCGCCCCGTCGAGAACTCCGGTGAACGTCAGCCCGTCGAGCTCGTCGATCTCGGCCCGTCCGGTGAACGCGTCGACGATGCGGGTGTATGCCGCGGGCACGTCGTCGACGACCGAGTTGATTTCGCCGCTCGCCGCGTACGGCGTGTACTCGGCGGCGAGGCGCGACAGCGGCCCGTCGTAGACTCCGAACTGGGCGATGAGGTGCATCGCGGCGAGCATGCCGTTGTCGGCACCCCAGAAGTCGCGGAAGTAGTAGTGCGCCGAGTGCTCGCCGCCGAAGATCGCGCCGGTCTCGTGCATGACGTCCTTGATGAGCGAGTGCCCGACGCGGGTGCGCACCGGCTCGGCACCGACCGCCTCGATCGTCTCGGGCACGATGCGCGACGTGATGAGGTTGTGCACCACCGAGATGGGCCCGGCCTCGCCGGCGGCGCGCACCCGCTCGACCTCGCGGCGCGCGACGATGGCGGCGACCGCGCTCGGCGTCACCGGCTGCCCGAGCTCGTCGACGACGAAGCAGCGGTCGGCATCGCCGTCGAACGCGAGCCCGAGGTCGGCGCCGTGTTCGACGACGGCCTTCTGCAGGTCGACGAGGTTCGCCGGCTCCAGCGGGTTCGCCTCGTGGTTCGGGAAGGTTCCGTCGAGCTCGAAATACAGCGGGATGATCGTGAGCGGCAACGCAGGAAGCCCCGCTCCCGTGCCGAGCACTGCGGGCACGGTCATGCCGCCCATGCCGTTTCCGGCATCGACGACGATCGTCAGCGGTCGTACGGTGGACAGATCGACGAGCTCGCGCAGGTACGCCGCGTAGTCGGTCAGCACGTCCCGCGTCGTGAGCGATCCGAGCCGGTCGGCGGGCAGCGCCTCAACCCCTCCGGAGTCAAGGTATGCCTGGGCCCGGTCGCGGATGCCCGCGAGCCCGGTGTCGAGGCTGATGCCCTGAGCGCCGGGCCGGCAGAACTTGATGCCGTTGTACGTGGCGGGGTTGTGGCTGGCGGTGAACATGGCGGCGGCGACACCGTCGCGTCCCGAGACGAAGTAGGTCTCGTCGGTCGAGCACAGCCCGAGGTTCTCGACGTGGGCTCCGCGGGCGACGGCGCCGCGCGCGAACGCCTCGACGAAGCTGGGCGAGGAGTCGCGCATGTCGTGGCCGACGGCGATGCGCTGCCCGGCGGCGCTCAGCTCGTCGACGAAGGCGGCGCCGAGCGCCTCGACCACGTCGTCGGTGAGTTGCGAGCCGACGAGACCGCGCACGTCGTAGGCCTTGATGAATGCCGAAAGGTCAGGGGTGGTCTGCACGCCTCTACGGTAGCGAGTCAGCCGACCTCGCCGAGCGCCGAGTACCGCACGATGTGCCAGCCCTGCGGTGCCGACAACCGCTGCGAGTGCTTCTCGCACAGGTCATAGGTGTGCGGTTCGCGGCGCTGCGCGAGCGGCCCGAGCACGGCCATCGAGTCGGCGTAGTCGTACGTCAGCGTCGAGATGGCGGCGTTGTTGCACGCCACTTTGCTGCACTGCCGGGAGGTCATCGGGTTCAGCATACGGCGGGGCTGCGACATGCGCGGGTACGCTGGCGGCATGCCCTCCTCGCGCGCCGGCGACCCGCTGTCGGGTCCATCCGCCACGGGCGGAACTCCCAACGGCGGCGCTCCTGCCGGCCGCGCCGCGCAGGGCCGACGCCGCGCCCGCCACGGCAAGGCGGGTCGCTCCCAGCTGCCGGGCGCCCAGCTGCGCCCCGTGCACACCCGCCGCGACCTGTTCGAGCAGACGGTGCGGGCGACGGCCGAGTATCTGGTCGACGAGTGGCCGACCGAGCTGTCGGGCCTGCGCATCGACGTCATGCCGATGCCCGAGCAGCCACCGGGTGTGAACGGCGTGGCGCGTTGGCGCTCGATCCCCGCGCAGCAGCGGGTGATTCTCTTCCGCATTCCGATCGAGCGCATGAGCCGCCTGCACCGTGACGACGACTGGCACCGCCGCATGATGATCGAGAACTGCGTATTCCGCGCGGTCGGCGAACTCATCGGCAAGGACCCGTGGGATCTCGCCCCCGACCGCTTCCGCCACTGGTAGACGCCACGGCGCGGCCACACGGTCGCGGCGCCCGCGCGCTACTGCGGCAGGATGACGAGCGGCGGCGTGGCCGCCCGCGGGGCGAGGATGCGCGTGGTCGCGATCGCCGCATCCCCCCGATAGCTGACGGATGCGCTCACGTCGCCGCCGGCGATCGTGATGCGCAGCGGCGTACTGCCCGCGACGGGCAGGCTCACGGCCCCGCCGGCGGGCACCTCGATGAGGCGCCCGTCGAGGTCGACGGTGGCGCCGTCGGCGGGCGCGGCGAGGTGCAGCCGCGCTGTCGTGCCGGCGAGGTCGACGGTGGCGCCGTCGGCGGGCGCGGCGAGGTGCAGCCGCGCTGTCGTGCCGGCGAGGTCGCCGACCGTGCCGAGCGCGGTGATGCCGTCGGGGAGAAGCGGGGAGGCGGAGATCCAGTGCTGATCGATCGACGGCGTAACGCCCCCGACCGGCCCGGGTAGCACGTCGGGGTCGGCGTCGACGACGCTCACCCGCACTCCCGCGACGACGGGCGCGCTGGCGTCGACGAGGAACGCCCAGTCGCCGGCGGGCAGTTCGGGCAGCGGCAGGTCGAGCACCGTTCCGCCCTCGAGTGCCGCGAGAATCGGCGGAATGACGGATGCCTCGGGCTCGGCATCGACGGCGCCCGCGCGAACGAGGCGCACCGTCACGTCGGCCCCCTCCTCGCCCGGGGCAAGCAGCCGCAGGGTTGGCAGGAGGTCGGGCCCGACGGCCGTCGCGCGCTCCTGCACGCTGTCGGGGTCGATGATCGGCACCCCGGGGATGACGAGCCGCGTGGCGGCGGTCTCGGCGGCGGTGACGACCGACAGCCCGCCGGGCTCGAGCCCGCGCACGGTCGTTGTTTGCAGCGTTGCCGTGACCGAGCCGGCGCGGGCCGTGACGCTGACGATCGGCGACGTTTGGTCGACGGCGAGTCCGTCGAGCGCGACCACGCGTTGAAATCCGCTCGGCACGATGATTCCCGTGGTGCCGGGGGCGGTAATCACACCGCTCGCGCCGTACAGCGCCAGGTCGATCGTGGCGTCGACGGGCCCGGGGTTCGCCACGGCGACCCAGCTTGTGCGCCCGACGGTGGTGTCACCGCCCACGAGCCACCCGGTGCGGCTCGCCGGCGCACACTCGGCCGCCGCGAAGCCGAAGATGTCGGGGGTGCGCACGCTCACACTGTCGACCGCGGCGACGAGCTCGTCCGGGGCGGAGACCGGCAGGGTCACGATGGCGGGCGGGTCGGCCGCGACGAGCGGCGTCTCGGCGGGCGGCTCGCTGGGCAGCGCGTCGCTGCCGTCGAGCGCGGCGACGGTCGCGCCGGTTCCGGCGGTCACGAGGCGCGGCATGGCGGCCACGGTGAGCTGGGGGTTGTCGCCCGGCGTGAGTCCGAACACGCCGCCCGGGCAGGCGAGTGTCTGGTCGGAGCGGTCGGGCGTCACGGTGATGGCGGTCACGTCGGGCGTGACGGTCGGGCCGGGCACGAGCAGCGCCGCCGCACCGAGCGCGACGGCGGCCCCGGCGGCGAGCAGGCTGAGCCCGGCCCGCCCCGAGGCGAGTGCGATGCGGCGCGCGTCAGTCATCGGTGTCCTCGTCGAAGGTGGCGGCCGGGTCGTCGATCGTGCCGTCGGCACTGCGCTCGCGGCGCGGACGGATGCTCGTGGGCACGGCCAGCAGGAACGTCAACGCCAGCACTCCGAGCTGCACGGCGAGGACGGTTCCGGCGAACGGGTGTGGCTCAGGCCCTGCCGCGCGGTCGTCGTCGTCCGCCGCGACCCGCCAGAGCCGCCCCGCGTCGGTGTCGCCGACGGGTACGAGCACCGGCGTCGCGTCGAGCGCTGCCGCCACGTCAGCGATGCGGTAGGTGCGCTCGTCGGCTCCGTCGTCACCGTCGATCACCGCGCTGGATGCTCGCAGCAGCACGTAGCGCACGTCGCGGTCGTCGAGGTCCCGCTCGAGCGCCCGTCCGCTCGGGGCGGCCAGGTTGCCGGCGAGAATGGCGAGATCGCGCAGCTCGGAGTCGTCGGCGCGACCCACGGTGCGCTGTTCGATCAGGGTCGGCCCCGCACCGCGGTCGATGCGGGCGGCGAGCCCCTCGTCGCGGGGGGTCAACACGAGGGTGCCGAGGCGGGGGTCGTCGCTGGCGTCGGCGGCGACGAGGGCGGGCAGTGTGCGCGCCTCTGCGAGGGGCGCGACGGTCGCCGTTCCGAGCAGGATCGCGGCGAACGCGGGCACGGCGATCGCCGTCGCACCGGTCACGGCGACGATCCCAGGAATCGCGCCAGCGCGACCCAGGCGGTCGAGGCCGATGCCCGCGGCGAGCACCAGCCCGAACCAGTAGAGACTGACCGCGGGCCCCACGTCGAGCCCCACGGCCCGGCCGTCGGCGGTCGTGAGGGCGATGCCGGAGGCGACGATCGCGGTGACGAGACCGAGCGCCGCGAGGGCGAGGGGCGCGAGGGCGCGCATCCCGTTCGGAAGGGCGGGGGCGAGCAGGCCGAGCACGGGGATCGCCACGACCGGGATGCCCACGACGAGGGCGACGAGCAGCGGGGACGGCTCGGCGGGCAGGAGGCTCGCGAGCGGGCCGAGCACGGGCGCGAGGTCGGGCCACCCCAGCAGGATGCCGGTGGGCGACGCCGGGCCGGGGGCGGCGGCGAGCCCCGGGTCGGTGAGGAGCGCGAGCACCTCGCCCCGCAGCACGCGATCGGCGATCAGCGGCGCGGCGAGAACGCCGACGGGCACGGCGAGCGTGAGCAGGCGACCGATCGTGCGCGGGCGCACCACCATGGCAGCGACCCACACGAGCGCGAGGGCCGGGGCGATGCTCGGCGCCGCGGCGACCAGCACGGCGGTGAGCAGTCCGGTGACGGCGGTCGCGCTCCACGAGGACGGGAGGCGCACGGCGGCGGCCACCAGCCACGGCAGGACGAGATGCGCGATGAGCGCCGTCAGCCGGGCCTCGGTAAGCGCCACGGCCAGGGCGGGGGCACCGGCCCACAGGACAGCCACCGCGGCGGCGGGGCCGGGCCGCTTCACGAGCGGCGCGGCAGCCCACCACGCGCCCAGTGCCGCGAGCGGCAGAGCGACCGCCCACAGCACCACCAGCGCGAGCGACGGCTGCCACGCCGTGAGGGCCGCGAGCGTCGCCAGCACGAACGCGAAGGGGTCAGCCGCGCCCTCCGTCGTCACCCGAACGCCGTCAGCGAGAGCGCCGATGTCGGCGGCGAGCGGCGCGAGCGTTCCGCCGCCGAGGGCGGCGGCCCCGAGCAGCGGCGCCGTCACCCCCAGCCCGACGATCGCGGCGCCGGCAACGGCCGCGACGCCGCCGGGGGCGAAGTCGGGGCGATCGATGCGCGACATTTCTGCCTGGCCGAGGCGAGCATCCCGAGCGATCGCCCGTCGGCGACGCACCTCACGCGGATCGAGGCGCAACGGTTCGATGGCCGCCCACCCGACTTGGCGGGCCCGCGCGAGGCGGCGGCGAGCCCGAGGGACGGCCGGGCCCGAGAACGCGACGGTGAGCGCGGCCAGAATCTCGCCCAGCACGAGGGTGGGGCGCTTCGCGAGCAGGTGCCCGATCGAGCGGGCGAGCGCGAGCGGCACCAGGCTCAGCCAGTGCAGCGGCACGGCGGCGAGCGGGGCGTAGACGAGCCGGCGGTGCAGCTGGGCGGTGCGGCGCCAGCGGGCGGCGGTGCGGGCGCTGACGCGCGGAGCACGGCCGGGCTTGCTGAACTCCGCGCTCGACTCGTGGGCAAACACGCGCGCCAGCGGCACCCCGACGACGCGGTGCCCCGCGAGGCGGATGCGCACGCACAGGTCGAGCGCCGTGTCGACGTGGGCGAGCGCGGGGTCGAAGCCGCCGACGTCGCGCCAGACCGTGCGGCGCACGAGAATGCCGGCCTCGCCGACCGCCAGCACGTCGCTCGTGCGGTCGTGCTGCGCCTGGTCGAGCTCACGCTCGGCGAGCGCCACGGACGAACCGGTTCGCGTCAGCGTCTCACCGAACTCGCGGATGGTGGTCGGATGCTCGCCGTCCATCACCTTGGGACCGGCGACCGCCACCGACGGGGCCACCTCGACGGCGCCCAGCAGTCGCTCGAGCGCCCGCAGGTCGGGCGCGGTGTCGTGGCGCAGCATCCAGAACCACTCGTCAACGCCGCCGTACGGCGACGTCGTCTGCTCGGCGAGCGGAACCTGGTCGGTTCCCGCCATGACCAGCTGCCCGAAGCCGGCCGAGGCGTTCGGGGCGGTCACGTAGTGGGTGGGGGCGGCGTCGGCGAGCTGGGCGGTGACGGCCGCGTCATCGGCGGCGTCCACGATGACGAGCTGGTCGGCCCGGCGGGTCTGGTGGGTGAGCGCCGTGAGCGTGTGGTCGAGTGCGTCGCCGCCGCGGCGGACGACGAGCACTGCTGTTACGCGGGGCTGCACAGAAGGAGCCTAGGCGCGGCGGCGACCGTCATCGGTCGCCACACGCGGGGCGGCAGCCTTTGTCAGGCGCGGCGACGCAGCTTGCGACGCTCGCGCTCGCTCAGGCCGCCCCAGATGCCGAACCGCTCGTCGTTCTTCAGCGCGTACTCGAGGCACTCGGTACGCACCTCGCACGAGGTGCAGATCTTCTTGGCGTCCCGCGTCGAACCGCCCTTCTCGGGGAAGAACGCTTCGGGGTCGGTCTGGGCGCACAGCGCGTCGGTCTGCCACGCGAGTTCGGCATCATCGTCGATGTCGCTCGTGCGGCGAACGCCGGGCACTCCCAGTCGAACCGGGTCTACGTACCAATCGGCCGGTACGGTGTTGCGGTATTCGCTCATCAGTGGTGCTCCCCTCCCCCGTCACGACCCCCGGTGCGGCGGGATGCCCCTAATTACACTCGTGTAGTTCCCTCGCGTCAAGTCGCGAATCGTAAAAGGGTGAACCCGTTATCGAGGGTTGCGACGCGCCGGAAAGTGTGCCTGTTGCACTGGCTCACCGGGCAGCCCTATTGCGCTGCCTGGCGCGCCGCCCACGCGGAGGCGACCATGTCACCCAGCGTGTGGCGCATCCGCCAGTCGAGGTCGCGCGCGGCGCGCTCACCGCTCGCGACGATGCGCGCCGGATCGCCGGGGCGGCGCGGGGCGATCTCGGGGTCGAAGGCGATGCCGGTGACGCGCGCCATCGCATCCATGATCTGGCGCACCGAGACCCCGTCGCCCGAGCCGAGGTTGTACGCCGGCTCGACGCTCTCGCCGCGCTCGAGCCTGCGGGCCGCGGCAACGTGGGCGAGCGCGAGGTCGGACACGTGGATGTAGTCGCGCACGCACGTGCCGTCGGGCGTCGGGTAGTCGTCGCCGTTGATGCGCGGGGTGCGACCCTCGACGAGGGCGTCGAAGACGAGCGGAAAAAGGTTGTGCGGGCTCGTGTCCCGCAGGCTCTGATCGCCCGAGCCGACCACGTTGAAGTACCGCAGGCTCGTGTGCCGCAGGCCCGCCGCCACGCCCTGGTCGGCGAGTAGCCACTCACCGATGAGCTTCGACTCGCCGTACGGCGACGCGGGCGCCTTCGGGGTCTCTTCGACGACCAGGTCGACGTCGACATCGCCGTAGACGGCCGCCGACGACGAGAACACGCACTGCGTCACGCCGTGCGCCTGCATTGACGCGAGCAGAGTGACCATGCCTGTGACGTTCTGCTCGTACGTGTGCAGGGGCCGCTCGACGCTCACCCCCGCGTACTTGAACCCGGCGACGTGGATGACCCCGGTTACCCCGTTCTCGCCGATCGCGCGATCGACCGCAGCGCGGTCCAGGATGCTCGCCTCGATAAACGGAACACCCTGCGGCACGAAGGCGGCATGCCCACTGGACAGGTCGTCGAGGACGACGGCGCCGAGGCCGTCGTCGAGGAGCGCGCGGACGACGTGGGCGCCGATGTAGCCGGCGCCTCCGGTGACGAGCCAGGTCATGGGGTCAACGCTACCGGTGCGGGTGGGCGGCTCGGCCCAGTCGTTCGCGCTCGCGATCACGACTCGACCCGTGCCGCTCACCTCGTACGGCCCCGCCGACAGGTAGAGGGCATCCCCGCGAGTGACCGTCTGCTGACCGTCGACGCTCACCTGACCGTCAAGGCAGAGCAGGATGCTCGGACCCTCTGAACCGATCAACGCTCCGTCGGTGAGCGCCTCCCCCTCGACGACGGTGAGCGCGAAGTCGGTCACGTCGGGCCGGAAAACGCTGAGGCCGGGCTGGGTGACCTGGGGCTCGAGCCGCGGCGCGGGCAGCGGGCGCGCGTCGAGGACGGCCAACAGTTCGTCGACGTCGATGTGCTTCGGGGTCAACCCTCCGCGGATCACGTTGTCGCTCGCCGCCATCACCTCGATGCCGAGGCCCTCTTGGTAGGAGTGCAGGTTGCCGGCCGGGAGGTAGAGCGCCTCGCCGGGTCGCAGCACGACCGTGTGCATGAGGGTCGAGATCGCGACACCGGGGTCGCCGGGGTAGCGGGCGGCCAGACGTCGCACGGTCGCCCACGTTCCGTTCGGATCGTGCGAATGAGGGTGCGCATCGTCGCCAGCCGCGTCGGCCAACGCCATGGCGAGGTGGGCGACCTCCGCGTCACCACTGAGTAGCCAGCCGACCACGTCAGCGAGTGCCCCATCGCCCGTGAGTCGCCCAAGGAAGTCATTCACGCACGGCTCGTCGACGGTGGACAGTTCGCGCCGGGCCTCTGCCACGGCACGAAACCCGCTGAGAGCGATGAATGGGTCACTCAGTGCGTAGATCAGCTCTGGTTTGTGTAGGTCATCTTTATAGGAGCGTCGGGCGTCGTCGAGAGCGATGCCCGCGGCATTCTCGCGCGCGAAGCCCTCGGCGGCCTGCGCGAGCGTGGGGTGCACCTGCAGGCTCAGGGGCTCTGCGGCCGCGAGCACCTTCATGAGGAAGGGCAGGCGACCCTCAGGCAGCGACGCCGTGACGTCGACGAGGGTTCGCCCGACAGCGGGGCGGTCGACGACCAGGGCTGGAGAGGCGGGG
>Ga0208490_100480_pt1 | contig 24453 bp, 23 predicted proteins | sample SubbioAug_CSWold_FD_184818 | JGI IMG/M metagenome (GOLD analysis project Ga0208490, IMG submission 184818) | Serpentinite rock and fluid subsurface biosphere microbial communities from McLaughlin Reserve, California, USA - CR11Aug_CSWold (SPAdes) | ecosystem: Environmental > Terrestrial > Deep...
TTTAAATCTTGGTTTTATTCAAAGTTCTCATACTGTTTAGTTATCTAGGTTCAGTGTCTCCTCTCTCGAGGCGACTTGATTAGTATACCATGTATACTAGCCTTTTGTCAACATCTTTTGAAGTTCTTAATCAAACTATTTACGAGTCAACTTTTATAATATTAACTCTTCTAAGAGTAAAAGTCAATAGATTTTCACCATTATTTTCTTAAAAAATTTAAGCTCCTCCTTTTATTATAAGGAAGAGCTTGATTTCAACATTTATTCTAATCTACCATGGTTCTTTCTACTTCTTTTCTCAACTTTTCAAGTATTCTTTTTTCGATTCTTGAAACTGTCATTTGAGATATTTCAAGTTTATTAGCTATGGTAACTTGAGTCTTCTTATTAAAATACCTTTCAATAAGAATTTCCTTTTCCATTTCGTTAAGTTTTTCCATTGTCTTAACTAGAAAATCATTATTCTCTATTCTACTAAAATAAAAATCTTCTTCTCCGATTAATTCTGCTAAATTAACCTCTTTATCATCATTGTGAGAATCAAAAGTAACGTCTAAGGATTGTGGAGTATAAACCTTACTAGCTTCCATTGCTTCCAGAACTTCTTCTTCTGTTGTATTAAGGTAATTGGCAATATCTTCAACAGTAGGAACTCGCTGCAATTCTTGAGATAAATGTACTTTTGCATTATTTATCTTTTTAGATAATTCTTGGATTCTTCTTGGAACTCTAATAGTCCAACCTTTATCTCTAAAATATTTTTTAATTTCACCAATAATCGTTGGTGTAGCAAAACTTGAGAACTCAAATCCTTTATCAATATCATAACGATCTATGGCATAAATCAGCCCTATACTTGCAACTTGGTAAATATCGTCATAATCAATTCCTCTGTTTGCATACTTTTTAGCTAATATCTCCGCAATATAAAGATGTTTTTCAATAAGAGTATCCCTTAAATCTTTTGTAGGGTTATTCTTATAGTTTCTAAACATTGCTTTAACATTAGCTTTTTCTGAAATACTATTCTTTTCTTTTTCGTTATGCTGCTTATTTGCCATAGGACTACCATCCTTAATCTATTAGTTTAATTATTGTAATCTCATTATCTGAATAGTAGGCCTCATCCATCAATGATTCGATAATCATTTTACCTAATTGAACTTCTTTGGTTTCTTCAATTAAAGTTTTCAACTCGCCAGTTCTACTAATTATTACCATTAACTTATCAGGGTAGATTGTGTACATAATTTCTATGTCTTCTTTTTCTTCTTTAACAAAAGAAAGTATACACGCTTCCCCCATTGCAACTTTTAAGTCTTCAATTTCATCAATGTTAAAACCAATTTTATTACCAATAGCAGAAGACATTAATCTTACTAAACTTATATAATCTGCTTTATTGGGTATTTTTACAAAAATATTATCATTGTTCATCCATGTCACCTCTAATGACAAATAACTTATCAAGCTCAGTTATGTCAAATAACTTTCTAATATTTGGTTTAAGGTTTTCAATATGAATTTTAAACTCAGTATCTTGGATCATTTTTAAAAGACTAATTAAAGCTCCCAATCCAGTTGAATCAATATAATCAAGGTGCTCACCATCTATTAATAAATCTGATTTTCTCTCTTCATATGACTTAACTACTTCTTCTTTAAAAACAGATGAGGTATAAATATCAATTTCTCCAATTGGTTTTACAACCCAAAGATTTCTATCAAAACTAAAATCTACCTTTGTATTTAATGACATTATTTCTTCCCTCCATCCTTTGATTTATAGTAATTTTATACTAAAAATGTTGGAATGTAAAGGAAAAGAGCTTTGCTCTATTCCTCAACATACTTTGCTACAGCCACAACTTTATCATCCTTCATCTTCATCAGTGTTACTCCTTGTGTACTTCTTCCCATAATCGAGATATCACCGATTCCAAGTCTTATTATAGTTCCATTTAATGATATCATCATAATCTCATCATGTTCACTGACAACTTTAGCAGAAACAATGTCACCTGTTTTTTCTTTTATGCTATATGTTATTAATCCTTTTCCGCCTCTTTTTTGAGTTTTATACTCTTCAAGTGGAGTTCTTTTGCCAAAACCTTTTTCAGATATAACAAGTATAGTTTTATCTTCTTCTACAATCTCCATGGCAACTACTTGATCTTCTTTTCCTAAGGTTATTCCCTTAACTCCCATTGCACTTCTTCCCATAACTCTTACATCTTCTTCAAAGAATCTAATTGCCATACCTTTTCTTGTTACAACTATTAAATCATCTTTTCCTGATGTTAGTTTAACGCTCATTAATTCATCTGTATCATGAAGAGTAAGGGCTATTATTCCAGTTTTCCTAATATTCTCAAACTGGTCTATGCTGGTCTTTTTAATAATTCCTTGTTTAGTGATAAATACAAGATTATCCTCTGGATTGTATTTATACAATGGAATTATTGCAGAGATCTTCTCTCCACCATTTAAGTTCAGTAAATTAACTATTGCTGTACCTTTAGCGGTTCTACTGGATTCAGGTAATTCATAAGCTTTTAATGAATATACCTTACCTCTATTTGTAAAGAACAAAATTGTACTATGGGTTGAGGTGATATATAGATCCTCTACAAAATCTTCTTCTCGTTTAGAAAGAGCTGCTACTCCTCTTCCTCCTCTTTTTTGAGGTCTATATGTTCCTTCTGGCATTCTCTTAATATAACCAAAGTGTGTTAATGTTATTACTACATCCTCATCTTCAATCATATCTTCCATATTTATCTCGTTAGCAGAAGGCATAATTCTAGTTTTTCTCATATCCCCATATTTTTCTTTAATTTCAATAAGTTCTTCTTTTATAATGTTAAGAATTAATCTTTCACTTCCTAATATTTCTTTAAACCTATTAATAAGCTTAATCAAATTCTCATATTCTTCTTCTAACTTATCTCTTTCTAAACCAGTAAGCCTTCTTAATCTCATATCTAATATAGCTTGAGCTTGTTTTTCTGATAAGTTAAATCTCTCCATTAATGTACTTTTAGCTGTTTGATCATCACTTGATCCTCTGATTATCTTAATTATTTCATCTATATTATCAAGAGCTATTCTTAACCCTTCCACAATATGAGCTCTATCTTCTGCTTTATTTAAGTCGTATTTAGTTCTTCTTTCTATTATTTCTTTTTGATGCTCTAGGTAATAATAAATTAATTCTCTAATGTTTAAAACTTTAGGTTCTCCGTTTACAAGAGCAAGATTTATTATTCCAAATGTTGTTTGTAGTTGAGTGTGTTTGTAAAGGTTGTTTAAAACTACATTAGGGTTGGAATCCCTTTTTAGTTCTATTACAATTCTCATACCTTCTCTATCTGATTCATCTCTTAAATCAGAAATACCCTCAAGTTTTTTATCTCTTACATATTCAGCTATTTTTTCAATTAAATTTGACTTGTTTACTTGATAAGGAATTTCAGTTACTACAATGCTATGTCTACCTTTATTTGATTCCTCAAATTCAGCAACTGCTCTTAGTGTAACCTTTCCTCTACCAGTTCTAAAAGCTTTTCTAATTCCATCTTTTCCCATAATGCTTCCTCCTGTGGGAAAATCTGGACCTTTTATGACCTTCATAAGATCATCAATTTCTATATCAGGATCATCAATCATTAATTCAATTCCATCAATGACTTCTCGTAAATTGTGAGGAGGAACATTTGTAGCCATTCCTACTGCTATACCAGAAGAACCATTTACAAGTAAATTTGGAAATCTACTAGGTAAAACAACAGGTTCATTAAGAGTTTCATCAAAGTTTGGCATATAGTTTACTGTATCTTTTTCTATATCTCTTAGCATCTCTGTTGCTATTTTTGTCATCTTAGCTTCAGTATAACGCATTGCTGCAGCTGAGTCACCATCAACACTACCAAAGTTTCCATGACCATCAACAAGTAAATACCTTGTATTAAAGTCCTGTGCTAATCTAACCATTGCTCCATAAACTGAACTATCACCATGTGGGTGATACTTACCCAATACGTCCCCAACAACTCTAGCAGACTTTCTATACTGCTTGTCAGGGGTCATATTTAATTCATTCATTGCATATAGTATTCTTCTGTGTACTGGTTTTAATCCATCTCTTACATCAGGAAGCGCACGACTTACTATAACGCTCATGGCATAATCCAGATAAGAATTTTTCATTTCATCTTCAATATTAATATCTATTAACTTATCTCTTTCGTTTTCCATTTTATCCTCCTAGATGTCAAGATTCTTAACATACTTTGCGTTTTCTTCAATAAATTCTCTTCTTGGCTCAACTTTATCACCCATTAAAGTAGTAAATATCTCATCAGCAGCCAGTGCATCATCAACACCAACCTTTAATAAGACTCTTTGATTAGGATCCATAGTTGTATCGTAAAGTTGATCTGCATTCATCTCTCCAAGACCTTTGTATCTTTGAAGTTGATATCCACTTCTACCAATTTCATTTAAAAGAATATCTAAATCTTTATCTGTATAACAATAATACTCTTTTCTATTTTTTGTTACTTTGTAAAGTGGTGGTTGTGCTATATATATATTACCATTGTCAATTAGATCCCTCATATACCTATAAAAAAATGTAAGTAAAAGTGTCCTAATATGAGCTCCATCAACATCCGCATCTGTCATGATAATTATCTTTCCGTATCTTAATCTATCTAGGGAAAAGTCTTCTCCAATTCCAGTACCAAATGCTGTAATCATAGATTTAATTTCTTGATAACCAAGAATTTTATCAAGTCTAGCTTTTTCAACATTCATTATTTTACCTCGTAGTGGCAAGATTGCTTGATTTTTTTTATCTCTTCCTTGCTTTGCACTACCACCTGCTGAATCACCCTCTACTATGAATATTTCAGTTTCCTTTATATCACTTGACTGACAATCTGCCAATTTACCTGGTAGAGGTGTGTTATCAAAAATACTTCTTTTTCTGGTTAAGTCTCTTGCTTTTCTAGCGGCTTCTCTGGCCCTTTGAGCACTTATTACTTTATCAAGTACTATCTTTGAAATCTTAGGGTTTTCTTCCATAAAGTTAGACAAGAATTCATTAGTTAAGCTTTCAACGATTCCTTTGGTTTCACTATTTCCCAATTTACCTTTTGTTTGTCCTTCAAATTGGGGTTCAGGCAACTTTATAGATAAAACAGCAGACATACCTTCTCTAATATCTTCACCAGATAAGTTCTCATCCTTGTCTTTTAAGAAACCATATTTCCTAGCATAATCATTTATTGTCCTTGTTAGAGCAGATCTAAATCCTGAAAGATGAGATCCACCTTCTGCTGTATTAATATTATTTGCAAATGTAAAAACATTTTCACTATATCCATCTGTATATTGAATTGCTACTTCAACAGTTGTAAAATCTTTTTCTGCTTCAAAATATATTACATTCTTGTGTAACACTGTTTTATTCTTATTAATATACTCAACAAAAGATTTTATACCACCTGTATAATAAAACTCTTTTTTTACATTAGTTCTTTTGTCTTCTAGATTTATTCTTATTCCTTTGTTTAAAAATGCCATTTCTCTAAATCTATGCTCTAATGTATCAAAACTATATTCAAGAATTTCAAATATTTGTTCATCTGGTTTAAAATGAATTGTTGTACCAGTTGTTGTTGTATCCCCAATACATACTAATTCTGTATTTGCATCACCTCTACTAAATGATTGCATATACTCTTTACCTTCTCTTCTTACTTTTGCAACCAACCATTCAGATAGAGCATTAACTACAGATACACCAACACCGTGTAAACCTCCTGATACCTTGTATGCTGAATTGTTAAATTTACCACCTGCATGAAGTATGGTAAGTACTGTTTCTACTGTTGATTTTCCAGTTTGAGGATGAGTTTCTACGGGAATTCCACTTCCGTTATCTTCAACAGATATTGAATTATCTTCGTGAATTATTACATTTATGGTATCACAAATACCAGCTAAAGCTTCATCTACACTATTATCTACTACCTCATATACAAGATGATGTAGTCCTTTAGGACCAGTACTACCAATATACATCCCAGGTCTTTTTCTAACTGGTTCAAGTCCTGTTAATACTTGAATTTCATTGGCTGTATAATGTCTTTCGTTAACATTTCCATTACCATTTATTTCATTGGTCATTTACTTACCTCCATATTTTTATTCCTTTACTGATAAAACCTTCTTTTACATAAAAGTACTCAATGTTATGATCTTCCAGCCCTTTAATTTCAACTGCATCTGTTACAGTTATAAATGTCTGCATATTACTAAATAAATTTGTAAGATACATTCTTCTATCTTCATCAAGTTCTGAAAATACATCATCCAATAATAATACTGGATAAACACCTATATCTTTTTTTATTATTTCAACTTCTGAAAGCTTTAGAGTAAGAACTAAGGATCTTTGTTGCCCTTGAGATGCAAATAATTTAGATTCTTTATTATTTATATAAATAATTATATCATCTCTATGAGGTCCAATTTCAGTAGTTCTATTGGTTTTATCACTTTCTCTTGTTTTTCTTAGTTCTTCTAAAAATATTTTTTCCATTTCTTTATAATTATTAGAAATCGGTAAATTAGAAAAGTAATCTAACTTTATTTCTTCAGAACCTTTTGTTAAAGATAAATGAATATTTCTTGACTCTTTGGTCAATTTTTCTACCATGTTTTTTCTTTCCAATATTATAAGTGCACCAATGCTTGATAACTGAATATCAAAAACATCCAACAAAGGATTTATATCACTTCTTAGTTTTAGTGACTTTAAAGCATTGTTTCTTTGAATTAAAATTTTATAATATTTATTTAAATTATAGCTGTAAACTGGTTTTAGTTGAGAAATACAATTATCTAAGTAATTTCTCCTGTTACTTGGTCCTTCTTTTATTAGTTTTAAATCATCAGGAGAAAATATTACAACCTTAAAACCAGTATTTAATTCTTTATTATTTGCTAGTTCATTTTTATTAACCCTTATTCTCTTTGGCTTATCCTTGTGTAATTTTATTTCAGTAAATTTCTCAAGTTCACCAACTTTTATTCTAGCTCCAATATACGCTTCATCTTTATTAAAACTTATTATTTCTTTGTCTCTATAAGTTCTAAAGGATCTACCATTTGAACACATATAAATTGATTCTAGTATATTAGTTTTTCCTTGAGCGTTTTTACCCACAAGTATATTGATATCTTTAATAAAAGATATACTAATATTATTGTAATTTCTAAAATTAATTAATCTTATTTCTTCAACATTCAAAGATGACACTCCTTATGGAAGTATTTAAGGGCAACAATATTATTATATCACAATAAAAGAATAGGTATTATCTACTATAATCTTATCATCTTTTCTGATTTTTTTGCCTCTTTGTAGTGAAACTTCACCATTAACAACAACCAAACCATCTGCTATTATCATTTTGGCTTGACCACCAGTTTGTGCTACTCCACATAATTTAAGAAATTGATCTAATTTAATAAATTCTGTTTCAATTTTTATCTCTTCCAATTTTATTCACCCCACTAAAAATCATCTTGAGCTAATCTTACAGGAAGAACTAAATATGTGTAGGTACTATCCCCTACCCCATTAATAATGCAAGGATTTAAGCTACCTATAAAATTCATCTCAACTTCCTCAGACTCCATTATTTTAATTCCCTCAATAATGTACCTTGAGTTAAATGCTATATTTATATCATCTCCATTTTGATGAGCCATAATTGATTCAATTACATCTCCCATTTCAGAATTTGATTTTATAATAACCTCACCATTTGAAATTGATAATTTTACTAAATTCGCTTTTTCTTCTTTTGCTAATAATGAAGCTCTCTCTAGTCCATTTTGTAAGCTTCTTCTGTTTATTATTACTTTTGTCTTATGCTCACTTCTCATAATATCTTTATAGTTAAAGAATTGTCCTTCTAATAATTTAGTATACATAATTGTATCACCCAAATTAAAAATAGCTTGACCATGAGACATGCTAACAACCATTTCTTCATCTTTATCTTCTAGAATTTTATTTAATTCATTTAAAGCTCTTCCTGGAATTATTATCTTTGCATCTAGATCTGTTGAAGTATTAACTTTTCTTAAAGCTAATCTATATCCATCTAAAGAAACAAAATTAATCATTCCACCTGAAATCTCAAGTAATACACCAGTTAATGAAGGTCTTGTTTCATCCTGAGTAGTTGCAAATACTGTTTGTTTAATTGCAGCTTTAAATAAATCTTTTGAAATATTAAACTGATTTTCTTCAATCACTATTGGTAAATCAGGATAATCATCTCCAGAATTACCTATTATATTAAATTCTGCATTTTGACATTTAATATTTACATGGTTGTCTTTTACTTCAAACAATATTATATCATCAGGTAATTTCTTTACTATGTCACCAAATATTCTAGAATTTAATACAATTTTTCCCTTTTCTTCAACTTTTGCATCTACAAATGTTTCTATACTTATTTCAAGATCTGTTGCTGTTAGCTTAATTGCTTCGTCTTTTGCTTCAACAAGTATTCCATCTAAAATTTGTAATGTAGATCTTGAAGAAATACCTCTTTGAGCTACAGTTATATGTTTAGATAAATCTCTTTGTTCAACTCTAAATTTCATTTTATATTCCTCCTCTTTATAGAATAATAGAATAATATACTATAGTAGTAATAGTAGTAGGCACTGTTAATATGTGGATAAGTCTTGTATTAGTTTAAATTTAAATAAAAACTTAATTTAACAACTTGTGGATAACTATGAAATATTATCCTAAACTTTCCACAGATAACCTAACTTTTTAAGTCTTCCATAATATCGTTTACTTTCTTCTTTAGCATATGATCATTTAATAAATCCTTATTTATTTTTTCGCAGGCATGTATAACCGTAGTATGATCCCTACCTCCAAATTCATCCCCTATTTTAGGAAGTGATAAATCAGTTAGCTCTCTAGTTAAATACATTGCTATTTGCCTTGGATAAGCAATGGCTCTTGTCCTTTTTTTAGAACTAAACTCATCCATTCTTATACCAAACTTTTTAGATACTTTATCTTTTATTAAATCTACAGTTATTTCAACAGATTTATGATTAGATATTATATCTTTAAGTGCTTCCTCAGCTAGTTCAATAGTTATTGATTTATTTGTAAGTGATGAATATGCAACTACTTTTATTAAAGCACCTTCAAGTTCTCTAATATTTGAATGTATTTTTTCAGCTATTAATAACATTACATCATCTGGAATTTCTAAATTTTCTAAATTAGCTTTCTTCCTTAATATAGCCATTCTGGTCTCTAGATCTGGAGTTTGAATATCTGTGGTTAAACCCCATTCAAATCTTGATCTTAATCTATCTTCCAGTGTAGGGATATCTTTAGGAGGTCTATCACTGGATATAATAATTTGCTTATTATCTTCGTGTAGTGCATTAAATGTATGGAAAAATTCCTCCTGGGTTCCTTCCTTACCTGCTATAAATTGTATATCATCTATTAATAAGACATCTACATTCCTATATTTATTTCTAAATTGCTCATTCTTATACTCTCTAATAGAGTTAATCAGTTCGTTTGTAAATTTCTCTGAGGATACATAAACAACTTTTGCATTTGGATTTTCAGATAAAATATAGTGACCTATTGCATGCATAAGGTGTGTCTTACCAAGACCTACCCCTCCGTATATAAACAATGGGTTGTATGCTTGAGCAGGAGCTTCAGCTACAGCCACACTGGCAGCATGTGCAAATTCGTTACTTTTACCTGTTACAAATGTATTAAATGTATACTTAGGATTAAGTTGTGATTTTATAACAATTTTTTCTTCTATTTTTTCTTTTGGTATGTGAGATCCAATATTTATTTCTTCACCTGGAATAATAAATGATATTTCATAGTTTTCCTTTGTGATTTGTTTAATGGCATTTTTTATTAGATTAATATATCTTCCTTCTAAAATACCCTTTGTAAAATCATTTGGTGCTCCAAGTACAATTTTACCTTCATTTAAACTAATAGGTTCTATTGACTTAAGCCATGTGTTAAAACTAACTTCAGTAAGTTCTACTTTAATTAGACTTAATACACTTTCCCATATTTGGTCTAAATTTACCTCCATTAAAATATTCCTCCTTAAATAATTAATCAACAGATTTATCAACAAAAAAATAAATAAAATTTATTGATAGATTTTTAAAACAATACAATAAATTTGTGGATAAAGATATCAACGCATTGTTGATTAATTTAATAAAAAATAAGTTTTTTTAGTTGTCCACGTGTTATAATGATAAAAATTGTGGATAAAAATTACTATAAATTACGATATCTTAATATAAATATGGTTAAATAATTAAATGTTATACACAAACTATCCACAATCTGTGTATAACTTATATTTATCCACTGGAATTAAAACTTATCAACATCTCCTTTTATAGTAACAGATTAAACATCTATATTCAATAAAATTATCCACAGAAAAACAATGACTAAATAACACATTTGTGGATTACTGTCAATTATAAATCTTGACATATACAAGGTGAATACATATAATTTATAGTAGTGTTTTATGGTTTCCTGTTAGAAAACTCTATATTAATATATAGGATTACTGCAAATATTGAAGGAGGTGTATTTGATGAAAAGAACATATCAACCAAAAAATAGACAAAGAAGTAAAGAGCATGGTTTTAGAAAGAGAATGAAAACTAGATCTGGAAGAGAAATATTAAAAGCTAGAAGAAGAAAAGGTAGAAAGAAACTTTCTGCGTAAGGCCGCTTTTTAGTGGCCTTTTATTAAAGGCCATTTTAAGGTGGAATTAGTATGAAAAAAGTATACAGATTAAGAAAAAATATGGAGTTCAAAAAGGTCTATAAGTCAGGAAAAAACTATTGGAATAGGAACCTAATCCTTTATGTAAAGAAAAGTGGATTGGAAGAATCAAGGATTGGAGTATCCATAACCAAAAAAGTTGGAAACGCTGTAACTAGAAATAAGTTAAAGCGGAGAATTAGAGAAATTCATAGAGAAAACTTAACAAGCATAAAAAAAGGGTATGATCTAATTATCATACCTAAAAAAAACGCTGTAGACCTAAGTTTTAAAGAATTGGAAAGTGCTATTAGACACATTTATAAGATATCCGGCTTGTTAGAAATCAGGTGATAATTATGACACGGATAGCTATATTATTAATTAAATTCTACCAAAGATATATTTCAAAATATATTCTTACTGGGAACAACTGTAGATTTTATCCCACCTGCTCAGAGTATGGCCTTCAGGCTTATACTAAGTACGGCTTTCTAAAAGGAAGCTATCTTACTACTAAAAGAGTATTAAGATGCAATCCTTTCCATGAAGGAGGATATGATCCGCTAAAATGATGGGAGGTTAACAAATGACTGGATTTCTAGGAAATATACTAGGATCGTTATTGAAATGGGTCTATGACATGGTCTCCTCTACTTTAGGTAGTGAACCCTCTTCAATATCTTTTTATGCAATAGCAATTATTATTACTACTATAGTATTTAAGCTTATGTTATTGCCAATTAACATTAAACAAATGAGATCTACACGGAAAATGACCAAAATACAACCTTTAATGAAGGAAATACAAACCAAATATAAAAAAGACCCACAAACTTTGCAAATTAAAATGCAAGAGTTATACAAAGAACACAAGTATAATCCTGCTTCAGGTTGTGTAATATTACTAGTTCAGTTACCTATAATATTTGCTTTCTTTGCTGTATTTAGAAATCCTGCACAGTATGCATTTACTGAACCAGGTTTATATGAGAGTATGGCTAAGAATTTCTTGTGGATAGCAAATCTTGAGAATCCAGATCCTTTTATATGGGGATTACCTATGTTGTCAGCAGCAACTACATTTATACAAAGTAAGACTATGATGTCATCAAGTGCTGGCGGAGATGCAGCAGCTCAATCAACACAAAAGATGATGAATTATATGCTACCAGTTATGATTTTTATGGCTGCTAGAGGATTTGCTGCAGGTTTAGCTTTATATTGGGTAGTTGGAAATATATTTACAATAGTACAACAAGTAATATCTAATAAGTCGGTTTTAAAAATAAAGGGGGCAAAATAATTATGAAATATGTTGTTAAATCCTCTAAAACCGTTGAAGAAGCAATTAAAGAAGCCTTACTGGATCTGAATGCAACCAAAGAAGAAGTCTTAGTAGAAATTATAGAAGAAGCTTCCAAGGGATTATTTGGAATTATTGGTAACAAAGAAGCTAAAGTTAAAGTGACATTAAAAAATGACCCTGAAGAAATAGCTGATAAATTTCTAGATGGTATTCTAAAAGGTATGGGTATTATTGCTCTTCACGACATAAAATTAGAAAATGATATGTTATATATAGATATAAATAATATTTCATCAACTGATATGGGTATTTTAATTGGGAAAAGAGGAAATACTCTTGATTCAATTCAATACTTGTTAAGCTTAGTAGTAAATAAAGGAAGAGAAAAATACTTAAAGGTTATACTAGATTCTGAAGGATATAGACAAAAAAGAGAAGAAACTCTTATTAAATTAGCCAAGAAAATGGCAGAAAAAGCCAATTATTCTAAGAGACCTGTAAAACTTGAACCTATGAATCCTTATGAGAGAAGAATCATTCATTCAGCTTTACAAGATTTTAATGGAGTTAGCACTTATAGTGAAGGAAATGAACCTTACAGAAGAGTAGTAATTGTGTCCAAGTAGATTAGAAGCCCGATAAGGGCTTTTATTTTTTTCTATACCTTCTCTACCCTATTAATGATCTATAAAAATTTGACATAGGGGTATATTAATGTAAAATAAATCTAGTAGGGTAAGTATATATTGAAAAAATGAGGTGATTTAATGTCAGCTACAATAGCTGCTATATCAACTGCTGTAGGAGAATCTGGAATCGGGATTGTAAGAATGAGTGGCAAAGATTCTATTGAGATAGGAAAAAGTATATTTAAAGGGATAAAACATAAAGAAATAGATCAATTTGACAATAGAAAATTAGTTTATGGACATATAGTTGATGGAGAAAAGATAATTGATGAAGTACTAATATCATTTATGAAGGGACCTTACACATATACCAGAGAGGATATGGTTGAAATATATTGCCATGGTGGGATTATTCCAGTTAAAAAGATATTGGAATTAATCCTTAAAAAAGGTTCTAAATTAGCTGAACCAGGGGAATTTACTAAAAGGGCATTCTTAAATGGTAGACTGGACTTGACTCAAGCTGAAGCAGTTATAGACATAATAAAAGCAAAAACAGAGATTAGCTATGATGTATCTTTAAACCAACTTGAAGGAAGCTTAAGTAAAGAGGTTGAATCAATAAGAAATATACTACTTGAGATGATTGCTCATATAGAAGTTTCCATAGATTTTCCAGAAGATGATATTGAAGAAGTAACTTATGAAGAATTGGTAAATAATGGAAATAAAGTGTTAAATAGAATAATTAAATTATTAGCTACTGCTCAACGGGGAAAAATCCTTAGAGATGGCTTAAAAACAGTAATTCTAGGAAAACCCAATGTGGGAAAATCTTCACTACTCAATGCAGTATTAAGAGAAAATAGAGCAATTGTAACAGAGATACCCGGAACAACAAGAGATGTTATTGAGGAGTATATAAATATTGATGGGATTCCTCTTAAGATAATTGATACCGCAGGAATTAGAGAAACTGAGGATTTAGTGGAAAAAATAGGTGTGGATAGAGCTAAAGGAACATTGGTCAATGCTGATTTGATCATTGCGATTTTCGATATTTCTAATCCTTTATCTGATGAAGATTTTCATATAATCGATCTAATTAAGGATAAGAAAACTATAGTACTTCTTAACAAAACAGATCTACCAAATAAATATGATGAAAAACATTTTAGGGAATACTTTAAAGGTATGGAGATAATATTTACATCAATGACTAAAGGTGTCGGGATTGAAGAACTTGAAAACGCCATAAAGAACATGTTTTATCAAGGTGAAGTCAAAGTAGACTCAACTATGATAATTAACAATGTACGACATAAAAACCAATTGGAATTGGCTAAGATTAACATAGAAAGTGCTTTATTTGACCTTTCCCAATTAGTTCCATTGGATTGCTTAGAAGTTGATTTAAAGAAGTGTTGGGAGAACTTAGGGGAAATTACAGGTGAAAGTATAACTGAAGATATTTTAGACAAGATATTTAAGGAGTTCTGTATAGGAAAATAGAAGTTAATGAAAGGTGAACCATATTATGATAGAAACTAAAAAATATAATGGTGGAGAATTTGATGTAGTTGTAATTGGAGCTGGCCATGCAGGAGTTGAAGCTGCTTTAGCCTCCAGTAGAATGGGTCTAAAGACTATAATGCTTACAATCAGCTTGGATGGTATTGTGGCATTATCTTGTAATCCAAATATTGGTGGAACAGGAAAAGGTCACTTAGTAAGAGAAATAGATGCTTTAGGTGGAGAAATGGCTATTAATATTGATAAATCATTTATCCAAAGTAGAATGTTAAATATATCTAAAGGTCCGGCAGTTCACTCATTAAGAGTTCAAGCAGACAAAAAAAAGTACCATATTGAGATGAAAAAGATCATTGAAAATGGAGAAAATCTAACCCTAAGACAAGGCGAAGTTATTAATATATTAATTGAAGATAATCATGTGGTTGGTGTATTAACAAGAACAGGTGCTGTTTATAAAACAAAGGCAGTGGTTGTTGCCACAGGAACTTACCTTGGTGGGATAGTTTATATAGGAGAAGTAAGTTATCAATCTGGACCAGATGGCATGTTCCCTTCCTTGTTGTTATCCGAGTCATTAAAGAACCATGGATTTAAACTAAGAAGAATGAAAACTGGTACACCTGCTAGGGTCCATAGAGATTCAATTGATTTTAGCGTAATGGAAATACAACCTGGCGATGATGAAGTTGTTCCTTTTTCTTTTCTAAACATGAATAAAGAATTTAATATAGAACAAGTACCTTGCTATTTGACATACACTACAGAAGCTACACATGATATAATTCGAGCTAACCTGGATAGATCTCCTATGTTTTCTGGATATATAGAAGGAGTTGGACCAAGATACTGCCCTTCTATTGAGGATAAGGTTGTAAGGTTTGCAGATAGAGACAAACACCAGGTATTCATCGAGCCTGAGGGTCTAACTACAAAGGAAATGTATGTACAAGGTGTAAGTTCTTCCTTGCCTGAAGAAGTTCAAATTGAAATGTACAAGAAAATTAAAGGCCTTGAAAATGTTCAATTTATGAGATCGGCTTATGCAATAGAATATGACTCAATTGATCCAACTATATTAAAAAGGACATTAGAACACAAAGCTGTTAAAAATTTATTCTTTGCAGGACAAATAAACGGATCATCTGGATATGAGGAAGCTGCTGCTCAGGGATTAATTGCTGGTATAAATGCTGCGCAGAATATTTTAGGTAGAGAGCCTTTTGTGTTGGATAGATCAGAAGCTTATATAGGAGTATTAATTGATGATTTAGTTACTAAAGGTACGGATGAGCCATATAGAATGATGACATCAAGAGCTGAATATAGATTGACTTTAAGACAAGACAATGCAGACTTAAGACTTACAAAAAAAGGGTATGAACTTGGCCTAGTAACTGAAGAGAGGTTTAATTTAACTCTAGAAAAAGAAAAATTAATAAATGAAGAACTTTCAAGATTAATGAAAATTGTATTGACCCCAACAGATTTTATTAATGAAAAACTAAGCCAATTAAACTCAGTTTCTTTAAAAACAGCTACCAGTATTTATGATTTAATTAGAAGACCTGAAATAACATATGATGCCACCAATGTATTTGACAGTGATAGACCTCATTTAAATAAAGAAATAAGACTCCAAGTAGAAACACATATTAAGTATGAAGGATATATTAAAAAGCAAATGCAGCAAATAGAGCAGTTTAAAAAGTTGGAAAACAAAATTATACCTCAAGACATTGAGTATAAAAAAGTCAATGGTCTTAGTAATGAAGCAGTACAAAAACTAACTAAAATACATCCCGACTCAATAGGACAAGCCTCTAGAATATCTGGAGTTACACCTGCAGATATAAATGTATTACTAATCCATCTTGAGCAACGAAGAAGGAGTGAAAACAATGTATAATGATAAAATTCTAGTATCTGCTGCTAGTGAACTGGGATTAGATCTTAATGAAAAAATGATAATGGATTTTTCTATATACAAAGAAATGCTTAAAGAGTGGAATGAGAAAATAAACATCACTACAATAACTGATGATTATGAGATAGATATAAAACATTTTATAGACAGCTTAACTGTTGTTTTATCTGGGAAGTTCAATGGCACTAAAAGTATCATTGACATTGGTACAGGTGGAGGATTCCCTGGGATTCCATTAAAAATCTACAATAATAATTTATCTATAACACTTTTAGACAGTTTAAATAAGAGAATTACATTTCTAGCTGAAGTTATAAATGAACTTAAGATGAAGAATATAATTCCTATTCATGGTAGAGCTGAAGAATTAGGCATTAAAAAGGAGTACAGAGAGCAATATGATGTTTGTGTATCTCGAGCAGTGGCATCTTTGGATACATTGAGTGAGTATTGTATACCTTTTGTTAAGGTTGGAGGGTATTTTATCTCTATGAAAGGTCCACAAGTTGAAGAAGAATTAGCCTTAAGTACAAACGCTATCGAAACCTTAGGTGGTAAAATAGAACAAGTAAAATACATTACTCTTCCAGGAACAGATATAACCCATTCTCTAATAGTTATAAAGAAATTAACTAGTACTCCTAAGAAGTATCCAAGAGGTGGAGGAAAACCTAAAAAAACACCAATTAAATAGGCTTAAAAGCTTGAAAACACTAGGTTACAAGAAAATGTTCCACGTGAAACATTCTATTTTGAATGTATTATTGTGGAACATTTTTGTTTTAAAATTCCATAACTGTGTTATTATATTATTAAGAACTAGAAAGGGTGTTTTTATGGGAAAGATTATTTCAATATTTAATCAAAAAGGTGGAGTTGGAAAGACTACCACTTGCGTAAACTTATCAGCTGGCCTTGGAAAGATGGGTAAGAAGATTCTATTAGTTGATATTGATCCTCAAGGCAACTCTTCTAGTGGGTTGGGAATTAATAAAAATGAAGTAGAAACACTGCTTTATGATATTCTCACAGAAGATATTAGTATAGAGGAAGGTATTTATACTACATCGGCTGAAAATGTAAGTATTATACCTTCAAATAATAACCTGGCAGGTTTGGAGATTGAACTGGCTAGGGGAGGAAATTGGGAAAATACTATAAAAGATACACTAGAAACAATAAAGGATGATTATGATTTTATTTTTATAGATTGCCCTCCTTCTTTAGGGATATTAAGTGTAATGGGTTTAATTGCATCTGATAGTGTAATAATTCCAATACAGTGTGAATACTATGCATTGGAAGGTGTTGTCCAACTGGTAGATACTATGAATCTTGTTAAAAACAACTACAATCCAAAGCTAGAAATAGAAGGTGTGGTTTTAAGTATGTTTGATGGTAGGACTAATTTATCTATTCAGGTTGTGGAAGAGGTAAAAAAGGCTTTTAAGAGCAAAGTATACAGTAGTATAATTCCAAGAAATGTTAGATTAGCTGAAGCTCCGTCATATGGATTGTCAATTATGGACTATGAAGGGAAATCTAAAGGAGCTGAATCATATTTAGAATTAGCAGAAGAGTTTCTAGACTTACAAGATTAAGAAAGGAAGTGTATCGATGTCTGTGAAAAAAAGAGGACTTGGAAAAGGACTTTCAGCTCTTATACAGGATAAAGAAAAGGTGGAAACATTAGTAAGTGACATAAAAGAAGCCAACGAGACAATAGAAGCTATAAATATTGAACATATTCTTCCAAAGAAAGATCAACCGCGGAAAATATTTGACGAAGGTGCATTGAAAGATTTAACTGAGAGTATTAAATCAAACGGAGTTATTCAACCGATAATAGTTAGAAAAATTGATGAACAAGGATACGAAATAATAGCAGGTGAAAGACGATGGAGAGCGGCAAAAAAAGCTAATTTAAACACTATACCAGCAATTATTAGAAACATAGATGAAGAAACTGCTTCAAAAATATCTTTAATCGAAAATGTTCAAAGAGAAAATTTAAATCCAATTGAAGAAGCTCAAGCTTATAAAAGATTAATGAATGAGTACAACCTTAAACAAGATGAATTGGCTAAAGCTGTAGGAAAAAGTAGGTCTTATATTAGTAACTATGTAAGGTTACTTAAATTAGATGAGAGAGTAGTAGAGCTTTTATATGAAGGTAAATTAAGTAGTGGACATGGTAAAGCTTTGTTAGGGATAAAAGATTTGGAAGAGCAGTATAAAGCAGCTGAGAGAATAATCTTCCAAGGCTCTAATGTCAGAGATACTGAATCTGATGTAAAAATGAGAAAGAAAAAAGTTAAGAAAAAGAAATGGAAGGAAAGCTATGTTATTGAGGTAGAAGATAGATTAATGAGTTCATTGGGTACAAAGGTAAGACTAAATCCTGGAAAGAAAACTGGAAAAATCGAGATAGAATATTATGGAAACGATGACTTAGAACGGCTAATAGACTTGCTTACAAAGTAATGTTCCACGTGGAACATTTTGAAAGGAGCAAATTTGATGGAAATTAATATTTTTCAAGTAGATGCATTTAGCACAAAACCATTTGGAGGAAATCCTGCTGGAGTAGTAACCAATTCTAAGGGACTAAAGGATTTGGACATGCAGAATATAGCAAATGAAATGAACTTATCTGAAACGGTCTTCGTTAGGCAGTTAGATGATTGTTTTTTCAAGATGAGATACTTCACTCCATTATGTGAAGTGGATTTATGTGGACATGCCACTATAGCAGCAATTTATACTCTTGCAGAAAAAGGGTACATTAAACCCATTGAAAATGGTAAAAAAAAGGCAACTATAGAAACCAAGTTAGGTAATTTGGAGATAGAGATAGAATTTAAAAACTTTTCTCCAAGTAACATTATAATGGCTCAAGATATTCCTAAAAGCTTAGGTATAATAGAGGACATAGAAGACTTGTGTAAAATTTTTAATATAACCCGTGATGATATTCAACTTGATGGAGTAAAAGTCAATCCAGAAATAATATCTACTGGATTACCAGATATAATTATGCCACTAAAAGACAAAGACACATTATACGGGATGGAAGTTGATTTTTGCAACTTGAGGGAGTATAGCTTAAAGCACAATGTAACTGGGGTACACGCCTTTGCACTTAGTAAAAAGGATGCATCAATTGCATATGCTAGAAATTTTGCTCCAGCTGTAGGTATTGATGAAGAAGCAGCTACAGGAACTGCTAATGGTGCATTGGCTTTTTATTTAAAGATAAATGGTTACTTAGAGGGGAATACCTTAGAAGTTCATCAAGGTGAAAACCTAAATAGACCAAGTGTAATTAATTGCATAATTGAAGAATCTACAAAGGGTATACAAGTTAAAGTAGGTGGATGCGCAGTTATAGTATTAGAAGGAATAATGAAATTTTAATTTGGAGGGGTAATGATGTTAATAGAGAGAACAGCAAAAAACTTTGTGTATGATGTAGCTAGTGAAAGCCCAACACCTGGTGGAGGAAGTGTAGCTGCTTTAGTCGGTAGCCTTGGAGGGGCTCTTACTAACATGGTAGGAAATCTCACAATAGATAAGAAAGTTTATATGGAAGTACCAGATACACATAAAACAAAAATGGAAGAAAATTTTAAAACAATTCAAGGATTAATTGATGATCTTTTGAACTTGGTTGATGAAGATTCAACTGCTTTTGATGATGTTATGAAAGCATTTAAATTACCAAAAGAGACTAGTGAAGAAAAAAATATTAGAAGTGAAGCAATCCAATCAGGATATAAAAAAGCTCTTGAGGTTCCCTTAAGATGTGGTGAAAAGTGTTTTGAAGTCTTAAAATCACAAGATGTATTTGCAAATTTTGGGAATGTAAATGCAATAACAGATGTAGGAGTTGGAACGCTATTAGCTTATGCAGGTCTAGAAGGTGCTTTGTTCAATGTTACAATAAATTTAAAAAGTATTAAAGATTTAGAATATAAAAAAGAAATGGAAGAAAGAGTAAATACATTATTAAAGGAAGGAAAAGAGTTAAGAGATCAATTACTAGAAATTGTTTATCAGAGATTGGCATAGGGAGAGCTTTCTCCCTTTTTCAATTAAACTGATTAAGTAGATTCTAACTGCTTATTATTCCGTTGTGTCATTCATAAGTAAATGATAAAATAGAGCTAGTATTAGAAAAGAGGTAAAAAATGATTTATTTAGATAATGCTGCAACCACATTTCCAAAACCAAATGAAGTTTACAATAAAGTTAATGAGGCAATGAGAAACTATGGAGCAAATCCGGGACGATCAGGGCATGACTTAGCACTTAAAGCTAGTAGAGGGATTTATGATACAAGAACATTACTTGCAGAGATGTTTAACATAAGTAATCCATTTAATGTTTTTTTTACATTCAATGCAACTGAAAGTTTAAACATTGCAATTAAAGGAGTTTTAAAACCTGGAGATCATGTAATTACAACATCCATGGAGCATAATTCAGTTTTAAGACCCATAAAATATCTAGAACAATATGGAATAGAAAATACAATAGTTTGGGCTGATTCTTGTGGCAGAATAGATCCTCTTGGGATTGAAAAGTCCATAAAAAAGAATACGAAATTGATCGTTACAACACATATATCAAACTTAACAGGTACTATAATGCCCATAGAAATAATTGCTGAAATAGCTAAAAGTAGAGGGATATTATATCTAGTTGATGCAGCTCAATCTGCAGGAGTATATAATATTGATCTTCAGAAGATTGATATCGATATGCTTGCTTTTCCAGGTCATAAAGGACTTTTAGGACCTCAGGGAACTGGCGGGTTGTATATAAGAGAGGGTTTAAAAGTTGATGAATTGATTCAAGGTGGCACAGGAAGTGCCTCACAATCCTTGACACAACCTGATTTACTTCCAGATAAATTTGAAAGTGGAACGCCTAATGCTCCTGGAATTATTGGTTTGGGAGAGGGCATTCAATACATTAAAAGAGTTGGGATGGATAGCATTAAAAAACATGAAGAAAAATTAATTGGTAAATTAATGGAAGAAGCTTCTAAAATAAGTAAAATTGTACTGTATGGACCGCTAGATATTAAAGAACAAGCAGGAGTATTGTCAATGAATTTCAAGGATATTGATTCATCAACCATTGCATATGTACTTAATGAAGAGTTTGGTATATGTGTAAGACCTGGACTTCATTGTGCTCCCTTAGCTCATAAAACAATTGGTACAATTGAACAAGGTACTGTTAGATTTAGTGTGGGTCCTTTTAATACAGAGGAAGAAATTGATCAAACAATAGATGCGTTAAATAAAATTTCTAAAGAATTTTAGAGGAGAACCTATGGACAGAATTTTTCAATTTTTGAATAGTTATACTGAATATATTTTAATTGGGTTAATAGTTGGTTTATTAATACTCATTGTGTTACACATTATAAATCTTAGAAAATTTAAGAAACATAAAGACAGATACAATTCACTAACCAGAGGGTTAAGTGGTGCTAATATGGAAGATCTATTTTTAAAGATAAATAGCGATATAGCAAGTTCTAATAGAGATATTAATATTTTAGAAGATCATATAAACACACTAGAAACAAAACTTTCATTTGCCCTACAAAAAATTGGGTTTGTAAGATATGATGCATTTGGAGATATGGGAAGTGAATTAAGTTTCTCTATAGCTCTTCTTGACAATTACAACAATGGATTTGTAATAACAAGTATATATGGACGAGAAAGAGCAGTTTCTTTCTCAAAACCTATTAAAAATGGGAAAACAAATATACCAATATCACCAGAAGAAATGATAGCCATAGACAGAGCCTTAAAAGGTGAGAATAAATTAAATCCAATTTAATTGAGGAAAAATAATGAAAAAATATTTGTTTATAATTAATCCTATTGCAGGTTCAAAAAAAGCAACAGATTATATCCCATTAATTGAAAAAGAGTTAATTAAAAGAAATGCTGTGGGAAAAATAGAAATCACTAAATCAGTGGGCGAAGCTACTGATTTAGTTTTGTTGAATCCAGAATATTCTATTTGTGTAGCTGTAGGTGGAGATGGAACCGTGAATGAAGTTGCACGGGGCATCCTAAAAAGAGGTGAAGGCGTTCTTGGTATTATTCCATCTGGAACTGGGAATGATCTAGCTAAAGTACTTAAGATAGAAGAGAATGTAGATTTAGCATTGGTAAATATTTTTGAAAAAGATACAACAAAGATAGATATAGGACTGGCAAAAGATAAGTACTTTTTCAATATCGCTAGCTTAGGTTTTGATGCCCAGGTAGTTAGAAGTACAGAGTTAATAAGAAAGGTTATTAGAGGTAAAATAGCATATGTATTAGGTGTCATAACCACACTTGTGGGATATAGAAAAAGAATAATAAAAGTAACCATAGATGGTGTTAAAATAGAGAGAAATGCTATGTTAATAGCAGTTGGGAATGGACAGTATTACGGTGGTGGAATGCAAATACTTCCAATGTCCATTATTAACGATGGTGAATTCGATATATGTATTGTAAAGGATATCAGCAATTTAAAGATTTTGTTCTTATTTCCATCTATTTTTAAAGGAGAACATATTAAATACAAGAAGTATGTAGATTTTTATAAGGGAAAAGAAGTTTTGGTTGAAATTAAGAGCAAGTATTACTTAAATGTTGATGGTGAGTTGTCACCAGTTGAAGACGAAGTCATTGATTTTAGATTATCCGAAAAAAAATTAGAAGTTTTAACATAAGTAAAAAACAGATTTATTAAGTTTTCTTAACAATATTTCAAAAGAGTAGTTGACATAATTTTACATCCTATGCAACCCAGTTTGGGTGGTAAATACAGAGATGCGAGCTTTCTTTATTACCGCATTAAATTAACAGAATATTTATCGATATAAATGTTGTAATTATTTTGTAATATTGGTATAATGTCCTTGTGAATGTTACAAAACGGTTACAAAATCAAATTACCTGTGAATCGAAGGGTAAGGTCTGGAGGAGATTTATAAATGAAGCAACGCTCTTCATCGCTTAACTTTGACAATAGTAGTAGAAAAAAGACGAAAAAAACTAGGCGAAACAAAAAATTCTTAAGTATAATAATAGTTATGTTTTTAGCTATTACCATAGCTAGTGTATCTTATGTTAGCTATTCCATCAATGAAACTAAGACTAGAGGATTTGATGTATATTTAGGAGACAATCATGTAGGAACTATTAGGACAGAGGACCTAGCCCATGAAGCATATATAGATGTAGAAGAGAAGTTAACTAATACATATGACATGGAAGTCGTATTGGACAAAACACTAACTTTTGAACCTACACATGCTAAAGACGAGGAATTAACACAAGAAATCGAATTATTAAATAATATCGAAAAAAATATTACATTCCAAGTTACAGCTTTTGAATTTGTAGTAGAGGGAGAAAGTTTTGGAGTATTTAAGTCTAAAGAAGATATAAACTCAGTGTTGGATAAAATTAAAGAGCCATATATAACTGAAGAAGTATCAGAAGCAAGAAAATCTGTATTAACTAATGTTGAGTTTTTAGAAAATATTGAAATGAATCCGGTAGAAGTAAATTATGGAGATTTTCTTAAAGAAGAAGATAAAGTATTGTTAATAGATAGAATTAGACAAGGTAAAGAAGAAATGAGGACTCACTCAGTAGAAGTTGGGGAGAGTTACTGGATTATAGCTAGAATGTATGAAACAACAGTAGATGCTTTAATAGCAGCAAACCCAGAGCAAGATCCACAGAAATTAAAACCTGGAGACCAAGTTAATCTGTTTGTACCAGTTCCTTTATTGACAGTAATAACTTATGAGGAAGTTGAGTATACTGAGGCAACTGATTATCCTACAGAAGTACAGCAAAATGACACTATGTATAAGAATCAAAAAACTGTAACTGTAAAGGGTGTAAAAGGAATATCAGAAATTACAGCTAAAGAAGTTAAACACAACGGAATATTAGCTGATAGAGAGATAATTAATGAAGTTGTAATAGAAGCACCAAAGACAGAAGTAGTTGTTCAAGGAACAAAAGAACTTCCAAAGACTGCAGCAAGAGGAAACTTCATAGTACCAACTAGAGGGCGAGTTAGTTCTCCATATGGCATGAGAGGTAGAAGCATGCATAGAGG
>Ga0208490_100481_pt1 | contig 24413 bp, 24 predicted proteins | sample SubbioAug_CSWold_FD_184818 | JGI IMG/M metagenome (GOLD analysis project Ga0208490, IMG submission 184818) | Serpentinite rock and fluid subsurface biosphere microbial communities from McLaughlin Reserve, California, USA - CR11Aug_CSWold (SPAdes) | ecosystem: Environmental > Terrestrial > Deep...
GGCAAGGCCGAGCCCCAGCCCGGCACCGAGCGCTGGTGCTACGCGTGCCGGGCCCACTACCCCCACCAGGAGGTCTGAGCCCGACCCGGCGGCCTAGTCCTAGTCGTCGATGACGCCGCCGCCCGGCGGGGCGGTCGTGGTGGTGGTCGACGGAGGCGCCGTGGTGGTGGGCGCGGCGGTGGTGGTGGTCGAGGGCGGCGCCGTGGTGGTGGGCGCGGTGGTGGTCGTCCCCTCGCCGTCCTCGTCGCCGTCGTCGTCCTCGTCGTCCTCCGGCGCCGTGGTGGTGGGCGCGGTGGTCGTCGTCTGGCGCGTGGTCGGCGGCTCGGTGGTGGTGGTGAGGTCGGAGTTGAGCGGTTCTCCGGTGAAGTCGGGACGGGGGAAGTCGCCGTGGTCCTCGCCCGCGACGGCCGCCTGCATGAACGTGCGCCAGATCTGGGCGGGGAAGGACCCGCCGGTGACGTCTCGGCCGCGCACGTTGCGCATGAAGCGGGGTTGGCCGTCCTCGTCGAGGTCGGGGTACCCCATCCACACGGCGGTGGTGAGCTCGGGCGTGTAGCCGACGAACCAGGCGTCGCGGTAGTCCTGGGTGGTGCCGGTCTTGCCGGCGACGGGCACGCCGAAGCTGGCGCTCGTACCGGTGCCGTTCAGCACGACCTGGCGCAGGGCCCAGGAGACCTGGGCGGCGGTGGACTCGGAGACGGCCCGCTCGGGCTGGGAGGTGTTGGTCGACAGGACCCGGACCTCGCCGTCGACGACCTGCTCGACCTTGGTGATGATGATGGGCTCGATGGCCTCGCCGTCGCGGGCGAAGGTCGAGTAGGCGCTGGCCATGTCGAGCACCGAGACCTCACCGGAGCCGAGCACCAGGGAGTTCACGGCCGGCAGCTCGGAGCGGACCCCGAGCCGGCGGGCCACGTCGACGGCGTTGCCCGGCCCGACCTCGAGCATGAGGTCGGCGTAGACCGTGTTGGACGAGACCGTCGTGGCCTCGACCAGGTCGACGATGTCCTCGTTGCCCCGCGCGTAGTTGGTGACCTCCCAGTCCTCGCCGGCGTTGGCCTCGGGGAACGTGCGCTCGTAGACGTTGCGGAACCGGGAGTCGAGCGAGATGCCCTGCTCGAGCGCGGTGGCCAGCACGATCGGCTTGAAGGACGAACCCGGCTGGCGACCCGACCCGCCGGCCGCGGACCCGAGGGCCAGGTTGACCTCGGACGCGTCGAAGTCCCGACCGCCGACCATGGCCACGACGCGGCCGACGTCGTCGACTGAGACCAGCGCGCCGGCGGGGTCGTCGGGCTCGTTCAGGGTGCTCCAGACGGCGTGGTTCGCCTCGCCCTGCAGGCCGAGGTCGAGCGCGGTGTACACGCGGAGGCCGCCGCCGTTCACCACCTCGGCGCCGTACTCGTCGTACAGCAGCCGCCGGACGTACTCGACGTAGTAGGTGGCCCCGACGTCGGCGCCCTTGATCATCGACACGCCGTCCCGGGGCGCCCGCGGCTGGACCATGTCCACGATCGGCACCGCGACGGCCTCGTCGCGCTCGGCGGTGGTGATGGCACCGGTCGCGACCATGCCCGTCAGCACGGAGTCGCGGCGGAACTCGGCCCGTTCGGGCTCGCTGGTGGCATCCGCGCTCTCGGGAGCCCGGATCAGGCCGGCCAGGTACGCGGCCTGGGGCAGGTTGACGTCGCGGATCGAGCGGCCGTAGTACGCGCGGGACGCAGCCTCCGCGCCGTAGGCACCCCGCCCGAAGTACACGGTGTTCAGGTACCGCTGCAGGATCTCCTGCTTGGAGAGGTCCCGCTCGAGCTTGACCGCGAGCACGGCCTCCTTCAGCTTGCGGGTGACCGTGCGCTCCGAGGAGAGGAAGGCGTTCTTCGCGTACTGCTGGGTGATGGTGGAGCCACCCTGCTGGACGCGGTCGCCCCGCAGGTCGCGGTAGATGGCGCGGGCGATGCCGGTGGGGTCGATGCCGGAGTGGGAGAAGAACTGGCGGTCCTCGGCGGCGAGCACGGCGTCGATGAAGACCTGGGGCATCTCCTCGAGCGGGACCGACACGCGGTCCTCCTCCCCGGAGAGCTTGGCCATGGCGTTGTCGGCGCTGCAGCCGTCGGCGACGTCGGCCGCGCACACGAAGGTGGACTGCAGGAGCGGGTCGGCGTCGGGGACGTCGACCTGGGCCAGCACGAAGCCGGCGCCGGCGATGCTCCCCACGAACAGGAGCGCGCCGAGGAACAGGCTGCGGCGGAACCGCCAGAGGACGCTACGGCGCTTGGGCGCCGGCTTGGCCTTGGGCTTCCGGGACGGGCTCGGGGTGGCGGGCGGTGCCATGGGAGGGGCCCGGGGTCGGGCGAGCACCGATGGTACCGGGGCGGGGCAGCTGATCCCTCCACAGGGGTTGGGCGGCCAGCAGCGCGAGGAGGGCGACCGCGGCCGCCACGGCGAGGCTCGGCAGGTAGCCGTCGGGATGGACGCCGGCCCACCCCCAGACCGGTACGACCGCGAACGCGACGGCCACGGCCGCGAGGGGTCCCGGCCGGGTGCGCTCGGCGGGGGCGGCGGTGCCCGCCGAGGCGACGGCCACGACGGCGACGATCGCGGCGCCGACCGCGGCGTGGGCGACCTGGTCGGCGAGGCCGATGGCGTCCACGGCCGTGACCGCGCCGGGCAGGAGGGCGAGGAGCGCCACCGGGTGGCGCCCGGCCAGCGCCAGCACCGCACCGGCGGCGAGGAGCGCGCCGGCGCTGCGCAGCTCGGCGATGTCGCCGGCGAGGAGCGCGGCGGCCACGACCACGGCGGCGAGCGGCAGGCGCTCGGTGACCGGGCGGGCTCGCACGGCGCGCAGCACCACCGCAGCCACCAGCACCAGGACCGCGACCACGACCAGGGTCCAGTCGGTGCCCTCCACGGCCTCGCGCCACGGGGCGGCGCGCGACACCGCGAGCAGCCCGGCAGGAAGCAGCAGGCGCCCCGGCGCGCCCCACACGGCCGCGGCGACCATCGCGACGGTGGTGCCGGCGACGGAGAGGGCGATGGCCTCGGACGGGTCGTCGCCCACGAGCCCGGTCGCGATCACCAGCCCGGCGAGCACGGCGAGCACCTGGCCGAGGCGGGGGGCCCGCTCGGACCACAGCCGCACGGCGGCCAGCACCGCGACCAGGACCACGCCGGCGGCGAGTCGTCGGTCGGGCAGGCGAGCCGGGTCGAGGGCGGCGGTCGCCGGCAGGATGGCGAGCACCAGCAGCGCGGCACCGGCCGCGGTGGCCGAGTGGGGGCGGGTCGCGACGACCAGCAGCGCGGTGCCGGCCGCGGCCGCGGCGAGGAGGGGGTCCGACACCAGCTCGCCCCAGCTGACCGGGGCGTCCTGGGCGGCGAGCACGGCCCAGCCGACCGCGACACCCGCGGCGATGGCCCGGCAGGCGCGGGCTGCCTCGTGGGGCACCACGAACGCGAACGCCGCTCCCACGACCGGCGCGGCCAGGAGCACGAGCAGCAGCCCGGTCACGACGGCCACCCCGCCAGCACGACCGCCACCGCGCCGGCCGCCAGGGCAGCCCACGGCCGGACCCGGGCGAACGCGCCCCGGGTGCCGGCGACGGCCACGCCGAGCGCCACCACGACCGCGAGCACCGACGCCAGCACGCGCACGCCGAGGTCGCTCGGGCCGGGACCGGCGACGAGGGCGGCGGCGAAGGGGCCGCAGGCCAGGGCCGGGACGGCGAGCCGGAGCCGATCGAGCCGGCCGTCGCCGGCGGCGGGCGAGGCCGGCACCCGGCTGGCGAGGAGCACCGCGGCGGCCGCGCACCACGCCGAGGCGGCCGCCGTGGCCGGCCCGACCGTGCCGGCCAGGCCGAGCACGCTCTGGATCCCGGCCAGGTCGTCGAAGCCGGCGGTGCGGAACCGGATCGCCGTGGCGACGACGGCGAGCAGGGCCGCGCCCGCGGCGCGCCGGTCGGCGGTGGCGATGCCGACGAGCAGCGCGGCCACCACCATCGACCCGGTGGACGATGCCGCGAGCACCCCGACGGCCAGCGCCGCCGCGGTGGCGACCGCGGCGGGGGTCGGCGGCAGGATCGTCGACGGGCTCGTCGGGGCGAGCCCGGACCCGGCGGCGCTCACGTACCCCGGAAGCCCTCGACCGGGAAGGTCTGCAGCAGGTGGTTCCACCCGCAGCCGACGCACACCTCGATGACGTAGCAGGTGCACTCGGTGGTGGTGCGGCGGACCTTGTCCATGTCGGCCCGGTCCTCGATGGCGTAGCCGGACCGCGGCAGGTGCGGCCCGAACGCGTAGGTGACCAGCACGAGGAAGTGGTCCTCGCAGACCGGGCAGACCTCGGTGGTCTTGCGGCTGATGTGCTCGGCGGCCCGTCGCAGCTCGGGGTGGGCGTCGCACACCTCGTGCTGGGCCAGGCGGCCGCGGCGGTACTCGGCGAGCAGCGCGTTGCGGGCCATCCGGTGGTCGACGACGCCGGCGGGGCGGGCGACGCCGGCTCCCGTGGTCAGGGCTCCCGGGTGGAACGGCACGCCGGGCAGGGTAGCGATGCCCACCCCGCCGCGGTCGGCCGTGCCCCTAGATGCCTTCCTTGCGGGCTCGCAGGACGAGGGTGGCGGGGACCTTGGCCATGGCCGGGCTCCAGTGGGGACCGCTGCCGGTGCCGGTCGGGGCGGGCTCGAGCACGTGGTCGACCCGGAACCCGGCCCGCACCAGCTCGGTGAAGAGCGCACCGGTGGAGCGCACGTGGGTGCCGTGGCGCGGATCGTCGTGGGCGTAGGGCTGCTCGTCGAAGGCGGAGCGACGGACCTGGAGCGGATCGGGACCGTCGGGATCGAGCAGCGCGAAGGTCGGGTGCGGCACGGCGAGGACGATGCTGTGCTCGGGGCGCAGCACCCGGTGGATCTGGCGGAAGACCCGGCCCACGTCGGCGACCCGCACGAGGGAGTGGACCGAGATGGCCGCGTCGATGGTGTCGGCCCGCAGGAAGGCGAGCTCGGCGAGCGGGGCGTGGTGCAGCTCCACCTTCTGGTCGGCGGCGTCGATCGCCCGCCGGGCGGCACCGATCTGCTCGGCGTCCTCGTCGACCGCGATGACCCTCGCCCCCGCCCGGGCCATGGCGATGGCGTTGCGACCGGCGCCGCAGCCCAGGTCGAGCACGCGCTTGCCCGACAGGTCGCCGAGCAGGCGCAGCGCCGGCTCTCCCGGGATCTCGGGCCCGTAGGTGACGACGTCGTCGGGCAGGTCGGCGCCGGCGGGTGCGGCGACGGTGAACGGGGTCCAGGCCATGGCCCGAGTCTCCTACGGACGGGCGGTCGGGGCGAGGATGCCTCCCGGCGGGCGCGACGCCGGTGCGGCAGCGGCTACGAGGAGCGCTGCGCCCACCAGGCCTGGACCCGGCGGCGGGCCTCGTCCTCGCCGAGGGGGCCCTCCTCCAGCCGCGCCTCGAGCAGCATCCGGAGCGCCTCGCCGACGACGGGACCCGGCGTCACGTCGAGCAGCTCCATCACCTGCTGGCCGTCGAGGTCGGGGCGGATGGCGTCGACGGCCTCCTGCTCGCGCAGGTGCTCGATGCGCTCCTCGAGCGCGTCCATGCGCCGGGCCAGCATCTCGGCCTTGCGGCGGTTGCGGGTGGTGCAGTCGCAGCGGGTCAGCTCGTTGAGCGTGTCGAGCAGCGGGCCGGCGTCGCGCACGTAGCGGCGCACGGCGGCGTCGGTCCACGCGTCGTCGCCGTAGCCGTGGAACCGCAGGTGCAGGAACACGAGCTGGGACACGTCGTCACGGATCTCGTTGGGGTACTTGAGCTCCTTCATCCGCGCGCGCGTCATGCGGGCGCCGACCACCTCGTGGTGGTGGAAGGTGACGCCCTTGGGCCCGAAGTCGCGGGTGTCGGGCTTGCCGATGTCGTGGAACAGCGCGGCGAGCCGCAGCACCAGGTCCGGCGAGGTCTTGCGGACCACGGCGATGGTGTGGGCGAGCACGTCCTTGTGGTGGTGGATGGGGTCCTGCTCGAGGCGCATCGCCGACAGCTCGGGCAGGAAGTGGTCCGACAGGGCGGTGTCGACCAGGAACCACAGGCCGGGTGAGGGGTCGGGGAGCACCATGAGGCGGTTCAGCTCGTCGCGGATCCGCTCGGCGGAGACGATGGCGATCCGCTCCCCCATCTCCTCGACGGCCCGGACCAGCTCGTCGTCGGGCTTCAGGTCGTAGCGGGTCAGGAAGCGGGCGGCGCGCAGCATGCGCAGCGGGTCGTCGCTGAACGACTCCGACGCCGACAGCGGCGTGCGCAGCACCTTGGCGGCGAGGTCGGCGGTGCCGCCGAAGGGGTCGACCAGGCGGGCGTCGGGCAGCGACAGCGCCATGGCGTTGATCGTGAAGTCGCGGCGGGACAGGTCGGCTTCGATCTCGGTGGCGAAGCGCACCTCGGGCTTGCGGGAGTCGGGCACGTAGGCCTCGGCCCGGTGGGTGGTGATCTCGTGGTCCACCACGCGCTCGTCGTCGCCCTCGCCGACCCGCACCTTGGCGCCGATGGTGCCGAAGCGCTTGCCCTGGGTCCAGAGCGCCTCGACGCGGTCGAAGCCGCTGAGGATCTCCTCGATCCGGTCCGGCGTGGCGTCGGTGGTGAAGTCGTAGTCGACCGGTCGGTTCTCGCCGAGCAGCAGGTCGCGCACCACGCCACCCACCAGGTACAGCCGGTGGCCGGCCGCGTCGAACGCCTGCGCCAGGGGCGCGACGTCGGCGAGCACGGGCGCGAATCGCTCGGGGATCACGACGGTCAACGGTACCGGCGGGGGTGCCGGGCCTCAGAAGTGGATCGCGACCTCTTCCTTGAACAGGTCGAGGGTGTCGGTGCGCCGGCTGCCGGTGCCGATGGTGAAGTCCGGCACGATGAGCTCGTCGACGCCGGCGTCGCGGTACGCGCCGACGATGTCGGTCACCTCGGCCGGGGTGCCGACGATGGCGGCCCGGCCGATGTCGCGCGAGCGGATCTTGTCCAGGTACGACACGTCGTTCGACAGGAACAGCAGCGCCTGGGTCGAGCGGCGGATCTCACCGGGGTCGCGCCCCACGTCGTGGCAGTGGCCGTCGAGGACGCCGGACTTGTGGGCGAACACGTCGGGGGTGCTCCACACGTTCCACTCCTGGGCGTGCTCGGCCGCGATGCGCAGGGTGCGCTTCTCGCCGCCGCCACCCACCAGCAGCGGGAACGGCCTCACCGGCTTGGGCTCCATCGGCGCGTCGGTGAGCTGGTAGTGCCGGCCGTGGAACGTGGTGCGCTCCTGGGTGGCCAGGCTGCGCACGATGGCGCAGGCCTCGGCGAAGCGGTCGAGGCGCTCCCCCACCGGGGAGAGCTCGATCCCGTACTTCTCGTGCTCGTTCTCCTGCCACCCGGCGCCGAGGCCGAGGATGATGCGCCCACCCGAGATCACGTCGGCGGTCGCCGCCTGGTTGGCCAGGATCGCCGGGTGCCGGTAGGTGTTGCCGCACACCAGGGTGCCGATGCCGACCCGCGGGACGGCCGCGGCGAGGGCGGTGACGACGGCCCAGCACTCGAGCATGGGGCCGGCGGCCTCGTCGTCGTTGCTCATGAAGTGGTCGGCCACGTAGACGCGGTCCCACCCGGTCAGCTCGGCGTGCCGCGCCACCTCGAGGATGTCGGCCCAGGGCTGCTGCGTGCCTGGCCACACGGCGAATTGCATGCGTGTGACCCTACGCCCTGCCGGGGCCCGCTCCCCGGCATGGTTCCGGGGTCCTGGGACCTGCGCAGACGGCCACGTCTCGCCGCGGTCACGGGCGCAGCAGCTCGATCCGCAGCTCCTCGGGGTCGGTGGCCGCGGCCAGCGCCGTGCCCTCGCTGATCCGGCCGCTGCGGACCTGGTCCCGCAGGGACTGGTCGAGCGTCTGCATGCCGTGGAACACCCCGTCGGCGAGCAGGGCACCGAGCTCGCCCATGCGGGACTCCTCGGCCAGGACGTCTTGGATCTTGGGGGTGCCCACCAGCACCTCGGCCACGGGCAGCAGCCGGCCGTCGGTGCCGGTGAGGAGGCGCTGGACCACCACCCCGGCGAGGGATCGGGCCAGGGTCTGGCGGACGTTCGGGCGCTCCTCGAAGGTGAACAGCTCGAGGAAGCCGTCGACGACCGAGCGGACCGTGTTCCCGCCGATGCTGGCCAGGACCAGGCGGCCTCGGGCCACCGCGTCGAGGGCGGCGAGGGCGACCGCCCGATCGGCGACGTCGGAGATGGCGACCACGTCGGCGTCGAGGCGGGAGGCGGCCCGCACGCCGGCGGCCAGGTCGGCGACGTCGGTGGGCACCTCGAGCTGGCTGATCAGGCTGCGCTCGTCGCGGTGGAGGACCTCGGCGGGGTCCTCGACGGTCACCACGTGGCACGCCCGGGTGCGGTTCACGTGGTCGACCATGGCGGCCAGCGTGGTCGTGGACCCGTTGCCGACCGGGCTGGCCACCAGCACCAGGCCGCGCTCGGCCGACGCGAGGTCGGACACCGACGGCGGCAGGCCGAGCTGGTCGAGCTGCAGCACCTGCTGGGGCACGGCGTGCACCACGACGGCGACCGAGCCCCGCTGGCGGTACACGGCGACGCGGAACCGGCCGACCTCGGGGATGGCGTGGGTGGCCACGACCGAGCCGTCGCACAGCAGCGACTCCTGCTGGTCGGTGGTGAGCAGGGTCTGGGCCAGCCTGGCCACCGTGGGGGCGGTCAGCACCTGGCCGAGGACCGGATCGTCCGGGTCGCGCACGAGGGCGCCCCCGACGCGCAGGGCCGGCCGGCCCCCCGGCTTGCAGTGCAGGTCGGAGCCGCCGCGCTCGGCCAGGGCGCGCAGCAGGGCGACGTGGTCCACGGCGTGCTCGCCGGCGCGTTCGCTGGTGTCGGTCATCGCGGCTCCCCGACGGGACGCTACGCCAGGTGGTGGATGAGGCGGGCGGCGCCGACGGCCTGGTGCCCCGGGGCGTCGGCGGCGTCGGTGGTCACGGGCTCGGGCCGGTGCTCGACGCCGGCCAGGGCGGCGAGGGTGGCGGCGGTCGAGGTGGTGATGGCGTCGAGGTCGTAGCCCCCCTCGAGGAAGACCACGCGGCGGCCGCCCGGCACCAGGGCGAGGATCCGCTGCGTCAGGTCGTAGTAGTCCCCGCTGCTGAGGCCGAGGTCGGTCAGCGGGTCGTTGCGGTGGGCGTCGAACCCGGTGGACAGCAGCAGCCAGGTGGCGGCCATCCGCTCGGCGACCGGGACGATGACGTCGTCGACGACCCGCCGGTACACGTCACCCGACGTCGCCGACGGCACCGGCACGTTGACGGTCGTGCCCGGTGCATCAGGCCCGCCGGTCTCTCGCACCATCCCGGTGCCCGGGTACATCGGGTGCTCGTGCACCGACACGTAGGTCACGCGGGGGTCGTTCCAGAAGGCGTCCTGGGTGCCGTTGCCGTGGTGGGCGTCGATGTCGACCACCAGCACGCGCTCGCCGGCGTCGGCGAGGGCGGCGGCCGCGACGGCGACGTTGTTCAGCAGGCAGAAGCCCATGGCGCGCGACGGGGTGGCGTGGTGCCCGGGCGGGCGGACGGCGAGGAAGGCGGCGTCGGCCTCCCCCGCCGTGAGGCGGTCGACGGCGTCCAGGCCGGCGCCGGTGGCCAGCCGGGCGATGTCCCAGGACCCGGCGGCGGCCACGGTGTCGGGGTCGAGGTGCCCACCGCCGCTGGCGCAGAAGCGCTCGAGCGCGTCGAGGTAGGAGCGGTCGTGCACCCGGGCCAGCTCGTCGACCGTCGCCTCGCGGGGCGTGTGGCGCACCAGGTCCTCGGCGACGACCGACGACGCCACCCCACGACCCACCGCGTCCATGCGCTCGGGGCGCTCGGGGTGGCCGGCCGTGGTGTCGTGCTGGCCGAAGCGCGGGTCGGTGTAGAGCAGTGTGGCCATCGCCACAGTCTGCCCGGATCCCCGTCGATCGCCCGTGCCCGGAGGTGGTCCGGCCGTGCTCCCCCCGCCCGGGCCCCGGCCGTAACGTGGAACGGTGACCGCCACCGACACCGTCACCGCTCGCGGGGTCCGCATGCGCGTGCGCCCGTGGCGGGGCCGGTCCGACACGGCCGAGCTGTCGTCGGTGCCGGCCGGCGCCGCCGTGCCGCCGAGCCTCGTCGCCATGGCCGTCGAGCGCGCCCGGGAGCGCGGCTACGCCGTCGTGGTCACGCCGGCGCTCCCGAGCGGCGAGTGGCGCCCCTACCTCGACACCGGCTTCGAGGTGCGCGAGGAGCTGCACCTGCTGGCCCACGACCTGCTGGACCTCCCCGAGCGCCGGCCCGTCGCGCACCGGCACCGCACCCGCCGGGTGCTGCGCCGTGACCGGGACCGGGTGCTGGAGATCGACCGGGCTGCGTTCGACGCGTTCTGGCGCCTCGACGACGACTCCCTCGAGGATGCCGTCCGCGCCACCCCGTCCACCCGCTTCCGCATCGACCGCGACGGGCGCGGGTACGCCCTCACCGGCCGGGCCGGCGACCGCGGCTACGTGCAGCGCCTGGCCGTCGACCCCGCCGCGCAGGGTGCGGGGCTGGGTTCGGCCCTGGTCGTCGACGGGCTGTGGTGGCTGCGCCGGTGGCGGGTGCGGGAGGCCCTGGTCAACACCCAGACCAGCAACCTGCGGGCCGTCGCGCTCTACGAGCGGCTCGGGTTCCGGCGGCGGAGCGAGGGGCTCGCCGTGCTGCACCTCGAGCTGGCTACGCACCCGGCCCCGCCCGTGCCCGACCCGGGACCCGTCCCGTGAGGGGCGGTGCTCGCGCCCTGCTGCCCGCCGTCGCCCTCCTCGCCCTCGCGCTGGTGGCCGCGCCGCCGGCTCCCGCCCAGACCGACCCCGCCCCCGCGGCCACGCTCGAGCTGGTCGGGCGATCGCCGTGGATCGAGCCCGAGGGGGAGGCGACCTTCTCCGTCGAGCCGGCCGGCGACCTGACCGGGGCGAGGGTCCAGGTCGAGGTGTTCTCCGCGCTGGACTCGGTGGAGGAGCTGGAGGAGTCCGCCACCGAGGACGTCGGCGTGCGGCTCGGGCTCGCCCCACCGGTCGAGATCGACCTCCTCTCCCCCGGTCCCGACGGGACGCGCCTGCTCGCGCTGCGCGCGTCCGCCGACCCGTCGGACACCGAGACCGTCCAGCTCGTCGAGCCGGGCGTGCACCCGGTCGTGATCTCCCTGCTGGCCGCCGACGGCACCGTGCTCGACGAGATCCGCACCCCCCTGATCCGCCTGGGCGACGAGGACGACGACTGGGAGGTCCCGGACCTCGCCGTCCTGTTGGACGTGGCGGCGACGCCGACCCTCCAGCCCGACGGCTCCCGAGCCGTCGACCCCGACGAGCTGCGCGAGATCGTCCGGGTCGGCGACCTCCTCGCCGCCCACCCCGGCCTCGACCTCTCCGTCGCCGCCGTGCCCGACACCGTCGACGCGCTCGGCACGTTGACCGATCCGGGCGCCGCGACCCTGCTCGAGCGCCTCACCCGCCGGGACCTGCTGGCGATGCCCTACGTGCCCCTGCCCGTCGACGCGCTCGTCGACTCCGGTCTGCGCGGCCTCATCGGCCCCCTGGCCGACCGGGGCGACGCCCTCCTCGCCGACCGGCTCGGCGCGTCGCCGGCCCGGGAGCTGTGGGTGGGCACGACCGGGGTCGGCGCCGAGGGCGGGCGCGTGCTCGACGAGCTGGGCTACCGGGCGCTCATCGTCGACGCCCCCGGCGAGGACGACGACGAGGAGGAGGAGCCGGCGCCGCTCGCCGACGCCGGGCCGCGCCCGCTGACGGCGAGCGGGCCCCTGCCCGGTGTGGTGACAGACCCGGTCCTCTCGGCCGAGCTCGCCCGTCCCCTCGGCGAGGGTGCCGACGCGGCGCACCTGTTCCTGGCCCGGCTGCTGCTGCGCCCCGCTGAAGGGGCGGCTGACGGCGACCCCGGCACGGTCCTGGTCCGCCCGCGGGCGCTGGCCGCACGTTCCACGCTCGCCGGGGTCCTCGCGCTCCTCGACGCGCCGCAGTCGCCCGTGCGCGTGGGTGGCCTCGCGCTCGTCGGCGGGACGGTCGACGACGAGGCCGAGGCGGTCCAGCGCCGGGATGCGCCCGACCCCGACCTGGCCGACGTCGCTCGCCGGGTGCTCGCCGCCGCCGACCGGATCGATGCGTTCCAGGCGCTGACCGGACCGCAGTCCTCGCGCGCCGACGACCTCCGCCTGCAGGTGGCGACCGCCGTGGCCACCACGACCCCGACGGACCGGCGGGACGAGGCGATGGCCGTGGTGGAGGCGGTCCTCGGGGAGGCGTTCGGCGGCGTCAGGCTCAGCGGTGACCGGAACCTCAACCTGACGTCGCGCCGGGGGACGCTGCCGATCACCATCGAGAACGCCAACCCCTTCCCGGTCGACCTCGTGGTGCGGACCCGCAGCGACCGGCTCCGCTTCCCCGACGGCGACGAGCTGCCGGTGACCGTCGAGGCCGGCGACCTCCTCCGCATCGACGTCCCGGTGGAGGCCCTCGCCACCGGCTCGGTGCCGGTGTTCGTCGAGCTTTGGACGCCCGACGGGATCGCCCGCCTCGACCTCACCCAGCTCAACGTGCGGTCGACGGCGATCAGCGGCGTGGGCATCGTCCTCTCGCTCGGCGCCCTCGCCGTGCTGCTCGTCTGGTGGGTGCGGCACTGGCGCCGCACGCGGCGGGATCGGACCGTCGACCCCGTCTCACCGGCGGGGACGGTGCCGGAGCCGATGGGCTAGACACTCCCGCACCGGGGGCTCGCTGCCCCGCGGCGTCCCGATCGACCGAGCACCACCGGAGACCACCATGGCTGGCGTCCGCATCGTCACCGACAGCGCCTGCGACCTGACCGAGGACGAGGTCACCGCCCTCGGCATCGAGGTCGTGCCCCTGTCGATCCGCTTCGGCAGCGACGAGTACGAGGATCGCTCCGAGCTGTCAGCCGAGGCCTTCTACGAGAAGATGGACCAGCGCGACGAGCTGCCCGAGACCGCGGCCCCCTCCCCGGGCAAGTTCGAGGCCGCCTTCCGCCGCCAGGCCGAGGCCGGCGCCGACGCGGTCGTGTGCATCAACCTGTCCTCGGACCTCTCGGCCACGATGGCGGCTGCGGAGAACGCGGCCCGGGCCATCGGCGACGACCTCGACGTCCGCGTCGTGGACTCCAAGTCGATCACCGCCGGTCTGGGCACCCAGGTGCTGCTCGCCGCGCAGCGGGCGGCCGACGGCGCCTCGGCCGACGAGGTCGTGGCCCTGGTCGAGGACCTCCGGGCCCGGACCCACGTCGTCGGCTGCCTCGACACCCTCGAGAACCTCAAGAAGGGCGGCCGCATCGGCGGCGCGCAGGCGATGCTCGGCTCGCTGCTGTCGATCAAGCCGATGATCGACATCTCCACGGGGGTGGTCGAGGAGGCGGGCAAGCACCGCACCCGCAAGAAGTCCCTCGACGCGCTGCGCGAGAAGGTGCGCTCGGCCGGCGCGGTCGAGCACCTGGCGATCATGCACGGCATGGCACCCGACGTCGACGTGATGACGGCGCTGTTGGACCAGGACGGCTACGAGTACCGCCTCGGCCACATCGGTGCCGTCATCGGCTCCCACGGCGGGCCCCGCGTCGTCGGCGCCTGCTGGGTGGACGCAGCGGCGAAGTAGCGTCGTCGGGGTGTCGGAGCACCCCGCGCGGCCGACGACCGTGCCCCCGAGCGGCGAACCCCTCGAGCAGGGCACCACCATCGGCGGCCGCTACCGGCTCGAGGCCCCCATCGCCTCCGGCGGCATGGCCACGGTCTGGCGCGCCGTCGACACCGTGCTGACCCGACCGGTCGCCGTCAAGGTGCTGCACGCCCACCTGGCCGCCGACCCCGAGTTCGTCGCCCGGTTCCGTCGCGAGGCCGTGGCCGCCGCCCGTCTGGCCCACCCCTCGATCGTGGCGATCTACGACACCTCCGACGACCCCGAGGCCATCATCATGGAGCTGGTCGACGGGCGCACGCTCCGCGACGAGCTCGATGCCCGTGGCTTCCTCCCGGCCGCCGAGGCCGTGTCGGTCGCCTCCTCGATCTGCCAGGCCCTCGACGTCGCGCACAAGGCCGGCATCGTGCATCGCGACGTCAAGCCGGCCAACGTGTTGCTGTCCTCGGGCGGGCAGCTCAAGGTGGCCGACTTCGGCATCGCCAAGGCCGCCCGCGCCGCCGGCGAGGACGACCTGCCGGACCTCACCGCGATGGGGCGCATGGTCGGCACGGCCAAGTACCTCGCGCCCGAGCAGGTCTCCGGTGGCGAGGTCGACGCCCGCACCGACGTCTACGCCGTGGGGGCCGTCCTCTACGAGATGCTCTGCGGCCGCGCGCCCTTCGGGGGCGACAACGACCTGGCCGTCGCCACCGCGCGCCTCTACGGGCCGCCGCAGCGGCCCCGGGCCGTGCTGCGCACCGTGCCCCCGCGCCTCGACGAGATCGTCATGAAGGCCCTCGCCACCGATCCCGACGACCGGCACCACTCGGCCTCGGCGCTGTGGGCCGACCTGCAGTCCTGCCCGATCGACGACCAGCCCCTCGCCCCGGTCGTGGCCACCGACCAGACCACCGTCGAGGCCCAGCCGTCCTTCGCCCGCGCCGAGCGCTCGTGGCTCGTGCCCGCCATGCTCGTGACCCTGGTGGCCGTCGCGCTCGGGCTGGCCTGGGTCCTCATCGGGGGCAGCGAGGCCCGCCGGGACCTGTTCGGGCTCGTCGACCGGGTGACGCCCGGGAGCGAGACCACCGTTCCCGTCGAAGCACTGGAGGTCGTCGCCGCGTCCGACTTCGATCCCGAGGGCGACGATCGGCGCGAGCACCCCGAGGAGGTCCCCCTCGCGTTCGACGGCGACCCCACCACCGCGTGGACCACCGAGACGTACCGCTCGCCGGCGGACTTCCAGGGTCTCAAGTCCGGCGTTGGCCTGATCCTCGACGTGGGCGAGACCGCCGAGATCCGCCAGCTGGTGCTCACCACCCCGAACGAGGGGTGGTCGGCCACGATCCACGTGGCCGACGCGCCGGGCGAGGTCCGGGGCGACTGGGGCGATCCCGTCACCACCATCACCGGGGCGGGGGCCGGCGACACCACCGTGGACCTGCAGGCCGACGGCCGCTACGTGCTCGTCTGGCTCACCGACCTCGGTGCCCGCAGCTACGCGCTGGCGGAGGTCGTGGTCCGCGGACGCTGACCACGAGGGTCGGTACGCTCCGGCCATCGCTGGCGACACCCGGACCGACGAGGCGCTGGTGGCCGCCGCCCAGGGAGGCGACCGGGCGGCGATGGACGCGCTGCTGCGCCGCCACCACGAGCGGATCTGGGCGGTCTGCCGCCGCCTGGCCGGCAACGACGCGGACGCGGCCGACGCCACCCAGGAGGCCATGGTGCTCATCGTCCGGCGCATCGGCACCTTCGACGGCCGGTCCCGGTTCACGACGTGGGCCCACCGCGTGGCGACCAACGCCTGCCTCGACGAGCTCCGCCGCCGCGGGCGACGATCGGCCGACCAGCTGCCCGACGACGTCGACGGCGGACGTGCCACGCCCGACCGGCGCGAAGCCCTCGACACGGCGGTGAGCGAGCGGCTGGCGATCGACGACGCCCTCGCGGCGCTCCCCGAGGCGTTCCGCGCCCCGATCGTGCTGCGGGACCTGGCCGGCCACGACTACGCCGACATCGCCGCCGTCCTCGACATCCCCATCGGCACCGTCCGGTCGCGCATCGCCCGGGGTCGGGCCCGCCTGGCCGAGCTCCTCGGCCCCGGGAACCAGCCGGCCGCCCCCGACCGTCCAAGCACCCGACCATGACCGACTCCCCCACGCCCGCCGAGCCCGGCCCCATCGATGCCGACGTCGAGCTGGCCAGCGCCCACCTCGACGGCGAGGCGGGCACCGACGAGCGCGCCCGGGCCGAGGCGCCCGAGGTGCAGGCGCACCTGGCCACGTTCGCCTCGGTGGCCGACCGGGTCCGCGACGTGCCCCCACCGCCCGGCGGGCTCCTCGACGACCACGTCGCCCGGGCCATGGCCGCATTCGACGACGGCGCCCGGGTGGCGCCGCTCCGTCGCAGCCCTGTCGCGGCCCGACCCTGGTGGCAGCGGATCCCGGTCGGGGCGGTGGCCGCCGCGCTGGTGGTGGTGGCGCTGATCGGCGCGATCGGGCTGGCCTCCACACTCGACGACGACGGCGACGACACGGCCACCTCGACCTTCGACGCCGGCGACGGTGGCGTCGACTCGGCCGACGACGCCGCGCCCGACGACGGCGATGCGTCCGCCGGCGCCATGGAGGAGAGCACGACCCTCGACGCCGACGCGCAGTTCGACGCCATGGGCGGACGAGCGGCCTACGACGGCTACGACGCCCTGGCCGATGACCTCGCCGCGCAGCTGGCTGCGGGGGACGGCGATGCCGAGGCACCCGTCGCGGAGAGCGACGTGTCCACGACCCAGTCCGAGCGCAGCGGCGACGAGGACGCTGCAGACGGCGTCGATCCCTGCGGTGCCGTCGGGCTGCTCGGCCTCGATCCGGCCGACGTCGTGCTCGTCCGACCGGTGCTCGTCGGCGCCGACGAGGCGACGGCCGTGGTCCACGACGCCGACGACGGACGACGGCTCACCGTGGTCGGCGACGCGACCTGCGCCGTGACCTTCGAGCGGCTCCTCTAGCTCCCACCGGCGCGTGCGGCGCCGACGGCCCGCTCAGGTGGTGGGCTGGGCGGGCTCGCGACGTCCGCCACGGCCCCACGGCGCGGTGCGCAGCGCCGCCGCCGCGGCGCCGAGGCCGGCGCTGAGGTAGGCCCCGGCCTTCACCGGCTCGATGTCACCGGCAGCGAGGTGCCCCGCCAGCAGCACCGCCACCCCGACGAGCACCGCGAGGATGCCCGCCATCGTCCAGGACCGGTGCCGGCCGATGGAGACCACGATCTCGGCGACGACCAGGCCGAGCAGCCCGCCCGCGGCGATCGGGAGGGTCTCGTCGAACTCGTACTCGCCGAGGAACACCGCCCCGAGGGCGGCGACGAGGGCACCGATGGCCATGGCAACGAGCACGCGGATGGTCACCACGGGCCACACGGTAGGTCCCCGCACGGCCCTGGGTAGGGTGCTCGCATGGCCACGACCTCACCGGCGTCACCGACGCCCACACCGGCCGCAGCCGACCAGCCGGACTGGCCCGCCCAGGCGGCCGACGCCATCGTCGAGCAGGTCGGCAAGGTGCGCGACCGCACGACGGGCCCGGCGGTCAAGATCTCCGGCTACGTCGTCTTCGGCGCCTTCGCCACGCTGCTCGGCACCGTGGCCTTCGTGGTGTTGCTCATCGGCGCCTTCCGGCTGCTCGATGCCTACCTGCCCGATGCCGTGTTCGGCGAGGAGCACACCTGGGCTGCGCACTCGATCCTCGGCGCCCTGCTCGTGCTGGGGGGCCTGTTCACCAGCCGGAAGATGAAGGGTGACAACGCGTGAGCGACGTCCGTGACGTGATCATCATCGGTTCGGGCCCCGCCGGGCTCACCGCCGCCATCTACACCGCCCGAGCCAGCCTCGACCCGCTGATCATCGAGGGCGAGCCGTCCTCCACCAGCGACCAGCCCGGCGGCCAGCTCATGCTCACCACCGAGGTCGAGAACTTCCCCGGCTTCCCCGAGGGGGTCATGGGCCCTGAGCTCATGTCGAACATGCGCGAGCAGGCCCTGCGCTTCGGCGCGGACATCCGCACCGAGAAGGTCACCCGCGTCGACCTGTCAGCCCGGCCCTTCGGCGTGTGGATCGGCGATCCCGAGGCCGCCGAGCCGACCTACCGGGCCAAGACCGTCATCGTCTCCACGGGCGCCCAGTCGCTCATGCTCGACCTGCCTCGCGAGACCGAGCTCATCGGCCACGGGTTGTCGACCTGCGCCACGTGCGACGGCTTCTTCTTCCGCGACCAGGAGATCGCGGTCGTGGGCGGCGGCGACTCCGCCATCGAGGAGGCCACCTTCCTCACCAAGTTCGCGTCGAAGGTGACCATCGTGCACCGCCGCGACGAGCTGCGCGCCTCCAAGATCATGCAGGACCGGGCGTTCAAGAACCCCAAGATCGAGTTCCTGTGGGACACCACCGTCGAGGAGTACCTCTTCGACGAGGGCCCCCTCGGGGCCAAGCTCCGCGGCCTGCGGGTGCGCAACGTCAAGACCGGCGAGGACGCCGAGCTGCTCGCCGGCGGCGTGTTCATCGCCATCGGCCACCGTCCCAACACCGACCTGTTCAAGGGCCAGCTGGCCATGGAGGACAACGGCTACCTCATCACCGGCGCCTCGGGCACCGAGATGGAGTCGGCCACCGACGTCGACGGGGTGTTCGCCTGCGGCGACGTGCAGGACCACACCTACCGCCAGGCCATCACCGCGGCCGGTTCCGGGTGCATGGCCGCCATCGACGCCGAGCGCTGGCTCGAGGCCAACGACGACATCGACCAGGTCCGCACCGAGACCAACTGGTAGCGCCGCCGGCGGCGGGCCGGAATGCCAGCCGCGCCTCGACGGTTCAACCCCTTGCATCCCCCATCACGAAGGAAGTGCCGCACATGGCTGCAACCACCGTCACCGACGCCACGTTCGACGAGGTCATCGGCTCCGCCGACGAGGCCGTCATCGTCGACTTCTGGGCCGAGTGGTGCGGTCCGTGCAAGATGATCGCCCCCGTGCTCGACGAGATCGCCGCCGAGCAGGCCGGCAAGATCAAGGTCGTCAAGCTCAACGTCGACGAGAACCAGGACACCGCCCGGCGCTTCGACGTGATGTCGATCCCCACCCTGATCGTGTTCAAGGACGGCCAGCCCGCCAAGAAGATGATCGGCGCCAAGGGCAAGGGCGCCCTCCTCGAGGACCTCGCCGAGTTCCTGTAGCCGCTCCACCGGGGCTGAAGTCCCTGGTCACAGCGGTAGTGGCACGCTCTGTGCCGATACTGGTGCAGATGGACCAGTCCGTCGGGGTGACGTGCGTCACCCTCATCTCGTGCAGTTTCCACAGGCACTCCACACCTGGGGACAATGGTCCACTTGCACGTGAGGGTCGGCCTCGACCCGGGCTCGAGGTCAGGAGCCGACCATGCGCCGGTAGATGCGCTCGAGGTCGGCCACGTCGGCGAACTCGATGGTCAGACGGCCCTTGCCGCTGCCCCCGCCGGCGATCACCACGCGGGTGTCCAGGTGGTCCCCCAGCAGCGACTCGAGCTCCAGGAACGCTGGATCGGTGGTGGGACGCGCCCTCGGAGTCGCCTTCTGCGGCCGATCCGGCTGGGTCGTGGGCTCCGGGTCCGGCGCGTCCCCCGAACGCAACCTGACGGCCTCCTCGGCCTCTCGCACCGACAGGCCGTCGCGCACGATGCGCTGGGCCAGCGCGGTCTGGTACGCCCGATCCGGTGTGCCGAGCAGGGCCCGCGCGTGGCCGGCGGTCAGCTGGTTCTCGGCGACCAGGGCCTGGATGGCGGGCGGGAGCTGGAAAAGGCGCAGCGTGTTGGTGACCGCGGCCCGGCTCTTGCCGACCCGCTTGGCCACCGCGTCCTGGGTCAGCCCGAAGTCCTCGATCAGCTGCTGGTAGGCGGCCGCCTCCTCCATGGCGTTCAGGTCGGCGCGGTGCAGGTTCTCGACCAGGGCCTGCTCGAGGGAGGACGCATCGGTGTCCGCGTCGCGGACCACGACCGGGATGGTCTGGCGACCGGCCCGCTTCGAGGCGCGCCACCGGCGCTCGCCGGCGATGAGCTCGTACTGGCCCTCCCCCACCTCGCGCACCAGCACCGGCTGCAGCACGCCGATCTCGGCGATCGAGGCGGTCAGGCCGGCCAGGGACTCCTCGTCGAAGTGCGACCGGGGCTGGTTGGGGTTCGGGCGCACGGCCGCGACGGACACCTCGAGGGCACCGCGCACCGATTCGGTCGAGGCGTCCTCGCTGTAGTCCGCCGGGATGAGGGCACCGAGACCCCGGCCCAGACCTGACTTGCGGTTCATCGCTCCCCCTGGTTGCTGCTGGGCGTTCATGCCGAGGTGTTCTCCAACGCGCCGCCGCTGACCTCGCGGGCCAGCTCGCGGTAGGCGATCGCCCCACGGGAGCGGGGATCGAAGGCCAGGATCGGCTGGCCGTACGACGGAGCCTCCGACAACCGGACCGTGCGTGGGATCACGATGCGGCACACCTTGTCGCCGAAGTGGTCGCGCACCTCGGCCACCACCTGGTCGGCGAGCTTGGTCCGGGCGTCGTACATCACGCACACGAAGGTCGACACGACCAGGGACTGGTTGAGGTTCCGCTGCACCAGCGAGACGTTGCGGAGCAGCTGCCCCAGGCCCTCGAGCGCGTAGTACTCGCACTGGATGGGCACCAGCACCTCGGCCGCGGCCGCCAGGCCGTTGACCGTCAGCAGGCCGAGCGAGGGCGGGCAGTCGATCAGCATGTAGTCGTAGTCGTCGGCCACGGACTCCAGGGCGTGGCGCAGGCGCAGCTCCCGTGAGAACGCCGGGACCAGCTCGATCTCGGCCCCGGCCAGGTCGAGGCTCGACGGCGCAACGAAGAGGTTCTTCATCGCCGTGGCCTCGATGGTGTCGTCGATGGGTGCTTCGTGGATGATCACGTCGTACATCGACAGCTGCAGGTCCCGGATGTTGATGCCCAGACCGGTGCTGGCGTTGCCCTGGGGGTCGAGGTCGACGACCAGGGTCCGGTAGCCGGCCTCGGCCAGGGCGGCAGCGAGGTTCACCGTGGTGGTGGTCTTGCCCACGCCGCCCTTCTGGTTGGCCACGGCCATGATCCGGGGCAGGGCGTTGCCGGCGGCGTCCCGGCGAGCGGTCCCGTCCTCCGGTGCCGGTTGGCGGGGCTCGGGCACCTCGGGGATCCGGTCGCGTCCGGGCAGGCCGCCGACCTCGAACCGCGCCTCCTCGGGCATCTGCACCGGGCGCGGGGTCGGGTTCGGTCGGGCCTCGCGGTCGGCCTCAGTGTCGGTGTCGCCGGCGGTGCCGTCGGCCTCCGCCTCGGTCACGACCGCGGCCCCCGCCTCGTCCTGATCATCGACGGCCGCCCGCAGGCGATCGAAGACGCCGTCACTGGGGGAGCGGGGATCGGCATCGGACACCGGCCCATGGTGCTTGTCGGCGACCGGGTGGGTCAAGGACCCCGGCGACGTTCCACGTGAAACGTCGTTCCAGCCGCCGGATGTTTCACGTGGAACCTGCAGCCGAGGTCGAGGTGCGTTCCACGTGAAACATCACGCTCCCGTGCCCAGTCGAGCGAGCAGCGACTCGACCCGTGAGGTCACCAGGTCGACCCCGACCACGTTCTCGACGCCTCGGGGCACGATGAGGTCCGCCCACCGCTTCGACGGTTCGACGAACTCGAGGTGCATCGGGTGCACGGTCCGCTCGTACTGGGCCAGCACACCCTCCACCGACCGACCTCGATCCAGGACGTCACGTCGGATCCGTCGCAGCAGGCGGAGGTCGGCGTCGGCGTCGACGTAGACCTTCACATCGATCAGCTCCCGCAGGCGGGCCGATGCGAACAGCAGGATCCCTTCGACCAGCACGACCGGTCGGGGCTCGACCCGATCGCATCCGGCGGCTCGGGAGAACGTGGCGTAGTCGTAGCGCGGGCTGTCGACGGCCTCGCCCCGCACGAGGGCCCGGACGTGGTCGATGAAGAGCTCGTCGTCGAACGCCGACGGGTGATCGACGTTGACGGCCAACAGCTCCTCGCGCGGCAGGTGTCCGAGGTCGTGGTAGTAGCGATCGTGGCGCAGGACGGCCACGCGCGCCGGCCCGACCGCGTCGATGATGCGGTCGACCACGCTGGTCTTGCCCGACCCGGACCCGCCGGCCACGCCGAGCACCACGGTCGGGGGGTGGACCGGTGCATCCTCGGGGGCGGCGAGGTCGTCGTTCGTCGGCACGGGACCATTCCACCACGTCCGACGGTGGCGACCGGAGCCGGCCGCCGCCCGGTCAGAAGAGGGGGCGGCGGACCGGCACGCCCGGCTTGCGCGGGAATCGCGCCTGTGGCGCCGCGACCGAGCGGAACCGCTGGACGCCGGGTCGCGGTTCGAGCGGCTCCAACCCGAGGGGGAGCAGCGCCCCCGCCGGCCACCGTCCCTCCACCGGGTCCGGTGGCTCGGTGACGGCCAGGATCCCGCCGCGTCGGAGCAGGGGGGCACCGCACTCCGCGGCGGCGGACGGGGGGCCGAACAGTCGGGCGGTGATCAGGTCGTGGTGCCCACGGTGCACCGGATCCCGGCCGAGGTCCTCGGCCCGTCCGTGCACCACCTGCACCCGGTCGGTCCACCCCAGGCGCTCGACGGCGCTGGACAGGAGCCGGGTCCGCCGGCGAGCCGCATCGACCAGGACCCACCGGCTCGACGGCCACAGCCCGGCGAGGGCGAGCCCGGGGATCCCGGCGCCGCTCCCGAGGTCGACCGCGCTGGTCGGGACGTCCAGCAGGCCGGCGAGGTGCACGGCGTGGTCGAGGTGCACCGACACGTCGCCCGGACCGACGGCCGAGAGGCGCTGGCCCTCGATCCACACCTCGGCCAGGACGCGGCGCCAGTCGCTCGCGGGGGCGGTCACGGGCCGCACCGCCCGCCGCCGGTGCCCGGAACGACCGCTGGCCGACCACCCGGGTCGGGCAGTCGGCCAGCGTCGTCGAACATCCGTTCAGGATCTCGTGATCAGTCGGGGAGGATCACCACGTGGCGGCGGCGATCCTCGCCCTCGCTGGTGGTGTGGACACCCTCGATGTCGTTCACCGCGTCGTGGACGATCTTGCGGTCCGGGGGCGACATGGGCTCGAGGGCGACCGGCGTGCCCGTCTCCTTGACCCGGTCGGCCTGCTGGGCCGCGAAGCGCTCCAGCGCCTCCTTGCGACGGGCTCGGTACCCGGCGACGTCCACCCGCAGCCGACCCTGGAGGCGACCGGAGTGCTGCTGGGCGACGGCGGTCCGGGTCAGCTCCTGGATGGCGTTGAGGGTCGCGCCCCGCGGTCCGACCAGCAGGCCGAGGTCGTCGCCGGTGACGGCGATCTCGAGGTGCTCGTCGTCGTCGCTCGTGGCCTGGACGTCGGCGTCGGCGCCGAAGGCGTCCACGAGGCCCTGCACGAAGCCGAGGGCGCTCGGCTCCTGCTCGTCGAGGGTGATATCGCTCATGGTGTCTCCTGTCGTCCCCGTGGGGGGCTCGCGGTGGTCGGTCTCGGGGGGCTGGGGTCGCCGCGCTCGGCGACCGCGACTGGCGGGGGTGGGCGCGTCCGGGGCCGGCGCCTGGCCGGCACCGGGCCCGTCGACGTCGGCCGGTTGGGCTTCGGCCGGCGCCGATGCGGCCGTCGGGGCCGGATCCTGGTCCTTCTTCGTGCGACGCCGGCGGCCGCCGCCGTTGGTGCCCTTGCGACGGTTGCGGCGGTCGAGCTTGGGTCGAGGGCGCGTGGGGCGGACTCGGGCCCGGACGCGGGCGTCGGTGCGCCGCAGGCCGAACAGCGACGAGGACGGCTCGGCGAGCACCTCGACCTCGAGGTCACCGTCATCGATCCCCAGGGCGTCGAGCGCCCGCTGCCGGGCCTCGTCCACGGTCCGACCCGTGGTGACGACCCACTGCACCGCCCGCTACCTCTTCTTCCGCTTCTTCTTCTTGGAGGCCGGTTGGTACCGGCCCTCCGGGGGACGGCCGTTGCCTGCCCCGCTCTCGCCGGCACCGGACTTCTTCGTCGTTGCGTCGCGCTGGTCGGCCTTCTTGGCCGGCGACGCCGAGCCGCCGGCGGCCGCCTTGCCCTTCTCCTTGTCCTTCATGGCTCGGGCCTCGTCGGCCGCCTTGCGGGCCTGGGCGCCGAGGGAGTCCTCGCCGCCGTAGAGGGACTTGGTGATGTAGCCTTGCAGGCCGATGCGGTAGATGCTCGAGGTGACCCAGTACACGACGAGGGCCGCGGGGAAGCCGATGGAGATGACGCCGAAGAAGGCGGGCATGACCTTGAGCAGCATCTGCTGCTGGGGCATCGCCGCCGCGCTGCTGCCCCGGGCCGAGACCTGCTTCTGCTGCAGGTACTGGGCGCCGATCATGAACAGGATCAGCATCAGGTAGGGCAGGCCGTGCAGGATCGACTCGCCGAGGGCGTCGGTGGTCGACTGGGACAGGTCCAGCCCGAAGCTCATCATCTCGGTCCGGCTGTCGAGCGACTGGTAGAGCTTGCTGCTCTCGTCGAGGTACTTCGGGTCGAAGGTGCCGTCGGCGCCGCGTCGGGTGAGCCCCTGGATGAGCTGGAACAGCACGAGGAACACCGGCGCCTGCACCAGGAGCGGGAAGCAGCCACCCAGGGGGTTGAGCTGGTTCTCCTGGTAGAAGGCCATCAGCTCCTGGTTCATCTCCTGCCGGTCGCCGCCCTTGTGC
>Ga0208490_100482_pt1 | contig 24396 bp, 29 predicted proteins | sample SubbioAug_CSWold_FD_184818 | JGI IMG/M metagenome (GOLD analysis project Ga0208490, IMG submission 184818) | Serpentinite rock and fluid subsurface biosphere microbial communities from McLaughlin Reserve, California, USA - CR11Aug_CSWold (SPAdes) | ecosystem: Environmental > Terrestrial > Deep...
GGTCGCGCCGCCATCGCCGCAGCAGTCGAGCGCTGGCGGCGCGGCGGCGTCAGTCGGCGCCATGCGGGGCCTTATGGTGCGGAGATGTCGGAGGAGGAGTATCTCGAACCGGTTTCGCGCGACCCAAGTTTGCGCGACCCAAGTTTGCGAGCCCCAAGTTTGCGAGCCCCAAGTCTGCCCGACCCAAGTCTGCGCGACCCAAATCCGTTCGATCGCAGGGCGCTGGCCGGGGAGGGCGGAGGGACGGGATTACCCGAGCTCCCGCCGGTCCTCCGCGACTTCTAAGGCGCGGCCGCTGATCGCGCGTCCTCGATCGCAGCGTTCACGAACCTCTGCACCTGCGCTCCGGGGTTGAGCGTCGCTCACGCCCTTCGCCGCGGTTGCCGATGGCGTGCGACGGACGCGGTTCTCGACTCGTCGAACCATCAACTCGCGTGAGGGATCCCGATGCCAGGGCTGGGAAAGCGCGCCGTCCACGTCGCCGCGCGTGAGCCCGACATCCTTCAGCATGCGGTCGTCCCACGTGGCGAGCGTTGCTACGCTGCTGCGGTTGACGATGGCTCTGAAGGCGGCTCCAACGACGTCCAGGATGGTCGAGGCGACCAGGCGGGCGGCGATCTTCCAGGACGCTGACTTCCGGGCTTCGGAATTCGCCTTGAAGAAGATCTTCCCTGACATGACAGGCTCCTTGATCTGGCTGCCGTGCGACATGGCGCATCGGCAGCGATGGGGCGCGAATTGCGCCGGGCCTCTTCGTGACACGGCTTGATCAATCAGAAAAACGAATGTTTATTATCTGATCAATCACAGACTATTATGGATGCTTCCGCCATGGCCGTGCTCCTCGACGTCGATCAACTGAAGACCTTCGTCGCCATCGCCGATGCGGGCTCCTTCACCCGGGCGGGGGATCTCGTCCACAAGACCCAAAGCGCGGTCTCCATGCAGATGAAGCGGCTCGAGGAGCGCGTCGGGCGGCCGCTGTTCAATCGCGAGGGGCGCATAGCCCGCCTCACGGAGGATGGGGAGCGCCTGCTCGACTACGCCCGCCGGATCGTCCGGCTCAACACCGAGTGCCTGTCCTCCTTCGAGGACGCCGCCCTGACCGGCCGCGTGCGGCTCGGCCTCCCCGACGATTACGCGGATCGCTACCTGCCCGAGATCCTGGCCAGCTTCTCGCGCACGCATCCCCGCGCCGAGGTCACTGTCGTCTGCGAGCCGACGCCGATGCTCATCGAGCGCGTTCATTCCGGCGATCTCGATCTCGCGATCATCACGCACGTGGAGACCAAGGGCCCGGCGGAGATCATCCGGATCGAGCAATTGCTCTGGGTCACCTCCACCCGCCATGCGGTGCATGAAGAAAACCCGGTGCCGCTCGCACTCGGGCGCCCGAACTGCGACTGGCGTCTTTCTGCGACCGACGCGCTGGAGGCCGTGGGGAAGCCGTTCCGCATCCTCTTCGTCAGCTGGAACTCCACTGCGGTCGGCGCGGCCGTCACCGCCGGATTGGCGGTATCCGTGCTGCCCGAGAGCGCGGTTCGCTCCGGCATGCGGATACTAGGGCCGTCAGACGGCTTTCCCGCGCTGCCCTCCTGCAAGATCGGGCTGGTGCGCAACCAATATGACGCGACGCCGCTCTCGGACGCCCTCGCCTGCGATATCCGCCGGAACCTCGACAATATCGGCAACGGGCGCGTGGCCGCCGAGTGAGGATCAGCGGCGCGGGTTACGCAGGACGACGAGATTGCCCGCCAGCGCAAAGGCCGCGCCCAGCGCTGCGAGCGGAGTCCAGGTGTAACCCTCGACCACGGTCGAGACCGACAGCGCCACGATCGGGAAGATCACCGTGGCATATCCGGCCCGCGCCGGCCCGATCCGCCGCAGCAGGCCGATATAGGCCGCGAAGGCGACGACCGACGAGATCAGCGCGAGAAAGACCAGCGACCCAAGATAGCGCGCATTGGGCTCGATGATGAATGCATGGCCGCGCAGGAGGCTGACGAGGAAGAGGAAGACGACGCTGTAGGTCATGCCCCAGGCGATCGTCGGCAAGAGCGCGATCCCGCGCTGCTGCAATTTGCCCGAGACGATGTTGCCGGCGCAGAAACTCAGCGTTCCGAGGACGCACAAGGCGAGCCCGGTCAACACCGCCGGCGAGAAATCCGCAGCCATGATCTCGGGAAGATAAAGCAGTCCGATCCCCGTCGCACCGATCAACCCGCCGATTCCGACGCGACGTCCGATGGGCTGGCCGAGAAACAGCGCCGCCATCAGGAGGTTGCCGATCGAGGCGAGGGAGAAGACGACGGCGAGGAGGCCGGAGGGAATCGTCTTTCCCCCATAGTAGAACAGCACGAAATTCGACGAGAACAGCAACACGCCGACGCCCGCGAAGAAGAGATGCGTGCGGAGCGAGTACCGCATCCGCTCGCCTCTCGCGCCCACCCAGAGCCACATCACTGCGCCGGCGAGGACGAACCGCCACAGCACCGAGACCTCGGGTTCGACCACACCCAGTTGTCCGCGCAGCGCGATCCAGCTGAATCCCCAGGAGAACACCACCGTCGCATAAAGCCAGAAGGCCGTGGCGTCGAACGGGCGCTGGTGCGGCGCGACGATCGGCTCTGCGTCGTTCATGGTCTGGGCGTCGGTCATGCATCGTGATAGGGCGATGAAAGAGCGCCTGCAAATGATGATAAGTGATGCAAAACGCCATTATCCGTGATGCATCTTGCATGCGGTGCGTGGCACTGAAACGTGAGGATGTACCCAATCATGCGAAAGCGGGCCGATCTCGTCCTCGTCGAACGCGGGATCTTCGAGAGCCGGGCGCAGGCGCAGGCCGCCATCCGCGCGGGGTTGGTGGTGGTCTCCGGCGCGGCTGTCCGCAAGGCGTCCGAAACCATCGAGGCCGACGCCGAGATCATCGCGCAGGCCCCGCATCCCTTCGTCTCGCGGGGCGGCGTGAAGCTGACTGCGGCCCTCGATCACTTCGCCATCGATCCGCGAGGCCGCACCTGCCTCGATCTCGGCGCTTCGACGGGCGGCTTCTCCGATGCGCTGCTCCAGCGGGGCGCGACGCGGGTCTACGCCGTCGATGTCGGCCACGGCCAACTGCATCCGCGCGTCGCGGGCGATCGGCGGGTGGTTGCGATGGAGGGGACGGATGCGCGCAACCTCGACCGGACGAGCGTGCCCGACGCCATCGATCTCCTCGTGGCCGATGTCAGCTTCATTTCCGTGCGGCTCGTCGTCCCTCCCGTGATCCCGCTGCTTGCGCCGGGTGCGCGGATCGTGCTCCTGATCAAGCCGCAATTCGAGGCGGGCCGCGCGGCTTTGGGGAAGGGCGGAATCGTCAAGGACGAGAGCGTCTTCGCCAGCGTCTGCGGGGATGTGGAGATGATGCTGCGCGAGCAGGATGTCCGCATCGACGGCCTGATCGATTCACCCATCCTCGGCGGCGAGGGCAACCGCGAATTCCTGATTTCCGGCACCTTTGGAGCGCCCCTTGTCTGATACCGTCACCCTCGACATCTCCCGCCTCGGCGCACGCGGCGATGGCATCGCCGATACGCCCGACGGCCCCGTCTTCGTGCCCTATGCGCTCCCGGGCGAGCGCGTCAGCGCCGTCGTCGATGATCGCGGGCGGGCGAAGATCGCGGACATCCCCGGCGGCATCCTCACGCCCTCGCCTGCGCGGCGCGACCCGTTCTGCCCGTATTTCTTCCGCTGCGGCGGCTGTGCCACGCAGCATATGGACGAGGCGCTCTACGGCGACTGGAAGCGCGCGACCCTGCTGCACACGCTCTCCAGCGCCGGAATCGACGTGCCTGTCGCGCCCATGATCGACGCCCATGGCGCGGGTCGCAGGCGGATGACCTTCCATGCCCGCGCCAATGGCGAGGCCATGCTGGTCGGCTTCATGGCGGCGCGCAGCCACGATCTCGTCCCCATCGAGACCTGCCCCGTCTCCGATCCCGGTCTCGCCGACGCGCCTCGCATCGCGTCTGAAATCGCCCAGCCGCTGGTGCCGTCGGCCAAGCCGCTCGACATCCAGGTGACGCTGACCGAGGGCGGGTTCGACGTCGACATCCGCGGCCACGGCCCCGTCTCGAACAAGCTCGCCCAGAGCCTCATCACGCTGGCGACAACGCTCGATCTCGCCCGCGTCTCGATCCACGGCGAACCGCTCGTGACCCGCCGCCAGCCCCGCATCGCGATGGGCCGCGCCGTCGTCAGCCCGCCGCCGGGGGGATTTCTGCAGGCGACAGGGCGAGGGGAGGAGGTGCTGGCCGAGTTGGCGCTCGCCGCGATCAAGGAAGGCAAGAAACGCATCAAGCGCGTCGCCGATCTCTTTTCCGGCTGCGGCCCATTCGCGCTGCGCATCGCTGAGACGGCGCTCGTGCACGCAGTCGAGAGCGACGCCAAGGCGCTCTCCTCCCTCGACATCGCCGCCCGCGCCACGCCCGGCCTGCGCCAGATCTCGACGGAAACCCGCGACCTCTTCCGCCGCCCCCTCCTCCAGCCCGAACTCGAGCGCCACGACGCCATCGTCATCGACCCGCCGCGCGCCGGCTGCGAGGCGCAGGCGAAGCAGCTCGCCCTGTCGAAGGTGCCGCTGGTGATCAGCATCTCCTGCGACCAGGCCACCTTCGCCCGCGACGCCGCCATCATGATCGCTGGCGGCTACAGGCTGGAGAGCGTGACGCCCGTGGACCAGTTCTCGCATACGGGGCATCTGGAGGTGGTGGGGGTCCTGCGGCGGGGATAGCTGCGTTGGCTTGCGCCGCCACGCCCGACATCACCACCCAGCCCGGCGCGAATGCGAGGTCGCGAAAATACTCGATAAACCCGGTGTCCTGCCGCGCCAGCGCATGGGGATTCCACCGATCGACTGAGTCCGGTTGAACTTGCACGCGCGTCGCTGCTAGAATGGCGGTTCCCAACGTCAGCATCTGCGGACCCGGGCACCGACCATGCCGCGCGCGAGTCAACCGTACACGCCCTCCCGGGACATCGCGGCTTCCGGCGATCCGCGAGATCGTCCCGCAGGCGGCGTCCTTTCTGCGGAGCTTTCTGCATTTTGCCAGAGTGGGGTAAGCATCGTCGTCGCCGCGCGCGGCGGCAGCGGCGATCCTCTCGCGGGCCTCGCCCTGGGTTGTTCGATCGACGGTGCGGGCGGGGTGCGGATCTTGCTGCGGCGCCCCGCGAACGAGGAGCTGCTCGGTGCTTTCCGAGCCGGCTCGCCGATTGCCGCTACGTTTTCGCGTCCGGTCGATCACCGGTCGATTCAGCTAAAAGGGTCTGCTGCGAGGCTCGTATCGGTGCAAGCGGGGGATGAAGCGCTGCTCGCTGCGCAATGCGCCGGGATGGCGCTCGAGCTCCTGGAGATCGGCTACTCTCGCGCTTTCGCGACCGGCTACTGCGCCTTCTCCTTTACCGATATCGCCGCCGTCTGCTTCATGCCGGAAAAGGTCTTCGTGCAGACGCCGGGGCCCGGAGCTGGAAGCCGGCTGCTGCCATGAGCGAACTTGGATTTCCAAACGCCGCCGCGACCACCACCGCCCGCCTCACGGTTGACAGCATCCGCGCCTGCCTCGAAGGCGTGGTGCCCTCGGTCATGGCGACCTGCGATGCCCAGGGCGAACCGAACGTATCGCTCATCTCGCAGGTCCATTATGTCGATGGCGAGCGGGTCGCGCTGTCCTACCAGTTCTTCAACAAGACCCGCCGCAACATTCTCGCCACGCGCGCCGCATCCGTTGCGATCGTCGATCCGATCACGCTGGCGCAATACAGGCTCACCCTCGATTTCGAGGAGACGCAGACAGCCGGTCCGCTGTTCGAAAGCATGAAGGCGAAGCTCGCCGGCATCGCCTCGCATACCGGGATGGAGGGCGTGTTCAAGCTTCTGGGAGCGGACGTCTACAAGGTCCGCAGGATCGTGCCGATCCAGGGGAGCGCGCTGTCTCCGCCGCCGCTCACGCACAACCTGCTGACCGCAGCCCGTCGCTCCTGCGAACGCCTGGCGCGCTGCCGCGATCTCGCCGATCTGTTCGATACGGCGCTCGACTGCCTGCAAGAGCGGTTCGGCATCGAGCACGGCATGGTGCTGATGCTCGACGCAACGACCGGACGGCTCTACACGGTCGCATCCCGTGGCTATGCCTCCTCCGGCATCGGCTCGGAAGTGGCGATGGGCGAGGGCGTCATCGGGGTCGCCGCACGTGAGGGCGTGCCGATCCGTATCGGTCACATGACATCTGAATACGGCTACGGCGCCGCCATCCGCGACAGTGCGATCTCATCCGGCCTCGCAAATGTCGCCGCAAATGACATCCCGTTCCCGGGACTCCGTGAGCCGCACAGCCAGATCGCGCTGCCGATCATGCAGGGCGACCGCGCCATCGGCGTCCTGTTTGCCGAGAGCCGGGAGGCGATGCGGTTCTGGTACGAGGACGAAGACGCGCTCAGCGTGGTCGCGAGCCATCTCGGCGCAATGGCCCGGCTGGCGCATCAGCAGGAGGAGGCGCCCGAGCCCGGCGCGTGCCCCGAACCGCCCGCGCTCCAGCCGGAGCGAACCATGGTCGTGCGCCACTATCACGCCGACAACAGCATCTTTCTCGACCACGATTATCTGATCAAGGGCGTGGCGGGCGCAATCTTCTGGAAGCTGCTGCGGGAGCACGCAGCGTCCGGGCGCGTCGAGTTCACCAATCGCGAACTCAGGCTCGATCCGGCGTTGAGGCTGCCGGAGCATGCCGAAAACCTCGAGGCGCGGCTTCTGCTGCTCCAGCGCCGGCTATGCGAACGCGACAGTTGCATCAGGATCGTGAAATGCGGCCGCGGCCGCTTCCGCCTCGCCATCGGGTGCGAGCTGGTGCTCGAGGACATCTGCGCCACGGCTGCGCGGCAGCCTGCCCTTTAGGATTCTTTTAGCGTTTCGAAGAGGTTCTTTTAGCGAGCGCCCGACGCGTCCCTGATCTATCCAGCCCTCCATCGACAAAAGGTTTTCGCCCGCCCCATGGGTGGTGGGCGCCAGCGTCTCCAAGCTGAGGGAAAGGATCAAATCATGCAGAACTCAAACATCAAACGCGGGCTCGTTGCCGGTCTTGGCGTCATGCTCACCGCCGTTGTGCCGCTCTCGGCCCAGGCCGTCGACGTGAAGGCGGAAGTCGAGGCGGTGCGGCTGGCCACCGAGCGCTTTGCCGACGTGAACGTGGCGCTCGCGGAAGGCTTCATCCCGGATCCGTCGGGCCATTGCGTCAGCGCCGAGGCCGAGGGCCTGCCGGCAGAGCTCGGCGGCATGGGCATCCACTACCTGAACCCCGCGCTTCTGGGCATCACAGCCACGGAGCCGCGCGTCGACGGCAACGGCTTGCACACCGATTTCCTCAACCCCTCGATCCTGCTCTACGAGCCGCAGGCGGATGGTTCGCTGGTGCTGGTGGGTGCCGAAAACCTCGTCTTCGAGAAGGCCTGGAAGGAAGCCGGCAACGATGGCCCGCCGGTCTTTGCGGGTCGAAACTGGGATTACATGATCGACGACCCCGCGACCCCGGGTGACGAGGCCCACGGCTTCGAGGCCCATTACGACCAGCACGTCTGGTTCCGCGAAAACCCGCTCGGCCTGCTCGAACCGTTCAACCCGGCGGTGACCTGCGAACACCACGCGCGTTCGCATTGATGTCAGGCGACCGCCGAAATCATCGCTTCGTAATCATCGGCGCTGGCGCGCCTTGGATTGCTGCGATTGGCATGGTCGCGCGTGGCCGATAGCGAGGCAGTCGCGATAGCAGGCTGGTCGAGGCCGATCGCCGCGAGATCGCGGGGCAAGCCGATCCGCTCGCGCAGCGCGGTGATCGCCTCGCCGAGATCGCACTGCGGCGGGAGATTCATTCCGCGCTTGATGTCGTCGTAGCGATGCGCGACGGCGGGGGCGTTGAAGGCGAGGGCGATGGGCAGGAGCACCGCGTTGATCGCGCCGTGCCCGAGCTTGCAGGCCCTCGTCCCGCGCAGCGCGTTGCTCATGGCGTGGACGGCGCCGAGGCCCTTCTGCTGGGCGAGCCCCCCGTTGAGGGCCGCCGCCATCATCTCTCTGCGCGCCTCGAGATCCGCACCGTCGGCGACCGCGCGCTCGATATGCTTCGCGACCCGGCGCAATCCGTCGAAGGAGATGCCGTCGGCTGGCGGATTGTAGGCTGTCGCAATGTATGTTTCGATGCAATGGGTGAGCGCGTCCATCCCGTCACAGGCCGTCTGCGCCGCCGAGATCCCCAGAGTCAGGGTGGGATCGCAGATGGCGACCCGTGGTACCAGCAATGGGCTTGCCAGCGTCGTGATCGCGCCGCTGCGCATGACGATCACCGCAGCGCCCGCGACTTCCGTACCCGTTCCTGCAGCCGTCGGGATGGCGAAGACGGGCGGCAGGACGTTGCGCAGGCGTGCGGCGCCGGCGGGCAGGCCCGAATACTGCTGCAGGACGCCTTGATGCGACACTTCAAGCGCCACGGCCTTCGCCAGATCGATGGCCGCGCCAGTCCCGAATCCGATCACTGCGTCGCATGCATGATCCAGGTAGGCGACGGCCGCGGAGGCGCAATCCTCCTCGCTGGCGTCACCTTGCGTGATTCTGAACCGTGTCGGCGAGCATCGAGCGGGGATCGCCGCCAGGAGACGGTCGATCAGCGCGGGATCGTCCTGGGCATGATCGCAGACGATGAAGGGCCGATAAACGCCGTTCAGCTCGAGTTCCGCCTCGAGGGCATCCTCGAGGACGTTGTCGGCGAAGTGGATCTTCGTGACGTAGTTGATCAGCGACATTCGCGAATACTCCACCCGCCGGTCCGGCGTTCGAACCGGCAGAGTATTCCGGATGAGGGATCGCGGGCCGATGCGTCTGCACCGGCCCGCGATGGATCGTCAGCGCTGGATGCATTCCGGCGTGTCGCGCGAGGGCAGGCCGAGCGCGCGGAATTCCTCGGGGCTGAGCCCGAGGGTCTGGTTCACGTCATCGACCTTGGCGACGAGCCGGTTGAACAGCGCGCCGTCGGGTCCCTCGGTCACCTCGGTGACGAACACGGTGCCGATCGCCTGGCGGTTGTCGTCCAGCGTGATGCGGCCGTTGGGGGCGTCGAGGACGACTTCCGAGAGCGCCTGGTGGAAGTTGGCCTGATCGGCGTCGAGTTCGCCGTCGATGGCCTCCAGCGCCATGAGCGCAGCTTTCGTGGCGTTGTAGTAGCCGGTGGCGAAGAGGGACGGAGTCGGGAACCGCTCGGCTTCAGGGAACGAGGCCTGGTACGTCTCGACGAAGCTCGTCCAGGCCGGGTCGTCGGAGGTGTCCGCCTGCGGGCCCGAAGTCGGCGTGCCGATCAAGGCCTCCTTGGCGCGGCCGCGCGCGGTGAGCACGCTCTGGTCGGCGAGGATGGTGCCGCCGATCAGGTTCACGTCGCCGCCGGCCTGCTGGTACTGGTTGAGGAAGTTGATCGCGTCCGTGCCGCCCACCCCGAGATAGATGGCGTCGACGTCGTCGGGCAGCGCCGCGATGACCGACCCGAAATCCGAACTCCCCAGAGGCATCCAGAAGCGCTCGACGATCTCGCCGCCGGCGTTGCAGAAATCGAGGGCGAAGCCGAGGAAGTTGGTGTAGCCGAAGGAATAATCCGCCGCGATCGTCGCGACCCGCGTCCAGCCTTTCTCGTTCACCACGTAGCTTCCGAGCCCGGAGCCCCACTGCGAGCCGTCGAGGTTGAAGCGGAAGAAGTTCGGGGCCGGATCGACCCAGGTCGTCTCCAGCGCTCCCGATATGCCGTTGATGATGGTCTTGTCGGGCACCGTCTTGGCGAAATCACGAAGCGCGATGCCTTCCGAGCCCGAAAGCGGCCCGATGATGAAGTCGACGTTGTCCTGGTCGAAGGCGCGGCGGGCCTGGCGCACGACGGTGTCGGGCGTCGCGTCCGTCGGCACGATCACGTATTCGATCTTCTTCCCGGCGACCTCGTTGTCGAACTCGTCGAGCGCCATGCGGAACCCACGAATGCCGTCATTCCCGGCGTTGGTGAAGGTTCCTTCCTGCGTAACCAGCATGCCGATCTTGATCGTGTCGGCGAAGGCGGATGCGGACGCGATGATGGCGATTCCCGCCACGGTGCTTGTCAATAGCTGTTTCATCATTGAAGCTCCTCCCAATGCATCCGGCCGTCGTTGCGACCGGCGATCCCTGCAGAGCAAAGCTTCTGCATGGTCATGGACGGTAGGCGAGCAGGGGAGAAGGTCGATCTCCGGGGGTGCCGGAATATATCTCTGCGTCTGATTCTCGATTGTCGGCAGGAGAATTGCGGCGGCGCGAGGATTGCCGCTCGGAACAGCCGCCCCTTCAGAACAGCCGCCCCTTTTCCGTGAACAGGATGATGGCGAGGCTCGCGATGCCGAAGACCAGATAGCCGTTGGCGAGAGGAACGAGTGTTCCGTCATAGGCCTGCCCGACGGCATAGCCGATGATCGCGGCGAGGACCGTCGTGGTCGATCCGAAAATCGACGACGCCGTCCCCGCGATATGCCCCTGCGGTTCGAGCGCGAGCGCGGAGAAATTGCCGAAGATCATGCCGACGAGAAACATGATCCCGCCGAGAAGGATCATGAAAGGCACGAAGGTCAGAACGTCGAGGTGCGCCAGCAGCGCCATGATCGCCGCCAGCATCGTGAACACCACCACCGCCGCGTGCGAGAGAAGTCGCGTTCCCAGGCGTCCAACAAGCCTGGAATTGATGAAGGAGGACATCGACATCGTCAGCGCCACTGCGGCGAAGGCCAGCGGGAAGTACGCTCCCAGGCCGAAGATTTCGGTGAAGACCTGCTGGGCCGACATCAGGAAGCCGAACATCGCTCCGAACATCGTGCCCGCCGCCAGCGCGTAACCCATCGTCTGCCGGCTGCGGAAGACTTCGGCGAAGGCGGATGCGATGCGCCCGGTGGAGAACACCTGCCGGTTGGCCGGCGCAAGCGTCTCGGGCAGGCGCACTGCCACCCAGAGGGCCATCAGCGAACCGTAGACGGCGAGAGCCAGGAAGATCGCCTGCCACGGAGCGATCAGGATGACGACCTGGCCGAGCGATGGCGCCAGCACCGGCACCGCCATGAAGATCGTCATCGCCAGCGACATCACGCTCGCCATCCGCCGCCCCTCGTAGCAGTCCCGAACGATCGCCGTCGTGATCACGCGCGGGGCGGCGGATGCGAGGCCCTGCACGAAGCGCGCGGCAAGCAGCGCGCCGAAGCTCGGAGCGACGGCGCAGAGTATCGCCGCCAGGATGTAGAAGACGAGACCGCCGAGGAGCACCGAGCGGCGGCCGAAGCGATCGGACACCGCCCCGATGACGATCTGGCCCATCCCGAATCCTATGAGATAGGTCGAGAGCACCATCTGGCGGTCGTTGTCGCGCACGACCCCCAGTGCTGCGCCGATATCGGGCAGCGCCGGCAGCATCACGTCGATCGCGAGCGCGTTCAGCGCCATCAGCCCTGCGACCATGGCGACGAATTCGCGGAACGTCATCGGGCTGTGGGCGAGGCCGGGCGTGTCGATGCGTGCCTGTGCATCCATTCCGTTCATCCCGCTGCCATCCCTCTGCCTGCAGATCCGCGCTCGGAGCATCGTCTGCATTGATATCCGAGGAAAGGCAGGAACCGTCGTTCGATTCTGCGTAAAGCGGGTGCGCTGCGGGACCGCTCGAGGCTCGCCTTCTGGCGCGCGGCGCAGCGTCAATCGGGACGAACGTCCGGAACCGCCCGCAGCCGCTTCGTCACCATCGCCAACAGCCGCCCGTCGATGGCCGCGAGGCCGCCGCCCGATTAGCGCCATGCCGAGAAGTTGCGCCGGAGCGAGCGCCTCGCCCAGGAACGCGACACCGAGAATGATCGCGCTCACCGGGATCAGGAAGGTGACGAGAAGCAGGTTGGTTGCGCCGGCTGTAGCCAGGATGCGGAAGAAGAGAACGTATGCGAACGCCGTGGACAGTGCGGCCAGCCCGATGAGCGCGCCGATGACACGCATTCCAGGAAGATCGAGGTTCCAGGGCTGGTCGATGAGGAGCGCGAGTGGCAGCAGCATCATGGTCGAGGCGGTGACCTGGCCCGTCGCGGTGACCATGGGAGCGACGCCCATGCGCTGGAAACGCCGACCGAAGACGCTGGCAAGGGCGTACGAAACCGCGGCTGCAAGCACCGCCAGCTGGGCTGCGAGGTTGCTCCCTAGTCCGGCCACGGCGTCGGGCCCGGCGATGACCGCGACACCCGCAATCCCGAGCAGAAAGCCCAGGAGCTTGTTCCCCGTCAGCTTTTCGTCGGACGTGGCGAGGTGCGCGACGACGACTCCCCACAGGGGAGTGGTGGCGTTCAGCACGGAGGCGAGGCCGCTGGCGATGTGGGTCTGGCCCCAGACGATCAACGAGAACGGAATGGCGTTGTTGAGCAATCCCATGCCGAAGAAGGCGACCCAGATACGCTTGTCCCGAGGCAGGGGCACGCCCATGGCGCGAAGCACGATGTTCAGGATGATCGCCGCCAATCCGACGCGGACCGCGACGATCGTGAACGGCGGAAGTTCGGCGACTGCGACCTCCGCAAAGAAGAACGAACCTCCCCAAAGAATCGAGAGGCCAATCAGCATGCCCCATTCAGTGATCGACATATTGCCATTGGCCATTGATCGCATGCGCGTGTCCTTACTCGTATGCGTGAGTAAGAAGCTGCTCCCGCAACTTCCGCCACCCGTTTTCTGCATCAAGCCATCAGACGAGACGACTTTCTGGGCGAACAGGATTGCCGGGAGAAGGATGGTGAACTGAGCGGCTGCGAAAACCTGGGGATCCTGGTGGAGCTGAGGGGAATCGAACCCCTGACCTCTGCAGTGCGATTGCCGTCCCTACCCTCATTCTCCTGTTGACACGCGCTTACCTTAGCTTACCGAGCCCTTGCCACGTAAGGCTTTAGACCTTACTCGTAAATGCAGCGGTCGCGCTATCGCATACCCTGACTTCCCGCGATCTGCTGACATGGCGCTGACACGGCGAGGGCACGATGCCAAAGATCACGAAGCGAATTGTCGATGCAGCCGCACCCGACGAGGGGCGGCGGTACATCGTGTGGGATACCGAGTTGCGAGGCTTCGGGCTGCTTGTCCTGCCCAGCGGAGTGAAGAGCTACATCCTCCAGTACCGGACGCCGGAAGGACGGGAGCGCCGGGCAACCATCGGCAAGCACGGCACATGGACAGCCGAGGAAGCGCGGGCAAAGGCCGACGAGATGCGCCGTTCCGTCAACTCTGGCCGTGATCCGCTGGACGAGCGGAAGGAGCGCCGGGACGCGCTCACGGTGGCGGAGATGCTGGACGCGTATGTCGGCAGTGATCGGTTCGATCAGAAGGCGGCAAGCACGCAGGCGATCGATCGAGGACGCATCAACCGGCACCTGAAGCCGTCAATCGGCAGGAAGACCGCCGACACCCTGACGCCCGGCGATGTCGAGCGCGCCTTTGCGATGATACGCGACGGGAAGACGTCCGTTGACGTGAAGACGAAGCAGCGCGGACGCGCTCGCGTCACAGGCGGCGAGGGTACCGCCCGGATGGCAGTTCGGCTGCTAAGTTCGGCAATGTCATGGGCGATCGGCAGCAACATTGTGAAGAGCAACCCTTGCCTGAACGTTCGCATCGGGACGGATGGAAGCAGGACGACCATCATTGACGACGCCGATGGTTACGCGCGCCTCTTCAGAACCCTCGACAGGCTGGAGCGGGAAAAGCGGGTCCGGCCCGCCGCAGCCGACGCAATTCGCGTCATCGCCTTGACGGGATCGAGACGGGGCGAGATCGCTGATCTGCGATGGCGGCAACTGGACCTGAAGCGCGGCTTGATCACGCTCCCCCCGCGAGAGCACAAGGCGGGGCGGAAAACCGGGAAGTCGCGGATCATCGGTTTGCCCGCCGCTGCGCAAGCAATCATCGCGCGACAGGCCGGCGGAAACGCGGACGACCGCGTCTTCAAACCCGCTCGTGGTGACGGTCGAATCAGCCTTTCAAAAGTCTGGGATCTTGTCCGCAAGGAAGCCGATCTTCCGGATGGCATCGGTCTGCACGGCTTGCGCCACTCGCTGGCGTCGCACATGGCGATGAGCGGAGCGGAAGCAGCCGAGATCATGACGGCGCTTGGCCACAGTCAACTTTCGACGGCTCAGAGATACGTCCATTGGGCGCAAGACGCGCGGCAGGGGCTTTCGGAGCGCGCCGCTAGTGTCGCCTTGGCGGGTTTGTCGGCATCCGGGGGCAACGAAAAAGCTGGTGTGGTTCCGATGAGGAGCGGGTCATGAAGAGCATCAAGATCGACGACCTGCCGTTCCTGGCAGGAAAGAACCGCTTTATCGAGAGACTTGCAATCGAACATGAGCGGCGCGCCGTGATGCTCGAGGAGTTCACCGGAGAGGATGCTCCGTTTCGCCCCACATGGTGGCAGTTGCTTGATGCAGGAATGAGGGCATATGAAAGTGCTGCTAAGGAAGTAAGTGAAGCAACTACAGCAGATCAGGCATCGACGGCCACCGGACGGTTCGAAATGGTTGCTAGAGGCCTTCACGAACTTGAGGAAGGCGTGCTCTCAGAGGGCAAGGATAAGCTAGCGCGGGGCATGGAAGAAGTGGAGGGCCATTTCAGCGGCTACGTCGCCTTCGGGCGTATCAACATCGACAGCAATCTCGCCTTCATTCCTCCGCGTCACTGGGAAGGCGGAAAGGTGGATTGGGATGAGTGCCGTCTCGAAGTTTTCGGCGGTCCGACTTGGGTGGGCGTGCGCATTCTTGCGAGTAGCGATGTAGAGCCTGAAGTGATCGCGCAGATCATTCAGGAAGCCGACACGATAGCCACCGATCCCGCTGACTTGATTCGCACTGGTGCACCGGGGCGACCGACGCCAATGCACCTTGTCGAGCAGGAGTTCAGGCGGCGGACTGAAGCAGGCGCAGTGGAGGACAGAGTCACCCGCGAAAGCGAAGTTCTCGCAATCTGGCTGCAGAATGAGCATCCAAGCCTGCCAAAACTGTCCGCGAAAGCCATTCGGAACAAGATTAGCCCGGAGTATCGCAGGGGCCGAATGACGACCGACTCCTAACGCCCAAAATTTTAATTTCGGGCCAATTTCAGGCGTCTTTTACGGGCGTCGAGACCCGATCACCTTCCATCGCAGGCACACACCAACTCTGCGATGGACCACATGCACAAGCACTTTCTCGACCGGCGGGAGTCCGCCGACTACCTCACAGAACGCGGCCTGAAGACAAGTTGGCGGACGCTGCAGAAGATGGCGACCGTTGGCGGTGGTCCGCTCTATCGGGTCTTTGGCGGGCGCGCTGTCTACGTCGCCACTGATCTCGACGCCTGGGCCGAAAAGAGGCTCTCCGCACCTCGCTACTCGACTAGCGAAGTCAGAGTGGACCGCAACCTATGCACGGGAGCGGTGTGATCCCATGACCATGAAAGAAAAAGCCCGCGAGCGGGCTGCCAACGGGCTTATCAGTGGTGAAGAGCTTCCCGGCAACTTCACCTTCAACACTAGCCCAGAAACGACGGATCGCCAACGAAATTTTGTTGCGCGGCGGTACGGATTTGCTCCGCACGTCGCGAGCATCATCGCAACACTGGCCTTCACGACGAGGGAGGCCGCACGATGAGGACGCCACCACTTCCACACACAAACCCGCCCAATAGCGAGTTCCGGAACTACCTTGGAGAACTCGCCTGGATAATGACGGTGAAGGCTGATCTCTTGGTTCTTCACGCCTCGATCGGAGACGACACCGGCGCGGAGCGCGACATCTTGGGGATCATCGATCTCGCCAAGTCCATGGCCGGCACGATGAAAAACATGAAGAAGATGAAGGAAAATCGGAGCGCCTCATCATGAAGGGCGACCCTCTCGATTTTCCTGACGACCTGCGGGATGGCTTGGAGGCGCGGGTGTACGAACCCGCGCAGCATCCGAGCGCTGGACAGGTTCAACGCGCGAGCGTCTTCTTCCCTGCATCGGATCTCGAAGGGGAGCCCGTCCCCCCCCGACGCTGGCACGTCGAGGGATTGATTCCGGCGAAGACGATCACCCTCCTCTCCGGTGACGGTGGCGCGGGCAAAAGCCTGATAGCCTTGCAACTGGCATCCTCGACGGCCCTCGGAGCCACATGGCTGGGCCTGGACGTCACGCAAGGCCGAGCGCTCTTCATCTCGGCAGAGGACGACACCGATGAGTTGCACCGCCGGATTGCCGACATAGCGCAGGCCGAGGGCTTCGCACTTGCCGACCTGGAGGCGCTGACGCTGCGCAGTCTCGCCGGCGAGGACGCGTTGCTCGCCGTGCAGGCGGGTTCCGGAGCATTGACCGCAACCGATCTTTTTCGGGAAGTCGAGGCGCGCGTCGATGAGGCAGAACCCGCGCTCGTCATCCTCGACACGCTTGCTGATCTATTCCCCGGCAATGAGAACGATCGGGCGCAGGCGCGGCAGTTCATAGGACTCCTGCGGGGGCTCGCCATCCGCCACGACTGCGCGGTGCTACTCCTGTCGCATCCCAGCCTCTCGGGCCTCAACAGCGGCTCAGGGACCTCGGGAAGCACCGCCTGGAATAACTCGGTCCGCAGCCGGCTCTACCTGGAGCGCGTCATCGTCGAGGGCTACGAGCCCGATCACGATGCTCGCGTGCTCACGACGAAGAAGGCGAACTACGGGAAGACCGGCGGCGAGATACGCATGAAGTGGTTTGGGGGCGTTTTCATCGCCGATGAGCCTGAAGCAGCCGGCGGTGCGATGAACGCGACCTTCAAGGCGGAACGGGTGTTCCTGAAGCTCCTGCGCACCCTGAACGAACAGGGCCGCAGGACGAACCACGCGGGCGGGCAGACCTACGCGCCGAAGATCTTCGCTGCTCATCCGGATGCAGAGGGGATCACGAAGCGCGCATTCGGGCAGGCGATGGAGGCACTGCTCGCATCCGGCAAGATCAAGCTTTCGGAGGACGGACCGCCATCGAAGAGGCGGCAATATCTGGAGGTTGCCTGATGCTTCCAACCCCCTTCCAACCCCGATATGCACAGTTCCAACCCCCTTCCAACACCTTAGGCAGCCCCTGTACCAACCCCCTTCCAACCCCTGTGTGTTCCACCCCCCCATACCCCCCAGTGCGTGCGCACCCCTCTTGGGGGAGGGGACGCCCGCAAAATCGAAGGGAAATGGGAGCGAGCGCATGAACGCCCGCACCCTCGATATCGACGGCCTGGGCGTCATCAGCGAGCGGCTGCGCGCCGGCGAATGGCCGGATGAAGCGGCCCGCCTGGTGATCGCGGACATCATCGACGACCTCATGCGCCAGCGCACCGAACAGAAGGGCAAGGTTGCCGTTCGGCGCGCGATCCTGCAGCGTATCAAGCGCATCTATTACGTCGATTGCTCGACTACCGACGCCGCGCGAAAGATTGCAGCCTCGTGGTGCGCGTACATCCCAACAAGAATCGCGCAGCCGCCGGGTCCGATAGAGCATTATTTCGAGCGGCTTCATCGCGAAGGCATTCGCCCGTTGAAATACCGCGCCATCCTCGACGACCTACAGGCAACGCAGCGATAGCTGGCAGTATTTCTGCACTCTCCTGCACTTTGTTTTGTCGATCCCCGCGCGCGTGCGAAAGTCGAATCAGAAGTTTACCCGAGCAACAGGAGCACACATGCCCGCTCGTCGAATTGAGAACACCATCCACCTCTCCGGCGTTGTCGGCGGATTGCCGGATGAAGGCTTTGGGCAGGACGACGTTATCCGTCTTCTTGCTGAAACCGCGCCTCTCTCACCTGTCACCATCCGCCTGAATAGCGGCGGGGGCGATGCTTTCGCCGGTAGCGCGATCCACGCGATCCTCGCACGGGACAAGGCGCGCATCTCGGTTATCGTCGAAGGCGTCGCGGCAAGCGCAGCCTCGCTGATCGCAATCGGCGGCAACCGCCTGCACATCGCACCTGGTGCGCTTTTCATGATCCACCAGATCTCGACCGTGACGATCGGCGACGAGGGCGATCACGAGCGCGCCATCAACGCCCTGCGCCGGTTGGGCGAAGCCTACGCGGCAACGTACGCGGCCAAGACGAAGAAGTCGGTGGAGGAGATGCGCCGCTTGATGGCTGCGGAGACGTGGCTGGACGGCGCGCAGGCGGTATCGACGGGATTCGCCGATACGCACGGCAAGGAAGGCGAGACAGCAGCGCCCGCACCGTACGCCTATGCCGCCTATACCCACGCGCCTGCGAAGTTGGTTGCCCTCGCTAAACAGAACGGTTGGACGCCCCGCATGGCGATCGGCGCGAATGTAGTGAAGCCCCGCCCCGCCCCTGTGCCCGTCGCACCGGAGACGCCGGAACAGGCCGCGCGACGCGAGGAGCAGGCGCAGATCTGCGAGGCCGCTGTCGCCGCTGGCGTGCCCGGCCTGGCGTCTCGCCTGCTCAGATCGCATTGCACCCTGGAGGAGGCCAAGGCGCGCATCAGAGCCGCGACGGACGGGATCAACGGGCCCAACGTCAAAAGCTTCGACGCCGCCGTCGCCAAACTCAACGGAGGGAAGTGATGGACCACGCCAGACTCCAGCACTTCGAAGTCGCCGTCGTCGCCGCTCGTGGGGTTGCCCGCCGTGCTGAGGAACACGCCAACGAGTGCGCCCGCATCCGCAATCTCCTGCTGGCCGACATCCACCAGACCGAGCGCATCAACCGCCCTGTGACGGACGAACAGCGCGCCGCGCTGGCGAAGGCTGAGGCCGAGTTCGCGCAGGCCTGCGCCGAGCGGAACGCCGCCAATGCCGCCGTGAACAGCGCCGGCGAAACCCTGAACAACTGCACTGCCTACGTCGCGAGGATGAAATGATGAAAATTGTGAACACGCTGCGCAACGCCCTGGGCAGCGCACGAAAAGACATTGAGAACATGCGTGACGAGATCGCCGACCTGAAGGCGAAGCGCGCCACGATCGACGCCGCTCCGGTGGATCTCGTCGAGGCCGAACGCCGCCTCGATTTCGAGACGCAGCGCATCCTGCAGCAGACGATGCCGACAGCCGGCAAGGGCCCGGGGTTCGGCGCACTCATCGAACGCGACCGGCGATTCTACGCCAGCGACTTCGACCAGGTGTTCAACCGCAGCCCCTTCGCGATGTTCTGCGCGATGTTCCCCGAGCAGACGCGGGAGTTCATGCTGCGCAATCTCCCCACGAACGGCCTGGCAGAAGCCGAACGCACGAAGCGGATCAAGGCGCTCGACGCGCAGGTCCTGAAGCTCGAACGTGCCGAGGAAACGGCCCTACGCGAGATCGAGGCCGCGATGGGCGCGACCATGCCCCGCCGCCCGGATGCTTCACCCGAGGTTCTTCTCGCCGGCGACGACGCCTTGCCCGGCTGACACCCATTCGACCGCCGATCCAACCGGCGGGACGAACCGCCTCGCATCCTTCGCGGGGTTCCATCACGGGAATCAGTGGGGTGGCGGGTTCGCTCGCCACCCCGATCGACACCATCAGAACGGACGAACCGAACATGTCGAAGGCACACCGCGCCCGATTCCGAGACAAATTGCAGTCGAAGGCAGACGCCCCGCAGGCCGAACCGCGCCCGAGCGAGATGCGCCTCTACACGGTCGAAAGCCGCATAGCAGACCTTCGCGACAAGCGCCGCCGTGCATCCGAGTTCGCCCATGAACTCGCGGCGATGGAAGGCCGCGCACGAGACGAGCGGGAACGGCAAAGCCTCGCCGCCCGCCGCAAGGATGTCGAGCTGCAGGCCGCAGACTTTGAACACATGATCTACCGCATCCAGACAGAGGCAGCGGAATGAAAGTTGATGTTCCACCCGGCGGGTTCGACCGCGCCCTAAAGCGCTTCCTGCGCCTGGTGCGGACCGAGGGCGTCATGCGCGACCTAAGGGACAAAGAAGCTTTCACCGGCAAGGGCGAGGAGCGGCGCATCAAGCGCAGACGCGCCGTCACCCGCCGCCGCAAGTCCGATGCGAAGATGCGCGAGCTGGACGCCATGAACGCAGCCCCGAATACCTACGTCGAGCGGTCTCTGGAGGCGCTCAGGCGGGGCGAAAGGGATAATGGAAATGCATAGGAAGGCCGGGGCCCCCAGCGCTCAGATGTATACGGGTGGTACGAAGTGCGCAGGCTTTCCCCAGCCATAGGCCCTGAAATCGTGTTCCACCACCATAATCAAAGGACATACACCCAATGGCAATGCGGAGAAGGCTTTGGAGCGTATCGGCGCTCTCGGTTGAGCTGAACAAAGACCGGCGAACCGTCGCGAAAATCCTCGACGGCGTGATGCCGGACGGGAAGGAGCGCGGCCACGACGCCTGGCACCTTGAAACCGTGCTTCTCGCGCTGGACGCTTCGCAGGAGCCACCTTCTGCCACGCCCGCCGTACTGGAGCATTTCATCATGCGGCTCAGGGATTGGCGCGAGATTTACGATCGCCCCGAGCGCCGGATGAACATCGACGAGATGGCGGCGGTTCTCGGCGCTGACCGCGACCAGATCCTGACATGGCTGCGCGCCGGATGCCCATGCGTGACACGCGGCGACTTCGAGAGCGGCGACGGGTTCGAATTGAATTCGGCGCACGTCATCGACTGGACGATCACGCTTGGAGCACTGGCGCGCGGCTACCGCGATGCGATGGGCGAGCTACGCCTCGGCCTGAAGTGAGGCGGTCGACTATGATCGCCCGCCTTGCGCGTCTGGCCTGGCTGGCAGCCTGGGCCGGGCTGATCGTCTTCATCGGCTACACGGCGTTCTGAATTCCCGCGCGGGGAACCGAGGGGGCGGACCGACGCCATCGTGTGTTTGGCCGCGCCGCCCCTTCATCCTCCAGGGCTCCCATTCAAGGAACCGGCATTATGTATCAAACGCACCAAGCGTTAGAGGGAAGTGAGTGAGCTGGCGGGCGCGGGAGAGCCGCGCAGTCCTAGCTATCCCTCTCTTGGTTATAGCCGCGTTCATTTGCTTCCATGATTCCGCGATAACTGTTGGCCCAAAGAGGAACCGCCATCTGCATAAATTTCATTTCCATAACCTTAGCGAAGGCGAGTTGTCTGGGGCTAAGATCGACCTCTGGCCTTGTGCTTCTAAAGAGGACGCAGACGGTATCACGATCTTTCGGCCCGTCGCGCCTGGTGAAAACAGAGTTGTATTCTACTACTGCCTCGAGCCGCAAAAAATAAGGCTTTGGATGCGCGACTTGATCGGGGTTCGCTGGCATATCAGGGAAAGAGACATCGAAATTGTCTTTCACACGTGCACCAATTATCCTTGCGACCGGGTATTGTTGAATGGGTTCATTCAAACACCCGTCGCGGCCAAGGTCGAAAGCCGATTTGTGATCTTGAACCTTGAAAGCCAAGACAACTCCCAAGGCGGGGCTGTTTCCCGTGTTTTCAATCCCTATTCGGATATGGGGGATCGCAGTCGGTCCTTTGTAGTCGATGGTGGCACCCGTCACGGTGAGATAGGCGCGTGTCTGCGCCTCACCCATAATGCGAGTGACATCCACGGCACGCTCCGCAGCAACAGCGGCTTTCACGGCGGCACGGTTCGCACCGAGGGTCAGCAGAAGGGTCGCGACCAAGAGAACAGTACCAATCCCAATGAGCCAAGTTTGCCGGTAGGAATAATCCCGCATGTCTTGGGTGGCCAAATTGATCTCTTGCGTAGCCGCGTTCATGCCCTGTTGGGCCAACAGATCATCAATCTCCCGTTGGCGGGCATCGGCTTCATGGCGCTGGCGGGTCTCGGACTCGGCCTCATTCTCGAAAATTTCGACGGGTATCCGAAATGGCGTCGCGTTGGATGGCTGCTGCTGACTGTTGGCGCTGTTGTCGGGGGTCTGTGTCTGCTCTTGGGCTTGCCCTGAATTGAGAAGGGCAACTAGTCCAAGCGCAGCGACGAGCAATCCATAGCGGCTAAACATTGGAGCAAGAATCCTGCGGTGAACTTCCCTCGGCTCACCTTATTGCGCAGCTTCCTTTCATTCTCGTCAACCCTCGCCGTCCGCGCATCGCGCTTCTAGCGTGCTTACGCGCCTTTCCAATTCGACTAACGCGTCGTCGTCCCGGAAACTTTTCTCCAGTCGCGCAATGATTTCCCCAGTCATGCTCCGCTGATTTGCGCGCGCGGCTTCCTCGATCTTGGCTTTCAAGCCGTCGGGGATTCGCAGTCGGAAATGGAGATCATCGCGAGCCATGACACACACATGCCGCAGATTAAGCTTGACTGCTATGCCTCACCAATGCCACACCTAAGACACACGTCGGGCATGGGGGCTTTGATGAAGCAGACGGACGCTCAACTCCGCATTCGTATACCGCCCGACGTGAAGTCCTGGCTTGAGCAGGAAGCAGCGCGAAACCTTCGATCAATGAGCGCTGAAATCGTGATCATCCTGCGCGACAAGATGGAAGCCAGCACTCAGCCGTCCCCTCAATCGAAACAGTAGCGTAAGCTTGCCGCCGGCACGGCGGTTTTCGAACAATGGAGAACGCGCCATGCAAATGGAATGCGAACGATCTCGCACGCTCAAAAACCTTCCACTGTCGAAGCGTCAGCATGTCGAGCAGGTTATCGAAGCGCTCATCGACGTGCTCGACGCCTTCGACGGTGACCCAGATCTTGAACCTACCGGCGACGACGAGCCGTCACTTTGCGGCAAGCATGCGACCGCCAATCGTGCCGATTATCCCCATCTCGTTGATCTTGAGGAAGCTGGCTGGAGGGCACACTCATGAGCATGAACAGACGCACCCTGTTGACCGCCCCGGCGCTTGTTGCGGCGGCGACTCTACCGCCCGCGCTCGCATCGGCACGCCCGGCGGAGCCCGTCACTCAGGAGCTTCTAGAGAGCTATAACGCGTGGCTCTTTTACGAGCGCCGGCTTCTGGCAATGCAGATGTATCCCGATCAGAAGCGTCCAGACGCTTTGGTCCCATACAGCAACGGCGGCTGTTGCTGGCACTTCCCGATCGACCGCCACTGGACCGAATGGCCTCAGCCGAGCACCCGCGCCGCCTCTGTCTTGTCCATAGTCGGCTGCGACTGGAGGGTGACATGACGAAGAAAGATAAGACCGAACAGGCGGAGATCTACCTCGCCATCATCGATGAGCGGGGCGCGTCGAGCACTGCCTCGCGACCGTCGAGCAGTCGCTCGCCCGCATCCGCGCATTGAGCAGCGACCTGAAGGCGCTTACAGGAGCCCGGTGTTTCGTGGCAAAGATTAAGGAGCTGGAGGGAATGCGCCATCGTGGCGACTTCGGCGCGCTCTACGATCCGGCGCACCATCATTAATCTTGTACGCGCGTACAAGCTTCAGGCCTCGCCCTCGCCGGCGGGGCTTTCAGAATTGACGCCATGCGCGAGAGGCTCCCCAGAATGGAGGATCGCCGACATGGTAACCCGCCCTTAATCGGTTACTGGCAATTTGAACGAACCGAGCGGTCGATCACTTGTCTCGCGTCTCGACGCACCTCGACACAAAAGCCCCTGCCGTTGTGCGGGGGTTTTTTCATTGACGTTCTGTATTTATCCATGAATTTAAGTAAAATTTGAATGGGCAATCTGCATTCGGGACGTATATTTTTACCCATTGATAACCCTATTCTCAGCTGCTCTCATTAACCGACTCACCACTGCCGCAATCGCGGCGAAAAATCGGTGCGTCCTATTCGTGAGGACTGTGATCGGGTAGCGGTCACCAGTGGAGTTTGCGATGAACAGCGCAACGCGACTATCCCCCGAGAAGCTGATGCGCGCGATCCGAGACAAAGGATTGACCTATGCCGAGGCCGCACAGCACGCGAGACGACACTTGCCGGACGACACCCGGCTCAGCCATACATCGGTATGGTCCTACGCAACCGGACGCGCCACGCCGAAGCGGCTGACGTATATCGAGGCGATCGAGAAGGCGTTGGGAGTGGAACCGAACGGCCTCAGCCACGACGGCAACGGCAACGCTGCCTCCGCTGAGGGGAGCGCCGCCGAGGCCGCTAGATCCGGCGAACCCCCGGATTTGATGCTCGTCGTCGATGACGTGCGCGGAAACGAGGCTTACCTCAAAGTGCGAGCCTCGGTCCCTTGGCCGATTGCGCTGCAGATACTGGAAGCACTAAAGGGCGAGGCGAACGGCGCGGCGGAACGAACCTTATAGCAACCAGCGATCACGGCTTTTGGCTCGGCCGGGGACGAAATCGCCTGTCGGAGCGGCGTGCTGCGGGATCTTTGGCCAAGACTTTGGTCAGAGATTCCCGCTTTTTCGGGGACATGAGGTTAGCATTCCGG
>Ga0208490_100483_pt1 | contig 24372 bp, 21 predicted proteins | sample SubbioAug_CSWold_FD_184818 | JGI IMG/M metagenome (GOLD analysis project Ga0208490, IMG submission 184818) | Serpentinite rock and fluid subsurface biosphere microbial communities from McLaughlin Reserve, California, USA - CR11Aug_CSWold (SPAdes) | ecosystem: Environmental > Terrestrial > Deep...
CCGCCTGCACCAGAGCGCCGAGGCGGGCCTCGTCCTCCTTGGTGAGCAGAGCGTGGCGCCCGATGTCGTTCAGGTACAGCCTGACGATGTCCTCGTCGGACTCACCTGAGCGTGTGGCGCGTGCTGCGGGACTCACGGAAACGAGGACCTCCAAGAAGCGGGGCGAAATGCGTTCGGGTACACCGAAGTGGAACCGGTTGGTGGCACCGGCACGAGCCCGACTTCCGATGCTAACCCGAAACGGGCGAGCAAAGGGAAGAAAACCGGACGGGATCTGGGACCGGAGACCGGTCCTAGTGTGCCGTCGTGGACTTCGACTTCCCACCCCAGGACGACCCCCGCCGCCTCGCTGTGCGGGAGTGGCTGACCGCCAACCCGGAGCCGACGGGGCGCCAGCTGGCCGAGGCCGGCTACGTCGCACCCCACTGGCCCGAGCCGTGGGGTCTCGACGCCGATCCGATCCACCAGATCCTGGTCGACGAGGAGCTCGCAGCCGCCGGCGTGAAGCGGCCGTCGAACCAGATCGGCATCGGCTGGGCCGGGCCCACCATCCTCCACGCCGGCACCGAGGAGCAGAAGGCGCGGTACCTGTTCCCCCTCCTCGCCGGCGAGGAGATCTGGTGCCAGCTGTTCTCCGAGCCCGGGGCCGGCTCCGACCTGGCCAACCTCGGCACCCGCGCGGTCCGGGACGGGGACGAATGGGTCGTCAACGGACAGAAGATCTGGACGTCGCTGGCCCACCACTCGGCCTTCGGGATCCTCATCGCCCGCACCGACCCGGACGTGGCCAAGCACCAGGGCATCACCTACTTCATCTGCCCGATGGACGCCGAGGGCATCGAGATCCGCCCGATCATCGAGATGACGGGCGGGCACACCTTCAACGAGGTCTTCCTCACCGACGTGCGCATCCCCGACGCCAACCGGGTCGGCGACGTCCACGGCGGCTGGTCCCTGGCCAAGGTCACCCTCGGCAACGAGCGGGTCTCGCTGTCCTCCGGCGGCGCGCTGTGGGGGATGGGGCCGGCGGCTTCGGACCTGCTCGACGAGGTCCGCTCCGGCGGCGGGTGCCACGACCCCGTGCTCCGCGACCGCCTGGCCCAGCTGCACGTCGAGGCCGAGCTGCTGCGCCTCATCCGGCTCCGCACCGTCACCGCCCGGATCCGGGGGGAGCAGCCCGGCCCGGAGGCCTCGATCCGCAAGATCCTGGCCGACGAGCACGGCCAGCGGATCATGGAGCTCGCCAAGGACCTGGCGGGCGCCCACGGCATGCTCGAGCACCAGCGGGGCGGTGGCAGCCCCGACCTGTGGGGCTGGCACTTCGGCTACCTGTTCGCCCCGGCCCTCACCGTCGGCGGCGGCACCGGCGACGTGCAGCGCAACATCGTGGCCGAACGGGTGCTCGGCCTGCCCCACGACCTCGACGTCGAGGTCGGCAAGAGCTGGGCGGACGCACGTCGGGGCTGACCGTGGTTTCCGTTCCGTGGCGGCGGCCGTGCCAGCATTGGCGCCATGACCCTGGTCGAGCCCGAGGTGGCCACCGAGCCCGCGACCCCCGACGTCGATCCGGCCCTGATCGCAGCCGAGATCGGCAACGACGGCGTGCTGAAGCGCAAGAGCAAGGTCCGCGCCTTCACCCCGCTGCCCGGCGTGCCCGAGGGGACCCCGGGCAAGGTCGTCCTGGTCAACGGCTGGGACCTCTGGATCCGCTACCACGTCATGTTCGACAACGGCGTGGCGCTCGGCTCGATCAACCGCGAGCACCTGGTGCCCACCAAGCAGTACGACGAGATGGTCGACAAGCGCCGCCACGCGCTCGAGTCCGGCGCCTTCGACCGCGCCGAGGCCGAGGAGGCCGCCGCCGAGGGCGGGGAAGCCGCGGCGCTCGGCGGGGAAGCCCCCGTGGTCAACGGCGTGTCGATCCCCCCGCACCTCATCGAGCGCTCCGCCGCCGCGCGCAAGCGGCTCACCGGGGCCTAGCCCGGCCCCGCAGCCCGAACCGGGACGCCGCCCGCGCCCTGGAGGCGTGGATCGCGGCCCGGAACGGATCCGCTACGAGGTGAGGGCCCCGGAGGCCCGGGCGAGCGCGGCCTCGGCCTCGGCGACGAAGCGCTCGACCAGCTCGGCGGCGGGGACCAGGTCCTGGATGCCGCCGGCGCCCTGGCCGGCCGGCCAGAACTCCTTGTCGGGGTCGAAGCCCTCGGGGCGACCCTCGGCGCCGAGGTGGTTCGCGCCGTCCTTGACCGACTTGATGTACTGCATCGGGAACGGCTCGGCCTGGCCGCCGGCGGCCTCGAAGGCATCGGTGTAGCTGTTGCGGGCGACCCGGCAGGTCTTGCCCGTGTACGCCTTCGACACCACGGTGTCGTCCTCGGCCATGGACACCAGTCGCTCCTTGTAGCCCTCGACGGTGTGGGCCTCGGGGGTGGCGATGAACCGGGTGCCGACCCAGATGCCGTCGGCGCCGAGCGTCAGCGCCGAGGCCAGGCCACGTCCGTCGAAGATGCCGCCCGCCGCCACGACGGGCACCCGGTCGCCGACGGCGTCGACGATGAGGGGCACGAGCGTGTTGGTGGCGATGCGCCCGGTGTGGCCCCCGGCCTCGGTGCCCTGGGCGACCACGATGTCGCAGCCGGCCTCGACCGCGTCGATGGCGTGGCGCACCTTGCCGCACATGTTCATGACCAGCACGCCCTTGGCGTGGCAGAGGTCGATGACCTCGCGCGGCACGCCGAGGCCGGCCACGTAGACGGTGGCGCCGGCCGCGATGATGCGCTCGACCTTGACGGTCTGGTCGCCTGCGGCGGTGAGCAGGTCGACGCCGTAGGGCTTGGTGGTCCGCGACCGGACCTCGGCCATCTGGGCGTCGAGCTCGTCGTCCGACATCGTCGATGCGCCCATGCAGCCGAAGCCGCCGGCTTCGGAGACGGCGACGACGAGGTCGGCGTAGGACACACCGCCCATGCCGGCCAGCATCACCGGGTGCTCGATCTCGAGGATGTCGGTCAGTCGCGTGCGCATCCCGGCATGGTGGCACGCGCCTTGACCGGGTGGTCAAGAGCGACGGCTACACCCGGTCGGGGTAGGCCCCGGGTCCCGACAGGACGCCCCGGTGCCAGCGACCCGGCGTGCCCACCACCGCCCGGGGGTAGTCCTCGAAGAGCCAGCGGGCGAAGTTGCGCCGCGTCCACGATGTGAGTCCGGCGACCCGGATGGCGGCGCGTGCGCCCTTGCGGTGGCGCAGCGCCCGCACCAGCAGTGCGCTGACGTGGTGGTCGGCCACCAGGTGGTGGTCGACGCTGGCGGCGTAGCGCTCGGTGGCCACCCGGGCCCCGTGCGGCCCGGTCTCCTCGATCGCCTCGGCGGCGAGCATCCCGGTGAGGATGGCCTGGCCGATGCCCTCGCCGGTCATCACGTCGGTGGCAGCGACGGCGTCGCCGACGAAGAACGTCCGCCGGCTCGTGCGGGCCATGTCGTGCACCCGGGCAGGGATGGGCCAGGCGGTGAAGCGGGCCTCGGGTGTGGCGTCGGGTCCGAGGACGTCGCGGATGGCGGGGCGGGTCAGCAGGTCGTCCCACACCTGCTTCATGTCGCCCACCGCGACCTTGCCGCCGCGCTGGATGCCGAAGCCGAAGTTGGCGGTGCCGTCGCCGACCGGGAACGACCAGGCGTACCCAGGCAGCAGGTCGGCCTCGAACCACACGCACAGGTCGCGCAGTGCGGTGTCGGAGACGTCGCGGAAGTAGGCCCGGAAGGCATGCCAGTCGCCCCGGTAGCCCGGGACGTTCAGGCCGAGCGCCCGGCGGGTGGGCGACCACATGCCATCGGCCGCCACGGCGTAGCGGGCGTGGACCTCACCCACGCCGGCCACGTCGAGGACGACCCGGTCGTCGTGCTCGGCGATGTCGACCATGGCGTGCCCGTCGAGCACCTTGGCGCCGGCGCGCCGGGCCAGGTCGACGAAGGCGGCGTCGAGCTCGCTCCGGCGCACGACGGCGGCGTGGGTGCCCGGTCCGTCAGGCAGCGGGAAGCGGACGGCGTGGCCCCTCGGGCCGGAGACGATGGCGCTGTCGACGGTGGTCCACGACGGCAGCGCCGTGGGGTCGAGCCCGAGGCGCTCCATCAGGCGCAGGGCGAGCGCGGTCAGCCCGTCGCCGCAGCACTTGTCCCGGGGGAACGTCGCCTTGTCGACGAGCAGCACCTCGCGCCCGGCGCGGGCGAGGCTCGTGGCCGCGCTGGCCCCGGCCGGGCCGGCGCCGACGACGACGACGTCACAGGTCAGCACGGGACCACGCTATGCAGCGTGCGGGCTCAGGCCTGCTTCAGGACCGCCTCGAAGGACTCCTGCATGCACTCGAGCAGCACCTCCGGGTCGGGGACCGCCGCCATGTCGGAGTTCACGCCGACGTGGACCTCGTCGAGGTTCGAGAGGAGCGTCACGTTCACCGCGACGCCGACGAGCGGCCCGAACGGGATCATGGCCTCGACCTGGGCGCCGGCGATGTAGATCGGGATCGGCGCGCCCGGGACGTTCGAGGTCGTGAAGTCCGAGCCCTTGATCATCGAGCCGAACAGTGCGGTCACGGCCGTGGTGGGCAGCCGGTTGAGAACGATGGCGAGGGGCTCGACGAGGGCGTTCGCCGGCTCGTGGCGCTGCTGCTCGACCAGGTCGTGGATGATCTGCATGTGCTCGGCAGGGTCCTCGACCGCCACCGGCACGGTGAAGCGGGCCGGGACGAACTGGTTGCCGGCCACGTCGGCGGTGCCCTCGGTGCGGATGTTGATCGGCATCGTCATCCGCAGCGCGTCGACCTCGACGCCGTGGTGCTCGTGGTACCGCCGCAGGCCACCGGCCACCGCGGCGACGAACGCGTCGTTGAGGGTGCCGCCGCACGCCTTGGCCGCCGCCTTGAGGTCGGGGAGGGAGAACGTCAGGGCCTGGAACCGGAACGACATGGAGCGCTCGGTCATGATCGGGCTGAGCGGCGTCGGCGTGGGGGCGAGCAGGCGGCCGATGGAGCCGACCGTGGCGCCGAGACCGGCGACGACGCTGGCGGGCGCGGACACCGCGCTGGCCGCGGCCGCGACGAGGTTGCCGCCGGCCCGTCGGGCGATGCCGAGGTTGCGGCGCCGGACGTGCCCGAGCGCATCGGCGGTGCGATGCACCGGCCCGAAGACCTCGGGCACCGGCGCCGGGGGCAGCTCCTCGTCGGTGGCGGCGGGCTCGCGCTCGAGGTCGATCATGGTCATGACCATCTGCATGCCGCCCACGCCGTCGGTGATGGCGTGGTGGACCTTCTGGATGATGGCGGCGCGGCCGCCCTCGAGCCCCTCGACGACGACGAACTCCCACAGGGGTCGGGCCCGGTCGAACCCCTGCATGCCGATCGGCTCGGCGATGTCGAGGACGTCGCGGAGCGTGCCCTCGCCACCGGCGTTCATGAACCGCACGTGGTAGCGCAGGTCGAAGTAGGGGTCGACCTCCCAGCGGGGCGGGGCGATCGAGTACGGGTTGCCGACGACCCGCTGGCGCATGCGGGGGATGAGGCGGGTGCCCCGCTCCAGCCGGTACAGCAGCGCCTCCCGGTCCGGGCGCCGATCGAGCAGGGCCACCGCGGTGATGGTCGACCGCAGGATCGGGTCCTTCTCGATGTTCCACATGAGCGCGTCGCTGTCGCTCATCCGCGTCTCGTACTGCATGTCCGCTCCCGGGGTCTGGGGGTGCTCCGAACGCACCGTTCGCCACCAGGGTCAGATGTCCCTGCTCCCTGAGCGGTCTAGCAGCGTGCGCCCTCCTCGGGCCGGTAGGTCGCGGAGACGGTGTCCTGTTCGGTCGTGCCGTCCGGGTACGTGCGGGTGCGCGGTGTGGTCCAGCGGGTGCAGTTGCCCTGCGGGCTCGACGTCGGCTCCCCGACGGAGACCTCGGCGTGGCGGGTGCTGAACAGGCGGACCGTGATCGAGGTGCTGGTGTACTCCGGCCAGATCATCACCCCGTACGGCGAGGAGTTCTTGATCTGCAGGTCCGGGTTCGGGAACGAGATGGTCGCCTCGTGGCCTCGCGGGTAGCGGGAGATGTAGAGGCTGTGGCTCTGGTACTCACCGAACTCGAGGCCGGCGTACAGCGCCGCGTTGAACAGGGTCGTGGCGAACTGGCTCACGCCCCCGCCGACGTCCTGGGTGAGCACGCCGTCGTAGATGACCCCGTCGCTGACGAAGCCCTTCTCGACCGTGCGCCGTCCGACGAACTCGTTGACCGAGAACGTGGCGCCCGGCGGGATGACCGCACCCCGGACGATGTCGGCGATGCGGTGGATGTTGGCGACCCGGTTCTGGCAGCACGCGAAGCGCGTGGTCGGCCCGAACGCGCCGGGGCTGCCGATCTCCTCGACGATGCCGTAGGCCTCGGCCTCCGCGGTGGTGAGCGCGGGCTCGGCCTCCTCGAGCTCGATCTCGACCGAGGTGACGCCGGCGCTGAACGCCTCGGCCACCGCTTCGGCGGATGCCATCGAGCAGCACGACAGGCCGGTGATCGCCGGCTCGAGGCGCACCTGCCCGCCGACGAGGGTGAAGCTGGCGCTGCGCGGCTCCACCGCCAGGTCACCGAACTCGGCCTCGAGGACCGGGAGGACGTCCTCGGCCAGCAGCCGGACCTCGATGGCGTCCTCGACCTGCTCGACGCGGACGAGGGATCGCAGCTCGCGCGGGACGAAGTCGATGGTCCGGCCCGCGGCCGTCACCGAGATGGTCTGCGACGTCATCTGGTTGGCGGTCTCGGCCGCGGCCTCCGCCACCTGGTCGTCGAGCATCGGGGGCAGCTCGGACTCGCGGATCGACACGGAGACGGGCTGGTCGATCGGGCTGTCCTCGGCGGCGGCGGCGAGCGCCACGGCCAGGGTCTTCGCGTCGATGCCGGCGCCCGCCTGGCCGGGGACGACCCGGAACTGCTCGCCTTCGAAGGACTCGATGGTCGGCTCCCGAGGTGCGGTCATGAAGTCGCCCTCGAGGGCGCGGATGGTGGACCGGGCCGTCTCGGCGTCGACGTCGTAGCGCACGTCGACCTCCCGTGGCGCCAGGAAGCTGGCGAGCCACGTCACCGGCCGGACGGGGAGCGGATCGCCCCGGCCGAGGTCGAGCGCGAGGCGGGCGGTGCGACGGGGGTCGATCGACAGCCCGATCTCGCCCGCCGTGGTCTCGTAGCTCTGCGAGGGCGTGACGATGCGCACCGGTCGGCTCCGCATCGACGCGTCGAGGGACTCGACGCGCTCCAGGAGGTCGCTGGCGTCGAGGCCGCCCACGTCCTGGCCGGCCAGCTGCACGTTGCGCACCACCTCGCCGCCCGACATCCCCGTGTCGATCGCCCAGGCGGCGACCACGAGGAGCACTGCGGCGACGGGAGCGATCGCGGCTGCCCAGATCAGCTGTCGCCGTCGACCCATACGACGAGCAACCCTGGCACGCGACCCGGGGGCTCACGTAGTCGAGACCGATGACGATCCGTTGACGCAGATGACGGAACCGACGCCGGGTGCCTATGGTCACGCGGCCCTCGACCGAGAACCGGCGAGGAGACGAGAAGGGACGCACACCTATGAGTGGCATCTGTGACGGACGGGTCGCGATCGTGACCGGCGCGGGACGGGGGATCGGCCGCGAGCACTCCCTCATGCTCGCCGAGCAGGGGGCCAAGGTCGTCGTGAACGACCTCGGCGGCTCCATGGACGGAACCGGCAACGACGCCGGCCCGGCCCAGCAGGTGGTCGACGAGATCACCGCGATGGGCGGCGAAGCGGTCGCCAACACCGACGACATCTCCAGCTGGGACGGCGCCGAGCGGTTGATCAACCAGGCCGTCGAGCACTTCGGTCGCCTCGACGTGCTGATCAACAACGCCGGCATCCTGCGGGACCGGATGCTCACGAACATGACCGAGGCCGAGTGGGACGCCGTGATCCAGGTGCACCTCAAGGGCACCTTCGCACCCAGCCGTCACGCCGCCGCCTACTGGCGCGAGCAGTCCAAGGCCGGCAACGAGGTCGATGGCCGCATCATCAACACCTCGTCGCCGTCGGGCATCTACGGCAACGTCGGCCAGACGAACTACGGCGCGGCCAAGGCCGGCATCGCCAGCTTCACGATCATCGCCGCCAAGGAGCTGGGGCGCTACGGGGTCACGGTCAACGCCATCGCCCCGGCGGCCATCACCCGCATGACCGAGAACCTCGGCATGGGTCAGCTGCCCGAGGAGCAGAAGGAGCGCATGTCGCCCCGCTACATCTCGCCGATCGTGGTGTGGCTGTCGAGCGCCGACGCCAAGGACGTCACCGGCCGGGTCTTCGACGTGTCCGGTCGGGCGCTGTCCGTCTCCGAGGGCTGGCACCGCGGTCCCACCATCGAGCTGCCCACCGACGACCCCGCCGAGCTGGCCGCCGACATCAAGCGCATCGTGGGCGAGGCCCGGCCCAACGCCGACATGTCCGGCCGGGACGAGGCGTAGGCATGCCCATCAACCCCGATGCCGTCGGCGCGAAGAGCGAGCCGACCCGCCAGTCCTGGAGCTCCAAGGACGCCCTCCTCTACGCCGTCGGCGTGGGCGCCGGCCAGGAGCCCCTCGAGGAGCTCCAGTACACGACCGAGAACTCCGCCGACATCGACCAGAAGGTGCTGCCGACCATGGCGGTCGTCCTGGGCGGCGGCGGGGGAGCGTTCGCGCAGATCGGCAGCTTCAACCCCGCCATGCTCGTCCACGGCGAGCAGGCCATCACGCTCCACCGCGAGATCCCCGTCCAGGGCGAGATCGAGACGGTCAGCGAGATCACCGGGATCTACGACAAGGGCAAGGGCGCGGTCGTGGTGAGCGAGGCCACCTCGACGCTGGTGTCCGACGGCGAGCCGCTGTTCTCCAAGACCATGTCCGCCTTCATCCGCGGCGAGGGTGGCTTCGGCGGCGACTCCGGCCCGGCCCTCGTGTGGGAGCGTCCCGACGGCGACCCCGACGCCACGGTGACCTACACCACCCGGCCCGAGCAGGCGCTGATCTACCGGTTGTCGGGCGATCGCAACCCGCTCCACGCCGACCCGCAGTTCGCGGCCATGGGCGGGTTCGACCGGCCGATCCTGCACGGCCTGTGCACGTACGGCTTCAGCGGTCGCGGGCTCCTCAAGGCGCTGTGCGACGGCGACTCGTCCCGCTTCCGCTCCATGTACGGGCGCTTCTCGTCCCCGGTCCTGCCCGGCGAGGAGCTCACGGTCAAGGTGTGGCGCACCGGTGACGGCGATGCCGTCTTCCAGACCGAGGGCGGCGACGGTCGCGTCGTGCTCGACAAGGGGACCTGCACCTTCCACGGCTGAGCGGAGACCGCTCCCGGGTGTCAGGTTCGGTTCAGGCAGGGGTGCTCCCTAGCCTGGGCAACCCCTGTCGAACCGAACCCCCCGAGGAGCCGTCGTGATCGACGAGAAGCTCGAGACCGTCATCAGCGACATCATCGCCCGCAACCCGGGTGAGACCGAGTTCCACCAGAGCGTGCACGAGGTGCTCGAGTCCCTCGGACCGGTGGTGACCAAGCACCCCGAGTTCCTCGAGCACAAGGTGATCGAGCGGGTGTGCGAACCAGAGCGCCAGATCCTGTTCCGGGTGCCGTGGCAGGCCGACAGCGGCGAGTTCCACATCAACCGTGGCATGCGGGTCGAGTTCAACAGCGCCCTCGGGCCGTTCAAGGGCGGCTTGCGGTTCCACCCGTCGGTCAACCTCGGCATCGTCAAGTTCCTCGGCTTCGAGCAGATCTTCAAGAACGCCCTCACCGGCATGCCCATCGGCGGCGGCAAGGGCGGCTCGAACTTCGACCCCAAGGGTCGGTCCGACGGCGAGATCATGCGCTTCTGCCAGAGCTTCATGACCGAGCTGTACCGGCACCTCGGCGAGTACACCGACGTGCCGGCGGGCGACATCGGCGTCGGCACCCGGGAGATCGGCTACCTCTTCGGTCAGTACAAGCGGATCACGAACCGCTACGAGTCCGGCGTCCTCACCGGCAAGGGCATCGAGTGGGGCGGCGCGCTGGTGCGCACCGAGGCCACCGGCTACGGCGCCGTGCTCTTCGCCCAGGAGATGCTGCGCGCCGCAGGCGAGGACCTCGACGGCCGGACCTGTCTGGTGTCGGGCTCGGGCAACGTGGCCATCTACGCCATCGAGAAGGTGCACCAGCTCGGCGGCACCGTGGTCGCCTGCTCGGACTCCAACGGCGTCGTCCACGATCCCAAGGGCATCGACCTCGACCTGCTGAAGCAGATCAAGGAGGTCGAGCGGGCCCGCATCAGCGAGTACGCCGAGCGCCGGGACTCGGCCACCTACACCGACCGCGGCAACATCTGGGAGATCGCCTGCGACGTGGCGTTCCCGTCGGCGACGCAGAACGAGCTGACCGGTCGCGACGCGAAGGCCTTGGTCGCCAACGGCTGCATCGCCGTGTCGGAGGGCGCCAACATGCCCTCGACCCCGGAGGCCGTCGACGTGTTCCACGAGGCCGGCGTCGCCTTCGGACCCGGCAAGGCCGCCAACGCCGGCGGCGTGGCCACCTCGGCGCTGGAGATGCAGCAGAACGCCAGCCGGGACTCGTGGACCTTCGCCTACACCGAGGACCGACTGGCCGAGATCATGCGGTCGATCCACGACACGTGCTTCGCCACGGCCGAGGAGTACGGGGCGCCGGGCAACTACGTCATGGGTGCGAACATCGCCGGGTTCCTGCGCGTGGCCACCGCCATGGACGCCCACGGCCTGGTCTAGCCACCTCGTCTGGGTGCCTCAGGAGGTCGCCGAGTGGGTAGCGATCGGCGATGACGTCGACGCCGACCGAGCGGTTCCGCCAGCACGCCGAGGAGTACAGCGAGGACGCCGAGGACGAGCGGCCGCTCGGGGCCTACAGCATCCTGCTGGCGAGCTACCTCGTCACCGTCGTGGTGCTGGCCCACCGGGGCAGGGACAAGCTGCCCGGCACGCTCCCGGCGTCGGACCTGGCGCTCGGGGCGGTCGCCACGTTCATCGGCACCCGCACGGTGACCAAGCACCCCATCGCCAGCCCGTTGCGCATGCCCTTCACGAAGTTCGCCGGCGTCAGCGGGCCGTCCGAGCTCCACGAGGACGTCCGGGTCTCGGGTTGGCGCCACGCCGTCGGAGAGCTGCTGACCTGCCCCTTCTGCCTGAGCCAGTGGACCGCGACGACGCTGGTCACCGGCATCGTGGTGGCGCCGCGGTTGACCCGGACGGTGATGTCCGTGCTGGCCATCGTCGGCGCCGCCGACTTCCTGCAGGTCGCCTACACCTGGGCCATCAAGCAGGCCGAGGGCGTGGAGCCACCCGAAGCCGCGTCGGATCAGGCGTAGTACGTGGCCAGGTAGCGATCGAGGGCGTCGGCGATGGCGGCGAACTTCTCGTCGTGACGGTCGCGCGTCAATCCGACCTTGAGCTCCGCGGTCGCCACCCACTCGCTGGTGATGGCGTCCACCGCACCCACCGCGAGCGTCAATCGCGTGTTGCGGGTCTCCAGCCGGATGTGACCCCGGTCGGGGTCGGCGTCGGCGATGGTGAACCCGGCGCTCGGCAGGCAGCGGAGCAGTGCGTCGAACACGACCGGCCACGGCTGGTGGACCACCTGGACCTCGGAGCGCGCCCCCACGTCAGAACAGCCGCAGCTCGGAGGACTCGATGCCGCGCAGCTCGTCGTAGCTGACCTCGACGCAGGCGATGCCCCGGTCGGCGGCCAGCACCTTGGCCTGCGGCTTGATCTGCTCGGCCACGAACACGCCCCGCACGGGTGCGAGGCGGGGGTCCTTGTTCAGGAACCCCAGGTAGCGGGTGAGCTGCTCGACGCCGTCGATCTCGCCCCGCCGCTTCACCTCCACGGCGAACGCGGCGCCGGACCCGTCACGGCACAGCAGGTCGACGGGGCCGATGTCGGTGGGGTACTCCCGTCGCACCAGCTGGAACCCGTCACCGATGACCTCGCACCGCTCGGCCAGCAGCACCTGCAGGTGCGCCTCGACGCCGTCCTTCTGCAGGCCGGGCTCCACGCCGAGGTCGTGGGCGGAGTCGCTGACCAGCTCCTCGATGGAGATCTCGAGCTCGTCGCCGCCCTTGCCCCGCACGAGCCAGTGGGGGAGGCCATCGTCGTCGGTGGACTCCGTGATCGAGCAGGGCGGGTTCATCCAGTTGAGGGGCTTGTAGGCCCGGTCGTCGGAGTGGATGGAGATCGACCCGTCGGCCTTGACGAGGATCAGGCGCCGGGCGCTCGGCAGGTGGGCAGCGAGCTTGCCGCGGTAGGCGACGGAGCAGCGGGCGATGACGAGGCGCACGACGACCGAGGCTAGGGGGCGCTCGCGGCCACGGCGCGAACTCCGGATTCGGTGGCCAGGTGGGTCATCGGCTCGTCGTGGCGCTCGGTCGGGAGGCGGGGGACGACCCGCTCGTCGACGGTCACGCCGACGATCGCGACCCCGGGTCGCAGTCGGGGGAGCAGGCGGTCGTAGTGGCCGCCGCCCCGCCCGAGCCGGACGCCGTGGTGGTCGAAGAGCCGTCCGGGGACGAGGAGCACGTCGAAGTCGAGCGGGTCGATCTCGGGCAGGTGGTCGGCGGGCTGGTCGAAGCCCAGCTCGTTCCGCTCTCGGTCACCCGCGTCGCGGCGCCAGGCGAGGGTCCCGTCGCCCTCGAGGCGAGGCAGGGCGACGGCGTCGGCACCCACGTCACCGAGCAGGTCGCTGAGGTCGACCTCACCGGGCAGGGGCAGGTACGACCCCACCACACCCGGCTGCGGGCCGAGGAAGGCGGCCAGGGCGTCGCGCACGGCCGCCGTCCGGGTCGGTGTCGGCGGGTCGAGGCTGCGGACCCAGTCGCGCCACGCCCGCTTGGTCAGCGACGCCCGCATGCCGGCGTCGGCGTCGACGAGCCAGGGCTCGATCAGCCGGGTGTCGTCGCTCGGGCGGCCCGCCGCGATGTCGTCGAGGTACCGGCGGTCCGCGTCGAGCCGGCGGCGCCACATCGCGCCGTCGCAGACGTGGCCGTGCCCGGTCACGACGAGCTCGACGGACGGCAGTGCGGCGAGCCGCTCGAGCCCCTCGTGGTAGGCGAGCAGCGCCTGGGGCCCGGGCACGCCGTGCTCGAGCAGGGGGACCTCGATGTCGCTGCCCATGTCACCGGTCACGAGCAGCCCGAGGTCGGGGAGGTGGAGGGCGGTGTGGCCGACGGCGTGCGCGTCGTGGGTGACGAGGACGGCCTCCGGGCCGGTCCACGGCAGCGCACCCTCGACGGGGGTGAGCCCGAGGCCGAGCCGCTCGTCGTCGAGCTCGACCGCGGCCTCGGCCTGGTCGACCAGCTCGTGGTGGTGGGTGACGCCGTCGGCCACGGTCGCGCGCGATGCCCAGCGGGGCACGTCGCCGAGGTCCCGGTGCCAGAGCACGTGATCCCAGTGGGCATGGGTGGCGAACCCGCCGACCGGTTGCAGGCGGCGGGCCAGGAGCTCGGCGCCCAGCGCCTCCAGCTCGTCGAGGTGCACGCCCGGGTCGACCACGAGGGCATCGCGGCCGCTGGTGACCACGACGGTGCTGGTCGCCATGAACCGGCTGGTGGCGACGAGGACGCCGGGCGCGGCCTCGTGGAGCCGGGGGCCGGGCACGGCTACTGGAGGGTCCGGCCCTCGAGCCGCTTCCGGATGGTCTCGCGGCGCTGCTGCAGGTCCCGGTAGGTCAGGCGGTCGATGTCGTCGGAGATCCCGAACCCGGCCTTGACCCCCTCCATGTCGAGCTCCCACGAGTCGGGCGCGATGCCGATCTGGGCGGCGATCTTCTCCCCGTGCGTGGTGGCGAAGTACATGGTGATGTGCGCGATCTCCTCGAGGATGTCGAGGTCTGGAGCGAGGGTGGCGATGGCGCCGTCGACGAACATCAGGTTCTTGGTGAAGAGCATGAGCTCCTTGGGGATCTTGGCTCCGTAGCCGAGCAGGGCCTTGATGACCCGCTGGATCTCGGCGACCAGGGCGTCGCCGTCGACCTTGGTCGGGTCGAACACCTCCGGGCTGTCGAGGCCGAGGTCCCGGGCGACGGCCGCGAGGTCGGTGTCGGGCGGCAGGGCCCCGAGGTCGCGGAAGGCCGCGAGCTGACCGACCGGGTCGTTGGACGTGCCCGACATGAGCAGGCGCAGGAACGCGTTGCGCTTGAAGTCGTCGAGGCGACCGGTGATCCCGAAGTCGAGCAGCGCTGTGCGCCCGTCGGCCATCACGAACAGGTTCCCGCCGTGCAGGTCGCCGTGGAAGATGCCGTGGATGAGCGCACCCTCCATGAAGCCGATCATGCCGGTGCGCACGACCTTCCGGGTGTCGACGCCGGCGCCCTTCATGCCGGCGACGTCGTCGAACTTGAAGCCGTCGAGGCGCTCCATCACGAGCACCCGGGGCGTCACCAGCTCGGGGTGGGGGCGGGGGATCACGTAGTCGCGCTGGCCGAGCTCGGCGAAGCTGGCCGCGACGTCGAGCATGTTCTCGGCCTCGAGGCGGAAGTCGAGCTCCTCGCTGATGGTCTCGGCGAACAGCTCCACGAGGGCGGGCGGGTTCGCCAGCGCGGAGACCGGGATGCGACCGATCATCTTCGGGGCCAGCCACGCCATGACCCGCAGGTCCTCCTTCACCCGGAGGGCGACGGAGGGCCGCTGGACCTTCACGACCACGTCCTCGCCGGTGCGCAGCGTTGCCCGGTGGACCTGGGCGATCGAAGCGGCAGCCAGCGGCGTGGTGTCGAAGCTCTCGAAGACCTCGTGGATCGGCTTGCCCAGGTCGGCCTCGACCACCATGCGGATGTCCTCCCACGACTCGGGCGGGACCTGGTCGCGGCACTTCTTGGTCTCGGCGACGAGCTCCTCGGGGAACAGGCCCTCGCCGCTGGAGATGATCTGGGCGAGCTTGATGTAGGTGGGGCCGAGGGCCTCGGCGGCGAGGCGCAGGCGGCGGGACAGGTCGGCCCGGGACGCCGAACCACCTTCGCGGCGCTTCCCGACGTACCACCGCCCGACCGCCCAGCCGAGGTGGCGGGTGACCGTGGTGACCCGTCGGGCGGGCGGGACCCAGCCCGGTCGGGTCAGGCGTGGGATCTCGTTGCGGACCTCGCGACGGATCCGGGCCAGCGGGGGCAGCCAGGTGAGCTGATCGCGGTCGATGGTCCAGGGCGGCGTGTCGGAGAACGACCCGAGCTCGTGGTCTGCGGGGAGCTCGGTCGGTTCCGTCGACGCCATCGGCCCATCATCGCAGGGACCCGGTCCTCCCACACCTCGCGGATCCGTGCAGATCGGTCACGTCCCGCTGCGGCTCCGCCGGGTCGGCGACTCGCTCCAGCGCCGAGCACTAGCCTGCACGCCGGGGATCACGAGGGCGTGTGATGGCAGCCACCGAGCACCAGCAGCGGCGAGCACGAGCCCATGCCGCGGCGGCCGAGGGACGATGGCGGGCCGCCGATGCCGAGCTCCGAGCGGCGGCGGACGCCGACCTCGTCGCCGAGGACCGGATGCTGCTCGCCGACGCCGCCTTCTGGCGCATCGACGTGGCGGACGAGATCGAGCTCCGGCAAGCGGCCTTCGCCGCCTTCGTCGCCGAGGGCCAGCCCCGCCGCGCTGCCTACACCGCCTGGCTCCTGGCGGTCCGGTTCGGCCTCCACGGCGACCCGGTGTCGGCCTCGGGCTGGCAGCAGCGGGCTGAGCGGCAGCTCGAGGGTCAGCTGGACTGCACCGAGGTCGGCTACGTCGCCTGCGGCACCTGCGAGCACGCCCTGCTCGCCGGCCGCCTCGACGACGCCGAGCGACATGCCCGCGCTGCGGTCGAGACCGGGCACCGGCACGGCGAACCGGAGCTGCTCAGCGTGGCGCTCTCGTGGGAGGGCCTGTGCCGCATCTCGGCGGGCGATCTCGATGGCGGCGCCCAGTGCCTCGACGAGGCCATGGCTGCGGTGTGCGCCGGCGAGGTCAACCCCTTCTACACCGGATGGGTTGCCTGCTTCGCGATCGGCATGTGCATGAACGCTGCCGATCTGCGCCGCGCCGGTGCGTGGGCCGCCCACGCGTGGTCGTGGGCCCGAACGCTGCCCGAGCCGACCCCGTACCAGGGCCTGTGCAGGATCAAGCAGGTCGAGCTGCTGGGCCTGCGGGGCGAGCTCGAGCTGGCCGAGCAGGAGGCCCACCTGGCCTGCGAGGAGATCGTCCATTTCGAGCCGAACCTGGCCGGCGAGGCGTTCTACGTGGCCGGTGACGTCCTTCGCCGTCGGGGCGACCTCGTCGGCGCGGCCGAAGCCTTCGCCCGTGCCCGGTCCCTCGGCCACGATCCCCAGCCCGGCCTGGCCCTGGTCCGCATGGCCGAGGGCCGCCTCGAGGAGGCGCGCGCTGCCCTACGGGCTGCGGATCCAGTCCGGCCGCCCTTCCCAGCGGGATCCCTCCACGCTGCTCGGGTTGAGGTGGCGTTGGCCCTCGGCGATCTCGACGACGCTCGGGGCGCCTCGTCGGCACTGGACACCGTCGCCGAGCAGGTCCCCACCGACGCCCTGATGGCCATGGCGGCCACCGCCCGCGGCAGGGTCCGCCTGGCCGAGTCCGACGCCGAGGCGGCCCTCGAGGAGCTGCGCCCCGCCGTCCGCTCCTGGCGGGCCCTCGAGCTGGCCTGCGAGGCGGCGGAGGCGAGGGCGCTGGTGAGCATGGCCATGGCCGAGCTCGGCGACCGGGAAGGTGCGGCCGAGGAGCTGGCCGGCGCGCTGGCGTCACTCGAGCGCTGCGGGGCGGACGGGGGCGCCACCCGGGTGCGAGCGCTGACGGCCGCCGACCACCTCGCCGTGCCCAACGACCCGACAGGAGCGACGGCCAGCAAGCCTGCGACGGCCGACGCCGAGCCGACCAGCCCCCTCACGTCCCGGGAGCTGGAGGTCCTCGAGCACCTGGGATCGGGCGCCACCAACCGCCAGATCGCCGCCGAGCTGGTCCTCAGCGAGCACACCGTGGCCCGCCACGTCAGCAACATCTTCGGCAAGCTCGGCGTCTCGTCCCGCACCGCGGCAGCCGCGTACGGCTTCGACCGCAGGCTCATCGGGACCCGGCAGCGCCCACGCCGGGACCCGCCCCACCCGCGTGGTCGATCCTGACCACGCGACCTCCGGTACCCGGCCCGCAGATGGCTGATCCTGGCGATGCCGGGCGGCCGGCACCCTTCGTACCTTCACGGCAGACGACCGCGACCCCGGAAGGGCTGCCATGACCACGCTGGAGAGAAGCGACGCACTGCGAGATCGCCTGCTCGGTGAGGTGATCACCGCTACCGACGAGCGCTACGACCGAGCCCGGGCGCTCTACAACGGGATGATCGACAGGCGCCCCGAGCTGATCGTCCGCTGCCGGGACGCCGCCGATGTGGTGAGCGCGGTGCAGCACGCCCGAGAGAGCGGGCTGCCCCTCGCGATCCGCGGCGGGGGCCACAACGGCGCCGGCCTGGGCAGCTGCGACGGTGGCCTGGTGATCGACCTCGGCGCCATGCGCGGGGTGCGCGTCGACCCCGACCAGCGGACAGTGCGGGTCGAGGGCGGGTGCACCCAGGGCGACGTCGATCACGCCACCCACGCCTTCGGGCTGGCGGTGCCCGCCGGCATCGTCGCCTCCACCGGCATCGCCGGGCTGACCCTCGGCGGCGGGCACGGCTACCTCACTCGCCAACACGGGCTCACCGTCGACAACCTCCTCGAGGCCGACGTGGTGCTCGCCGACGGCCGGTTCGTCACCGCCAGTGAGACCAGCCACCCGGACCTGTTCTGGGCGCTGCGCGGTGGAGGCGGGAACTTCGGCGTCGTCACCAGCTTCGTGTTCCGGGCCCACCCGGTCTCCACGGTCTACGGCGGCCCGATCTTCTGGGACGCCGAGCACGCTGGCGACGTGATGCGGCGGTACCGGGAGGTGCTGCCCACGCTGCCCGAGCGGTGCTCACCGTTCCTCGGCCTGAAGTCGGTGCCCTCGACCGCCCCGTTCCCCACCGAGCTGTGGGGTCGCCGCGTCGCCGCGCTCGTGCTGTGCCACGACGGGACGGCCGAGGACGCCGAGGAGGTGCTCGCACCGCTGCGTGCCGAGCTGCCACCGCCGGTGCTGGACGGCTGCACGACCTTGCCGTTCCCCGCCCTGCAGTCCATGTTCGACCCGCTGCTGCCCGCGGGGCTGCAGTGGTACTGGAAGGGCGACTTCGTGCGGGAGCTGCCCGACGAGGCGATCGAGGCCCACCTCGAGCATGCGGGCCGCGCCCCGACCGGGCTCTCGCTCATGCACCTCTACCCCGTGGACGGCGCGGCCGGCCGCGTCGCCCCCGACGCCACCGCCTTCCACCACCGGGACGCCACCTGGTCGATGGTCATCGCCGGCATCGACGCCGACCCGGCCGAGGCCGGCGCGCTCGCCTCCTGGGCCCGTTCCTACTGGGAGGCGATCCACCCCCACACCCTCGGCGGCGCCTACGTGAACTTCATGATGGAGGAGGGCCCCGACCGGGTGCGCGCCACCTACGGTCCGAACCACGACCGCCTCGCCGCGATCAAGGCCGAGTACGACCCGAGCAACCTGTTCCGGGTCAACCAGAACATCGTGCCTGCTTCGAACGGGGAGGTGCGCTGAGGTGACCGATCTCGACCCCGACCGCCTCCAGGCGTTCACCCAGCGGTGGGCCGCCGACCAGGCGGCCACGGTGCATGCCGCCACCGTGGTGATCGGTGACCGGCTGGATCTGTACCGGGCGCTCGCCGACCACGGCCCCGTGAGCGCCGCCCACCTCGCCGAGGTCGCCGGTTGCCAGCCACGGCTGGTGCGGGAGTGGCTGCACGCGCAGGTGGCCAGCGCCTACTGCGAACACGACGCCAGCACTGCGACGTTCTGGCTCACCCCGGAGCAGGCGGCCTGCCTGGCCGACGACGCCAGCCCCACGTTCGTGGCCGCCGGCGCGCTCGTCACCAGCTCAAACCACAAGGACATCGAGCGGGTGGTCGAGGCGTTCCGGGGTGACGGGGGGATCGGGTGGGGCGACCACCACGACGACTTGTTCGCCGGGACCGAGCGGTTCTTCCAGCCCGTGTACCGGGCCAACCTGGTGCCCCGGTGGATCCCGGCCCTGGACGGAGTCGAGTCCAAGCTCGCCGCCGGGGCCCGGGTAGCCGACGTCGGCTGCGGTCTGGGCGCGCCGCTGCGGCTGCTCGCCGAGGCCTACCCGGCGTCGACCTTCGTGGGCTTCGACTACCACGAGCCCTCGGTGGACGCGGCGCGCTCCGAGGCAGAGAGCGCGGGTGTCGCCGACCGGGTGACCTTTGCCGTTGCCGGCGCCGAGGACTTCGACGGGGGCCCCTACGACCTGGTCTGCGTGTTCAACGCGCTCCACGAGTGGGGGGACCCGGTGGCGGCCGCCCGCCACATCCGCTCATCGCTCGCCCCCGGCGGGACGTTCATGTTCACCGAACCCGACACCGACGCCACCCTGGAGGCGACCACGAGGGCCCGGACCTTCTTCTCGGTCTCGACCGTCGTGTGCACGCCGAGCGCGCTGTCCCAGGGCGCAGACGACCGGGCGCTGGGCGCCCAGGCCGGGGAGGCAGCACTGCGCGACCTCGTGACCAAGGCCGGCTTCCGCCACTTCCGCCGTGCTGCCGAGACCCCGAGCTTCATGGTCCTCGAAGCCCGCCCCTGATCGCCGCGCGCACCCGGTCCTCCTCGCTTCCCAGTCCGCTCGGGCCGACTGGCCATGAAACTGCGTCGTTGCTGATCTCCCCGACCCGGGACGGCTCGGCCGTGCCCAGCGTTCGACGCGACCTCCGGTGGACTCACCCGGCACCACAGAACGCCCCATCGGTCTGCGGCTCGGCTCCTCAGCGGGCAGGATGCGGCCATGACCGTTCTCGAGGGGATCCGCGTCGTCGAGCTGGGCGCGTGGGTCGCCGGACCCGGCGCCGGCGGGCTGCTGGCCGACTGGGGTGCCGACGTCATCAAGGTCGAGGCGCCCGAGGGAGACCCCATGCGCCGCCTGTTCGCCGTGCTGTCGGGGCACGGCGAGCCGCAGTCGCCGCCGTTCGACCTGGACAACCGCGGCAAGCGCTCGGTGGTGCTCGACCTGCGCAGCGAGGAGGGCCGGGCCGACATGCACGCGCTGCTCGCCACCGCCGACGTGTTCCTCACCAACCTGCGTCCGGACGCGGTCGAGCGGCTCGGCTTCGGACCGGAGGTCCTGCTCGGGGCACACGACCGCCTCGTCTACGCGCAGGTCTCCGGGTTCGGGCGCACGGGTCCCGATGCGCATCGGGCCGGCTACGACCTCGGTGCGTTCTTCGCCCGCTCCGGGATGGCGAGCCAGGCGGTGCCGCCCGACCAGGCGCCGGTGGCCAACGCCGGCGGCGTCGGCGATCACATCACCGGCACCACCATCACCGCCGGCATCTGCGCGGCGCTGTTCGCCCGGGAGCGCACCGGGCGGGGCCAGCTGGTCGACACGTCGCTGCTCCGGGCCGGGATCTACACGATGGGGTGGCCGCTGAACATCCAGCTGCGGTACGGCAAGCACCTGCCCACCGATCCCCGCACCGCGGTGGGCAACCCGCTGATCAACTCCTACGAGGCGGGCGACGGCCGCTGGTTCTGGCTGCTCGGCCTGGAAGCCGACCGGCACTGGCCGACGCTGCTCCAGGCGATCGGCCGCCCGGAGCTGGCCGACGACGAGCGCTTCGCCGGGGCCAAGGACCGGCGGGTCAACGCCTCGCAGCTCATCTCGCTGCTCGACGAGACCTTCGCCACGGCCGACCGCGACCACTGGACCGCTCGCTTCGACGAGCACGACGTCTGGTGGGCGCCGGTGAACACGCTCGCCGACGTGGTCGAGGATCCCCAGGCCGTGGCCATCGGCTCCTTCGTCGACGTGCCCGAGGGGCAGGGAGCGGCGGCGCACCGGGGGGTCATGACGCCGGTCGACTTCTCGGCCACACCCGTGGGCCCCCGTCGTGGGGTGCCGGGGCTGGGCGAGCACACCGACGAGGTGCTCGGCGAGCTGCGCGCCGACCGCTGAGGTGGGACGGTCAGAACTCGGGCAGCCGGCGCTCGGACAGCGCCCGGCTGCCCTCGACGAAGTCCGGTCCGGTCGCCATCTCGCGCAGCAGGGCCATCGAGTGGCGCACTGACTCGGCCGGGTCGTGGCGGAGGAGATCGCCCCACAGCTGCGCCTTGGTGGCGGCGACGGAAGCCGGCGAGACGTGCCGAGCCAGGGTGGTGACGTAGTCGTCGACGTGCGCTGCCAGCTCGTCCGGGGCCAGGACGGCGGAGAACAACCCGACCTCGGCGGCCTCCTCGGCCAGGAACACCCGGCCCGACAGGAGCCAGTCCGCGGCCCGGCCCGCCCCCACGAGGCGGGGGAGCAACCAGGAGAGGCCGTACTCGGCGGGGAAGCCGAGCTTCGGTGCCGCCGTGGTGAGCTTGGCCCCCTGCACAGCGAAGCGGACGTCGGCGAAGCAGGCGATGACGAGCCCGACGCCGGCGGCGGCGCCGTTGACGACCGCCACGATCGGCGTGCGCATGCCCAGCTGGAAGGCGAAGTCGGCGGCGAAGGTGGCGTCGACCGCAGGCATCGGCGGCTCGGCGCCACGGAGCCCGTCGTCGTAGCCGCCCTTGTCGACGTGTCCCTCCAGCGCCTTGGCGTCGGCGCCGACGCAGAAGGCCGTGCGGCCGCCGGGGTCGTCGGCACCGGTGACCACGATGACCCGGACGTCGGGGTCGGCCTCGGCCTCGGTCATCGCCCAGCGGTACTCGAGGTGCATCCGACCGGTCCAGGCGTTGCCGCGGTCAGGCCGGTCGAGGGTGAGGCGGGCGACGTGGTCGGCGACCTCGTAGCGGACCGCCTTCAGCTCCACGGTCAACCGCCCAGGGCGGCGAGCGATGCCTCGGCCAGCTCGGCCCGGCACACCAGCAGGTCGGGCATGTAGGGGTCGGGCTGGTTGTAGACGAGGGGCGAGCCGTCGAGGCGGGTGGCATGCAGGCCGTGATGGAGGGCGACGGCGACCGGCGCGGCCGAGTCCCACTCGTACTGGCCACCGGAGTGCGGGTAGCAGTCGACCTCGCCGCGGAGGATGGCCATGGCCTTGGCGCCGGCGGAGCCCATCTCGACGAGCACGCCGTCGAGCGCGGCGCGCACGGTCTCGGCCTCGGCCGGCGGGCGGGTGCGGCTGACCACGATGCGCGGCGTGCCGATGGTCGGGAGCTCGAGCACCGGGTCTGCCGTGGACAGCACCGTGCCGAGCGCGGGGAGGGCGACCGCGCCGCAGACCGGGGCGCCGTCGACGCAGAGCGCGACGTGCACGGCCCAGTCGCTGCGGGGCGGCTCGGAGAACTCGCGCGTCCCGTCCAGGGGATCGATGATCCAGACCCGTGATGCGCCGAGCCGCACGCCGTCGTCGTGGGTGGCCCGAGCCTCTTCGGAGAGCACGGCGTCGCCCGGCTGCATGTGCTGGTCGAGCTCGGCGAGGAGCAGCTCGTTGGCGCGCCGGTCGCCCTCGTCCTTCAGCTCCTCCGGGTCCGCGCCATCGGCCACCATCCGGTCCCGAAGGTCGACCAGCAGCTCGCCGGCAGCGACGGCCAGCCGCTTGGCGAGGGCGTGATCGATGTCGGAGACGGCGGGATGGGCTGGCACGCTGGATTGTCTACCAACCGGCGCCGACCGTACATTTGCCCACTCACGTCCGGACCCCAGAGCAGGACCAGATGAGCTACCAGCTGTCCCACCTCCGAGCCCTCGAGGCCGAGGGGATCCACATCATGCGCGAGGTGGCGGCCGAGTTCGAGCGCCCCGTGCTCCTGTTCTCGGGCGGCAAGGACTCCATCGTCATGCTCGAGCTGGCGATCCGGGCGTTCGCGCCGGCGAGGATCCCGTTCCCGGTGATGCACGTCGACACCGGCCACAACTTCCCCGAGGTCATCGAGTTCCGCGACAGCCGCCTCGAGCGGGCCGGTGCCCGGCTCATCGTGGCCTCGGTGCAGGACTCCATCGACCAGGGCCGCGTCGTCGAGGTCACGGGTCCCCGGGCCAGCCGGAACCAGCTCCAGACCGTCACGCTGCTCGACGCGATCGAGGCGCAGGGCTTCGACGCCGTGTTCGGCGGTGCCCGGCGCGACGAGGAGAAGGCCCGGGCCAAGGAGCGGGTGTTCTCCTTCCGTGACGACTTCGGCCAGTGGGACCCCAAGGGCCAGCGCCCCGAGGTGTGGAGCCTCTACAACGGCCGGCACCGCAAGGGCGAGCACATCCGGGTCTTCCCGATCAGCAACTGGACCGAGCTCGACGTCTGGCAGTACCTCCACGAGGAGGACATCGAGATCCCCTCGATCTACTTCGCGCACGAGCGCAAGGTCTTCGAGCGTGACGGCATGCTCCTCTCGGAGTCGCCCCACATCGAGCTGCTCGAGGGCGAGACCGTGTTCTCCGAGACGGTGCGCTACCGCACCATCGGCGACATGACCTGCACCGGCGCCGTCGAGTCCGAGGCCGCCACGCTGGAGGCCATCATCGAAGAGGTCGCCGCGACCCGCATCACGGAGCGAGGCGCCACCCGCGCCGACGATCGCGTGAGCGAGGCCGCCATGGAGGACCGCAAGAAGGAGGGCTACTTCTGATGGAGCTCCTGCGGTTCGCCACGGCCGGCTCGGTCGACGACGGCAAGTCCACGCTCATCGGTCGTCTGCTGTACGACTCCAAGACGATCTTCCAGGACCAGCTCGAGGCGGTCGAGCGCACCTCGGTCGAGCGCGGTGACGAGTACACGAACCTGGCGCTGCTCACCGACGGCCTGCGGGCCGAGCGCGAGCAGGGCATCACCATCGACGTCGCCTACCGCTACTTCGCCACCCCGCGGCGCAAGTTCATCATCGCCGACACCCCCGGGCACATCCAGTACACGCGCAACATGGTCACGGGGGCCTCGACCGCCAACGTGGCGCTGATCCTCGTCGATGCCCGCAACGGCATCGTGGAGCAGTCCCGGCGGCACGCGTTCCTGGCGTCGCTGCTGCGCATCCCGCACCTCGTGGTCTGCATCAACAAGATGGACCTGGTCGACTGGAGCGAGGATCGCTACGAGGAGATCAAGGCCGAGTTCCGCCAGTTCGCCACCAAGCTCGACGTGCACGACCTCACCTTCATCCCGGTCTCCGCGCTGCTCGGCGACAACGTGGTCGACAAGTCCGACAACATGAAGTGGTACGAGGGGCTGCCGCTGCTGCGCTTCCTCGAGGAGGTCCACATCGCGTCGGACCGCAACCTCATCGACAGCCGCTTCCCGGTCCAGTACGTGATCCGGCCCATGAGC